>LSQX01228653.1_pt1 | contig 27724 bp, 21 predicted proteins | sample 654561 | NCBI WGS metagenome assembly LSQX01 (sample SAMN04489861, study PRJNA283612) | anaerobic digester metagenome | isolation source: 4 biogas reactors fed with cattle manure at either 37C or 55C with and... | place: Denmark: Kongens Lyngby | collected 2014
AAACTCTGAGTCTTTGTTCTCCCGTCAAGTGCATATATAAGTCATGGCCTTTTCCCGGGTGTCCTGCCAATGTGGAAATTGGCGTTCCCAGGTGCGCTATGATTTCTGTGGTGAAAGAAAAAGGTCATCTGGTTGTTGCTGTACAGCGCTGAGCCTTTCATTGATCCCAAGGAGGTATCTTTACTGCGGGGGTTGATTTATCCATCCTTTTATGAGTATTCTTGAACAGGATCATGAAACAAATCAGCGTCTGATACCAAGCGTATTCTCTTTACAGTCACGCTTCTTTCAGGCCAGGTCTCCAACATAAAGGAACAGCACATGGGTTTAGTCTTCGGTCTTTTCTTTCATTGGCTCGGGGGATTGGCTTCAGCCAGCTTTTATATCCCCTACAGACGGGTACAACGCTGGTCCTGGGAAACCTACTGGCTTGTGGGCGGCTTCTTCTCCTGGCTTATTGCGCCCCTTATTCTGGCCAGCATTCTTGTGCCTGATACCATCGGCGTGATACGCAGCGCACCGGCAAGCAGCCTGGCCTGGGCCTATTTCTGGGGCACCATGTGGGGTCTGGGCGGACTCACCTTCGGGCTGACCATGCGTTATCTGGGCATTGCTCTGGGCATGGCCATTGCCCTGGGTTATTGTGCCGCCTTCGGAACGCTCATGCCGCCCATCTTCGACGGAACCATCACGACGCTGGTTGTCCAGACGCCCGGACAGTTCATTCTTTTCGGTGTTCTGGTATGTCTCACCGGTATCGGCATCAGTGGCGCTGCGGGCATGTCCAAAGAGCGTGAAATGCCTGAAGAAGAAAAGAAAGCGGCCATCAAAGAATTCAACTTCCCGAAAGGACTCATGGTCGCCACCTTCTCCGGTATTCTCAGCGCCTCCATGGCCTATGGCATGGCGGCGGGCAAGCCTATAGCCGAAATCGCTCTCACAAACCTTACGGCCTCCGGGAAATCCGATCTCTGGCAGAATCTTCCCATCCTCGTTGTGGTGCTCTGGGGCGGATTCACCACGAACTTTATCTGGTGCATGTTCCTCAACTTCAAAAACCGCAGCGGCCACGAATACTTCTCGCCCATGACCAAGGCAACGGAAAGTGAAGAATCCAAGCGCGTACCCATGCTGAACAACTATGTGTTTTCCGCCCTGGCCGGGGTCACCTGGTATATGCAATTTTTCTTCTACAGCATGGGCGAAACCAGAATGGGGAAATACAGTTTCTCCAGCTGGACGCTGCATATGGCCTCCATCATCATCTTCAGCACCCTGTGGGGTATTTTCCTGAAAGAATGGCACGGCACCAGCAAACGCACCAAAGTACTTGTAGCCGTGGGGCTTGCCATACTGATTCTTTCCACGCTGGTGGTAGGATATGGCAACTACCTCAATACGCTGCCCCAATATGCGGTTGAGGTGGCGGTGAACTGAGCCATTTGTTTGCATTGAAATCATGAAAAAAGCAGCGTCTTTTCCCATCGGGGAGAGGCGCTGCTCTTTGTTTTATGGCTGGTGCTGTTTTTTGGACAGATAAGAAGTTTTCGGCAATCAGCCATTTTCGGAGAGAAGAAGCAGTTTTTTTTCCTCAGTCTTCCTTTGCCGCCTGAGCCAGCCAATCCATTTCCACCTTCGTGATAGCAGCCACACCAGAGGCGATAAGTTCAGTCGGCAAGGAATCAAAGAGGCTGCGCCCTTCCGCCAGTACCTTCACGGCATAACGTGCACCCTCACGCTCTTCCTCATCATATGAATCAGGCTGATTTTCCATGGTCTGAGCAATCTCGCGCAAGACCGATTCCCCCGCTTCCAGCAGTTCCGGTCGGGTCAACAGATCGGCCAGATTTGTCAAGCCCTGCAGGTAAGCTTCATATTCAGCAGTGGAGAGAGCCGCCAGAGCCGGAGCAAGTCCCGAAATACCCTCGTTCATGATGCGTACTTCCAGGCCAAGTTCTTTAACATGATTGAAAAGCTGAGCCTCCAGTTTGCGAGTTGCCTCAAAACTGTCGAGCAGCTGCAATCCCGCCTGAGCCGCCTGGGAGATCCGGGGACCAAAGCGAAAGAAAGCTTTCCAGGTGGCTTTACTGAGTTTGAGAAGCCTGGAAAGAGAGGCGAGCAAGGCCTTTGTCTTTTTAAACACACGGATCTGAAAGTCCCGCTCTTCCCAATCCGGATAGATATGACGAAGTGCAAAGTGCCGCAGCCGGTCCAGTGATTCATCAGAGAAACCGTCAAACTCCGCATAGTTACGCAGATGGGCTGTTGCATAGCGTTGTGAGAGCCCATCACGGAGAAGGGTCAGAATGCGTCGTTCAAGCGCTTCATCCGCGGATCTTGAAGTGTTCATGAACGGCCTCTCCACTGATGACTGTTTTGCTTACCTCATCCACACGGGCGAAAGCGGGACCCTGTGCACACCAGGCTGCCATATCAGCCAAAGCGTCGCCATTTCCCTGGATCATCGCTTCAACAGAGCCGTCATGCATATTGCGCACCCAACCCGTGATACCCAATTGCTGTGCGACACTCCGCATGGCATAACGATAGCCCACTCCCTGGACCCGCCCGGAAATACGCAGTTGTATGGTTTCATTCTGTTTCGGGGAATTCAACACGATATTCCAGCAGACGTTCCCGGAAGGAGGGCAGGGCAAGAGAGATCACGGCTTTACAGGCATTGAGAGCGAAGCCGGGATCGGCGTTTTCAATGCTCGGCTGAAGAAGGGTGATGAGCCGCGGCTGGCCCAGTTCGGCCATCAAAGAGAAGACAGTACTGGTGACCACGGAATTATTGGAACGGAGCAGTTCCTGAAATACAGCCATGGCCGAGGGATCACCGCTTGCCAGAAGAGCCTGCGCATTGCGTGCACGGAAGACCAGATTGCTTTCCGTGGGGTCTTCGCGACGGGCCAGACGATTGCGTAAAAACAGCGTGGCATCCCAGTACCCGTTTGTGGCCAGGGGCAATGACACTTCCGGCATGAGCGTGGGATAGGTCTTGAATATATGCTGCAGTTCATCTACTCCGGCGGGATCACCCAGATTGAAGAGCACACGGGCCAGACGCAGGCGGTTGGAACCGTCCGCCTCCAGAAGCCGGAACTTCAGTTCTTCCACAACACTGGTATCCTGCAGCTTCGTCAGAGCGAAAATAGCCGCTTCCCCTTTCTCCTGCTGCAATTCAAAGAGCATGGTCAGCAGGCGCGGGGTGATGCTCGTGTCTTTCAGCCGGGCCAGAGCACGGGCGGCCGGTGCGGAAAATTGTACAGACCGATCCTGAAACATGGGTCGGATCACCGGCACGACATCTTGAAAGCCAGCCAGTCCGGCCAGACTTGCAGCCGTGACACGGACATCCCGTTTCCCGCTTTCCAAACCCTGACGCACCAGATTTTCCGGAATAATATCGCCGACCAGAAAAAGCATCCCGGCCGCTTCCAACTGCAAACTGATATCATTGGATCCCGCAAGTTGACGCAAATAGTCATGGGCATTTTCATCGCCCGACAGGGCAAGCAGCATGGCCGCCTCAATTTTCAGAGCCTGGTTGTCATCGTTTTGCTGAAAGAGATCGCGAACCCGTGACCAGGCACGCTCAACAATGCGCTGATGCTCCGCACGAAGGACCTGAGATTCCAGATCCAGCGCACGGCGTTGCTCAACAATACCGTCCTGCACCTCAATGGCCTCAATGGAATCAAGCATATAGGGAACGATATCCCCTGTGTTCGTAAAGAAGATAAGACGATCTTCACGTACTTCCGCCAGTTTCAGATTACTGTCTTTGGCATTGGATTCTTTCAGTATGACGGTGAGCATGGTCGGAGTCCCCGCAAGATCAGACAGGGAAACAGACGCACCGGCACCGGTAATGGTCACGCCCGCTGCAGATGCAGTCAGACTGTGCAGTCCCACAAAAACCGCCAAAGCAATTACAAACAGAGTGTTTTTCATTATCAACGATTCCTCTTTTATCTAATCAACTGGCTGAGCGGGGAGCCGGGCTGACCCGCCGGGTGTACTGGGAGTATCGGCATTCCTTCAGTGTCAACATTATGCAACAAGAAAGCACAGTGCTTCAAAACCACATCCCGCTCACCGACTGGAGCAGGCAGCCGGATCGCTTGGGAATGTTTTTATGTGTGGACTGTACAGAAAAACAGGCTTACTGATTTCTTCCGGAAAAGTTACGGGAAGGACCGGTTTCAACCCGGACTTTGACATCAGGACTCATCTCCTCAGGGGCAAGGCGATTCAGAGCGCTTTCCCCATCCTCGCCGCCCTGACCACTGCGACTGAGCAGCAGTTCGCCGTCCTGACTGATCATTTTCACAATGCCCATGGGCCGTACGGAATCACTGATCCACACTTCGGTTGTTTCACCCGCCTGCTCAATGCTGAAACGTTCCGCCTGAATCTCTCCTGCTGGGGTGACCACGGTTTCTGTACCCAGAGAAGTCCGTACTGCTTCCGCCTGGTCATCGTCCGGGCTTTCCAGGCTGTCCAGTGCGATTTTTTCCGGTTCATTGAATCCTTCGCGCACAATAATTTCATGGACATTTTCTTTTTGGGTGGCCGGCCCGGTGAGGAGCATTTTGTAGATCACGGGAAAGCCCACTTCCGGAATGATTTCCGTTTCCAGATAATATCCTTTTTTGCCCTGTACCTTTTTCTCGTCCACAATGGCCTGGCGGACGAAAAGAGTACGGCCATCTTCGGCATCTTTGAGTTCGTACCAGGAATAGACTCCCTTTTCCGGATTGATGAGCGTACCGGCCATGATATCCTGAAAAACACCCTGTCCGGCTGCGGAAAAGGCCACTGCGAGCGTGGATAGCAATAAAGCAGCTGTGCGCATGAAAAAGTCTCCTTTAAAATGATTCCTGATCAGTATAAAAGAGGGCGGGTCAGAAGATCAAGAGTGACCGGTCTGCAAGTTGATGTCAGACCGTGGTTGTGCTATCATTATCAGCAGTCCGGGGCCGCCTGAAGCGGTTGGAAAAAGGATGGGGAAGGGTGAGTTGCGGGACAGGGTTCTCTTTCTGCACTCTTTCCCGCTGAAAGACAAAGCGGAATCATTCAAGTTAAACTTTTCAAGACGTGCGCCTGTAGCTCAGTTGGATAGAGCATCTGCCTTCTAAGCCGAGGGTCGCAGGTTCGAATCCTGCCAGGCGCGCCATTTTTTTGTCTCCGGTCAACTGAAGGGCACAAAAAATCACGGAAGGGAGTGGGGGAGGATCAACGGCTGCGCAGAGGCATATCATTTCTCTCAAAAGTCACCGGAACACTGTCCTCAGACGGCTGAAAGGAAAGCGCTTTCGCCCTGTTCCACTCTCGTATCAGGATTTTTTATCGATCATGACCAGACTTAATGCGACACAACAGGCCGCTGTCAGTGCATCGCCGGGGCCCATTCTGGTGCTGGCCGGTGCGGGCAGCGGGAAAACCCGCGTCATTGTGGAACGCATGGCCTGGCTCGTGGAAGAGCAGGGCGTTTCCCCGCGCAATCTTCTCGCACTCACCTTCACCAACAAAGCGGCCGGAGAAATGCGCATGCGCTTCGCCCGCCGTCTCGGTGTGGAAACTGTTCCGGCTTTCATCGGCACATTCCATTCCTTTGGTCTGTGGGTTTTGCGGCGTGAAGCGGAGGCTCTGGATCGTTCCAAAAGTTTCACCATCTTCGATGATGCCGACCAGCTCTCTCTCATGAAACGGCTGGTCAAGGATCTGCCCAAAAGTTTTGTTCCCGTGTCTCCCCGTGATGCACTGCGTTTCATCAGCCAGATCAAACAGATTGAGCCCTATCCGACCTGGACCGATCAGCCAGAATCTCTGGAAGAAGGAAGCTTCCGCGAACTGTGGACACGGTATCACGACGCTTTGAAAGGCTGTTCGGCTCTGGATTTTGATGATCTCACGGCATTGACAGCCTATCTCTTCAGCACCACCCCTGAAATCTGCGAAGGATACAGGATGCGTTTTCATCATGTCCTCGTTGATGAGTATCAGGACACCAACCGCAGCCAGTATGTCATTGCCCGGAGTCTGGGCCTCGATTCGAGCCTCTTTGTTGTAGGCGACGAAGATCAGAGTATTTACTCCTGGCGCGGTGCGGATATCAACAATATTCTGGACTTCGTCAAAGACTTCCCCAATGCTCAGGCCTTCCGACTGGAGGAAAATTACCGGAGCACCCAGAAGATCCTCGATGCGGCCAATGCCGTTGTGGCGAACAATGTGAACCGTCTCGGAAAAACCCTCTACACCCGTCAGGAAGAAGGATCGCCTGTCCGCTGTTTTTCTGCTGAATCGGCGAATGAGGAAGCGGACTTCATAGCCGAAGATTTCTTGAAACGTCAGCTGCCCGCCAGTCGTGTAGCCATTTTCTACAGAGTCCATACCCTGGCGAGGCTCCTGGAAGAAGCCTTGCGCCAGCGACGGATTCCCTATGTCGTTGTGGGCGGCATCAAATTCTACAGCCGCAGAGAGATCAAGGATATTCTGGCCTACCTGCGACTGGCGGCCAATCCTCGTGACGACGAATCATTGCGCCGGGTGCTCAATGTGCCGGCCCGGGGTATCGGCAATGCAACCCGTGAACGGCTGGAAGAATATGCGCGCCTGCGCAACCAGACGCTCCTGGAGGTGTTGCGCGAATCGGAATATGACCAGTCGCTCCCGGCCCGGGCCCGCAGTTCCGCAGCCGCTTTTGTGGAGACCATCGATTTTCTGGCAAGCCGTGCCAAAGACACCGATCTGGCTGAAGTCGTGGAGCTCCTCCTCGATCGCATCGGCTACCGGGATTATGTGCGTCAAAGCGATGAGAAGGAATTCCAGAACAGAATTGAAATCATCGAAGAATTTGTCGTCTCCTGCAAAGAATACGACAGCGGCAAATCAGGGGGACTGCAGGGTTTTCTTCAGGATCTCGCTCTCCAGACTGATGCCGATCAGTGGGATGCCGATGCCGGCGCCGTAACGCTCATGACCTGTCATTCAGCCAAAGGACTCGAATTCGACCATGTTTACCTGCTGGGTATGGAAGAGGATCTTTTCCCCATGACCCGCTTTGATGATGACGATGACGACATGGAAGAAGAACGGCGCCTCTGTTATGTCGCCATGACCCGTGCCAGAAAAACCCTCACTCTCACCCATGCACAAAGCCGTATGGTCTACGGCGTATCGCACAACCGGCGAACGCCCAGCCGTTTCCTCGGTGAAGCGGGCATGCAGCGTCTGCAGATGGTGGATTATTCCGGAGCCGTCAAGACCGAAAGACAGTTCCGCAAAACCATATCGGCACCTGTCACAGCGCATCCGGAAATGGAATCCTCCGAACTGCGTACGGGAACAACCGTCCGACATGCACGATTCGGCCGTGGTGTTGTATTATATACAAAAGGTGCCGGCGAAAAAATGACCGCCCGTGTCCGCTTTGAAACAGGCCGTGTAGCCATGTTGCTCGTAGCCAAAGCGCCTCTGGAAATAGTATCAAAACGATAAGTACGGCCTGCGCCACAGTTGGCCTGGCCGGTACTCAGGGCCGATTCGCGAAGGATTGACCATGGACCACCATCTTGAAGAACTGCGTGCAAAGATCGATGCACTGGACAGCAAAATTATTGAAGCACTCAATGAACGGGCCAATGCCGCCCGGGAAATAGGCGAACTGAAAATGAGTGCTCAGGCACCCATTTACGTGCCGGAACGTGAAAAAAACGTCTTCGACAAACTTATTGCGCGCAATCAGGGCCCTCTGAACAACAAAGCGGTCATTTCCATATACAGGGAAATCATCAGCGCCATCCGTGCTCTGGAAAAACCCACCAGCGTCGCCTTTCTCGGGCCTCGCGACACCTTCAGCCATATGGCCGCATTACGTATTTTCGGACTTGCCGCCGAATACCTGCCTCTGCCTTCCTTCCTCGATGTCTTTACGGAAGTGGAACGCAAACGCATTGATTACGGAGTTGTCCCCGTGGAAAGTTCCATGGGCGGATCGGTCAGTGACACCTTGGATAAATTCATCTCCTCCAACTTGAAGATTGTCAATGAGGTGCTGCTTCACATCACGCAAAACCTCCTGTCCAACGCACCGCTTCAGGAAATACACCGGGTCTACTCCAAGGACAACGCCATTCTCCAATGCCGCAACTGGCTCCGTGCAAACCTGCCCGGTGCGGAACTCATCGAAACAAGCAGCACAGCCGAGGCCGCACGACGTGCAGCGGTAGAACCCGGCACAGCCGCCATTGCCAGCCGTCTCGCCGCACAGACCTATAACCTCGAACTGCTCGCCGAGAGAATCGAAGATGCGCCTCATAATTACACACGCTTCGTGGTTGTAGGCCATCAGATGGTGAAAAGAACAGGCGACGACAAGACCTCAATCCTTGTCTGGGTCAAGGATAAACCCGGCGCTTTGTATAATATGCTCCTGCCCTTTTCACGACGCAATATCAACCTAACCCGCATTGAGTCACGTCCTTCCCAGCAGAAAGCCTGGGAATATGTTTTCTTTATTGATTTCCTCGGTCATGTGGAAGAGGAAGTGGTTCAGGATGTCCTGACCGAGGTCGGCGATCATGCCCGGAACCTCAAAGTGCTCGGCTCTTTCCCCCGCGCTGAACTCCAGGAATAGGTGGTAGGTGATAGGGGATAGGGGATAGGGCTGACGACTTTGAGTCGCGCACTTGGGAACGCCAATTTCCACATTGGCAGACAGCGCATTATGACCCGGAGAGTATGTTGATTTGGTTGCGGCTTGATATCTTGTTTTGACCAGATGTTTTTTATGCACTCAAGTCTTTACGTCGCGCCCAAGTTCTCCAACAACTGACCGTCTTTGCCGCAAGGCATATGAGAGACTTGAAGGGATCAGGCAGCTCCGGGGAGTCGGTCGGATCGGTCGGATCGGTCGGATCGGACGGATGTGGGAGGGGCGCATTATAGGTGATAGGTGATAGGGCTGCGCGACCCAAGGTCTTTAATTTATCAGTGTCCATCAGTGGTTCTAAAAGTCTCTGTGGTAAAAAAGATCATTTGGTTGCGGCTATGCCGCGCTGTGAAGCTCCGTGCCCTTCGTGACTTCGTGCTGAAAAGATAATTTGGTCACGGCTGTGCTGTGTGTCCATTGCGATAAAAAACAGGCACAGCTATCCTCCTGTGCTTTCTCTACAGTGAAAAATCCGCTCTTACCAGAAGATATAATAGAACCAGGCTGTAATCAGAATAACCACAGCACCGAGAATGGGGATCATGGGCGAGGTACTCAGATCAAAGTCTTTGTTCACAGGCATTTTCACAGGCTCTTTCAGTGGTTTGACAGCCGTGATGACCGCCATGACAGCGATGAGACACAGCGCCGTGATACCCATCTGATTCAGAAAGGCTATATTACCGACACCATCATTCATGGAGCCCAGGAAAGAGAATTTCCCTACGAGCCAGGTCTGTACAGAGGAAAAATGGAGCAGTCCATAGATGGGTACATTGGCAACCATGGCCGCAATGGCCGCAGCAGCCGGGGTGCGTTTGATGATCAGTCCGAAGACAAAAGCGGTGAGGATACCGGGCGAGATGAATCCCTGGAAATCCTGAATATACTTGAAGACGCCGCCAAAGCGGGGATCGGCCAGCATGGGCGCAATAAGACAGCCGATGACCACAAAGATCACTGTCGTGATGCGGCCCACGAGAACCATCTGATTTTCAGAGGCATCCCGTTTCAGATAGCGCCTGTAAAGGTCCATGGTGAAAATGGTCGATGCAGAGTTCAGCATGGAAGCCAGCGAGCTGATGACAGCGCCAGCCAGTGCTGCAAGCATGAAGCCCGTCAGTCCTGCAGGGACCAGTTCGCGAATCAATACGGGATAGGCGGCGTCTTTTGCCGTCGTGCCGTCTCCCAGCTGATCCGCAAAAAGCAGCCACGCCATGATCCCCGGAATGACAATCACAAAGGGGATGAGCAGTTTCAGGCCGGCAGCGAAAAGAACCCCTTTCTGACCTTCTTTGAGACTTTTGGATGCCAGGGTACGCTGGGTGATGTACTGGTTCAGACCCCAATAGTAGAAATTGGGAATCCAGATACCGAAGATAAGGGCTGTGAAAGGAAGCTCAGGATGATCAATGGCAAGACTCATATGCATCTTGTCGCCGGCCTGCTCCATGAAAGAGGACCAGCCCGCAATGAGTCCGCCTTCCGGGGTCATGGCCTGCAAGCCGAAGAAGAGCACAATGGCACCGCCCAGAATCAGAGCGGAACCCTGAATCAGATCGGCCCAGATAACAGCCTTCAATCCGCCGAAAGAGGTATACAAAGCCGCAAAAATACCGATGAGCCAGATACTGCGCACCAGCGGCCAGTCAAAGATGGCATGAATCGTGAGTCCTCCCGAATAGACCACAGCCACAATGGTCACACATACATAAACCACCATGAGGAAGAGAGACATGATTGTCCGGGCCGTGGCATTGTACCGGTATTCCAGATATTCAGGAATGGTGAAGATGCCGGCACTCAGAAAACGGGGAAGGAAGAAAATGGCCACAAAGACCAGGGTGATTGCCGCAATCCATTCATAGCTCGCAATGGCCAGGCCCGTATTGCCCGCACCGGCACCGCTCATCCCCACAAACTGTTCCGTGGAGATATTGGCGGCTATGAGAGAAAAGCCGATGAGCCACCAGGTCGCCTCACGCCCTGCAAGAAAATAACCGGCACTGTCTTTCTTCTGACGGCTCTTATACATGCTCACACCGAGAACAAGTGCGATAAAGGCCACAATACTCGCGTAATCAATCCAAGTCATTGCCATGATAAATGCGCTCCTTATACCGTTATGAAAACAGACAAAGATCCTGAATCACTTCCAAAAGCATTGTAACGGAAAAGGAAGCTGCCGTTCTACTGGACAGCGTGGAGAGCGTGGAGAGCGTGGAGAGCGTGGACAGCGTGGGCACGGCATGCCGTGCCCCTACCTGAACCACGTCTCACTGTATTTGCTCGCTCCTCACTCCTCGCGCCTCATCTACTGCAGCTTAAAGGCATAAACCACCAGCTGCTCCACCTGCGGATATCCATCGGGGAGGGGCGGGAAAGGCCGGGCGAGCATGATGGCATTCACGCCTGATTCGCCGAGAACAGGGTCCGTGGCATGTTTGGTCACAACGGGGGTTCCGATGAGATCTCCGTATCGGTCCACCCAGAAGCTGACTTCGGCAATATTATTGGCGGGATCCATCATGATTCCGGGAGGCACGGCCCACACGCCTTCGACTTTTCTTTGCACCAGACGCACCCAGCCCGCAAGCTCAGAGGGTACCCCTTCCGAGGCCTCACCTGTGGTCAACTTCAACTCCTGCGGTTCCGAGGGAGTGACGGGCGTCAGATCGGGGATAGGCTTGGGCGGATCCGGTTTCGGCTCCGGCGGCTTGGGCGGATCCGGTTTCGGCTCCGGCGGCTTGGGCGGTTCCGGTTTCGGCTCCGGTGGCTCGGGCGGTTCCGGTGGGGGAGTGGGTGTGGCTGGTGTTTCTGGCGGTCCTTCGTTCATGGTGACTCCGCCCGACAGCATGAGCACTTCCACTTCCGGTTCTTTGAAGTTGTAGAACAGTCCAAGCAATAGGATGACGAGTATATGCAGTATGACAGAAAAAATAATGAGCCGCATCAACCATTTTTTGGCTTTTTTTTCGCGCCAATAGGGATGCTGCTCATACTGATTGTCATCAGGTATGTGAGAAAGGGTTTTGTTCATTGCCTCGGCCGTTGTCAATAGAGGGTTTGGATCTGGTGCATTTGCCTGGAGTCCGTTCCGTCTTCGCATCTCTTGGGGCGCAAGGACGGTGACTCTTCAGTACACACCCCTCAAGTATACTAAAAAAACAGGGCTCAGGGGAATTACACTCCTTACTTTTATCCAATTTGTCCGGGCATTGCATTTGTCTGCTTCCTCTCCGTACAATTGCTTTTGTGCCTCTCACCGGAAAATACGTATACTTCCTCTGTACCCTTTCGGTTGACGCAAGAAGTTTCTGTTCCAAAATCGCTGTACACTTCGTTGCAGCGCAACTTACACGGAGATCCGTTATGAAAAGATTCTATGTTCTACTGACCTTGACGATGGTCGCCGCCTTCTTATTCACAGATGCCTTTGCTGCGGTCAGCACGCCCAGCATCTTCGGTGATCACATGGTGCTGCAGCAGAAAAAGACATTGCCCGTCTGGGGCAAAGCCGACCCGGGCGAGCAAGTCACCGTCACTCTGGGCACCAACAGCCGAAAGACCCAGGCCTGTGCTGAGGGAAATTGGCGTGTTGATCTGCCCAAGATGAAAGCGGGTGGCCCCTATGAACTCAAAATCCAGGGAGCGGGCAACAGCCTTCTTTTCTCCGACGTGCTCATAGGTGAAGTGTGGCTTGGCTCCGGTCAGTCCAACATGCAGTGGGCCGTGAAAGATTCGAACAACGCTGAACGTGAAATCGCCAATGCCCATTATCCCAAGATCCGTCTCTTTTATGTGAAACGCACTGTCGCAACCTCCCCTCAGGAAGATTGTGAAGGGGAATGGAAACTCTGCTCACCCGAGACCCTGCCTGAATTTTCCGCAGTCCTCTATTACTTCGGACGGGAACTGCACCAGCAGCTTGACGACATGCCCATGGGCCTCATCCATACTTCCTGGGGAGGCACACCCGCCGAATCCTGGACCAGCCGTCCCATGCTCGAAAGCGACCCGGCACTGGTGGGCCTCGTGAACAAATGGGACAAGCTGCTTGCCGAATATCCCGAAGCGAAAGCAGCTTATGATGAAGCTCTGGCCGCCTGGGAAGTGGAAGCGGAACAGGCCAAAGCCGAAGAAAAAGAAGCTCCCAAAAAGCCCAAAGCGCCGGCTGGTCCCGAAGATCCCTGGCTCGCTTCCGGATTGTACAATGCCATGATCGCACCGCTGGTTCCCTATGCGATTCAGGGTGCCATCTGGTATCAGGGTGAATCCAATGCAAACCGTGCCTATCAGTACCGCACACTGTTTCCCGCCATGATCACAGACTGGCGCAACAGCTGGGGCCAGGGAGATTTCCCCTTCCATTTCGTGCAGCTGGCCAATTTCACGGATATCAACGAAGAGCCCGTCGAATCGGATTGGGCCGAACTGCGTGAAGCCCAGACCATGACGCTTGCTCTGAGAAAAACAGGCATGGCCACCATCATTGACATAGGCGAAGCCAAAGACATCCATCCGCGCAACAAACAGGATGTGGGCAAACGCCTGGCTCTCAATGCCCTGGCTAAAGACTATGGCAAACGCGTCCCCTTCTCCGGACCCATGTACAAGAGCATGCGCGTACGGAAGAATGAGATTACCATCAATTTCACCCACACCTACGGCGGTATCAGTGCCCGGGATGGAGAGAAGCTGACAGGCTTTGCCATTGCCGGAGCCGACAAGAAATTTGTCTGGGCCGATGCCGTCATCAAAGGAAAAACCGTCGTCGTTTCATCGCCGGAAGTGGACGAACCCGTGGCTGTCCGCTATGCCTGGTCTCACAACCCTGTCTGTAATCTGATCAACAGCGAAGCTTTGCCGGCCTCGCCTTTCCGTACAGATGACTGGCCGGGACTGACCGACAACAACGAATAAGCCTTCAGGCTTACCCGTCTTTTTTTATGGCGTGGTTGCGGGAGACAGGTCTCAGACTTTGAATCCTTCGACCACGCCATCCATTTTATCGCCGTCCTGAACCAGAGCGACATTTTTAAAGCCCACCTCTTCCAATTCACGGCGGACATGATCGAAGCTGTAGCAGTTGCCGCCATTGGTGCCCACAAGCATGTTCACGGCAAAAAGGGCTCCGGACGTTGGCTGGGTAAGATCGGGGGACAGAATATGATCCCGGATCAGGATGCGTCCGCCCGGTTCCAGCGCCTCAAAGCATTTCCTGTACAGATCCACATTCTGTTGCGGGCTGTTCTGATGGATGATGGCCGAAAGCAACACGAGATCATGCCCTGTCGGCAGGGGATCATCATAAAAATCGCCCACAACCAGAGATATCCGATCAGCCACAGGTGAATCAGCAAGCCGTTCCTTCGCCATTTCTATGACAGGCTCCCTGTCAAAAACGGTGGCTGTCAGACCGGGATATTCATTCAGAAAAGCCTCCGAATAACTTCCTGTTGCACCACCCACATCGAGGAGCTTTTTCGAGGCCGACGCCTTCGCGCAAATCGCTATGGCTCGAGCCGCATGACGCCCCACCACATGCATGGCGAAGATATAAGAGCGCAGCTCATCGCCTTTGTAGAGTGCCCCCGTGATCGTGTCTTTTTTGCCCGATTCAACGATCTCCGTCAACTCAGACCAGCGCGACCACATGCTCGCCGAATGCATCAGCATGGGACGTATGGACAGGGGCGAATCTTTGGAAAGAAATTCATGGTATTTCGCAGGGCAGGAATAATGCTCTTCCTTCTTTTCGAGAAAGCCGAGGCCCGCCAGTGCATTCAGCAGGATGGCGGCACCACGCTCCTTCAGAGACAGAAGGCTGATGATTTCCTCAAGTGTCTTCGGCTCTTTGAGATGGGAAAAAATGTCCAGCTGCGCCGCTGTCAGTAAAACACGCGCCTCTATAAAACCACGCGCCAGGCCAAGTGTCGATTCCGCAGTCCAATCAGTCATGTCCGATCCTTTCTACACAAGTTGAACACCGGATACAACCCCTTCCAGGAAGTACCCGAATTTATTACCGCTACAGTCTACAATAAAGGAGCCATGGGATCAATCAGAGAAGGGAGCTGATGTCCGGGATTAAGGAATTGATCGGGAATTAATGGACCAGATGGACCGAATGGATCGTATGGACTGAAGATTCTGATCCTCGCCCCATAGATTTGCATGGGCATCGGCGTGCGTTCAATATCTTTTCTTTACATCATTCACGGAATGAGGTATACTATATATTGAGTAGGCATACATTATTTATTGACGCAACCAAGAATACTGAGACTTGCCTGAAAATCTCTGATCGTTTGCACACAGACCCGAAGCCGAAGGAGACCTTATCATCAACCCTGTGGATACAGATCTTTCTCCTGAGACAGAAGCACCTGAACAGGAACAGTCCAAACCGGATATACGCCGCGAGTTTTTTGAACTTATTCGGCTGGTAGTCATTTTTCTGTTCATTTTCTGGGGTGTGAAGACTTTTGTCGTTGAAGGTTATGAGGTTCAGGGTGAATCCATGATGCCCACGCTCGCAGATAAAGACCGTATTCTCGTATTCAAGCTGCCGCAACAACTCTTCAAACTGCCTGTCCTCAATCGTTTTCAGCCATTTCAGGACAGCGATATTCTTGTTCTGGAAGGCTTCGGAAGTAAACGACTCATCAAACGGCTTATCGCCTATAATCCCCGTCAGCATAGACAAATGGTCAATGCCCAGTCTGCAGAGGATCATGTGGTTGCTCCCGATACGGTGAAAGTGGAATATGACCGGGGGATCGTGCGGATCAACAACTGGCAGATTGATGAAAGCGCTTATCTTTTTGATGCGGACCGGCGTTCCAGTGACACGGATCTCTGTATGCTTGAACCGGGCGAACTCTATGTTCTCGGTGACCACAGGCTGGTCAGCAAAGACAGCCGCAGTTTCCATGCCGTTCGCGACAATCAGGTTATCGGCAAAGCCGTTTTCCGTTTCTGGCCTCTTTCCAAGATCGGCCTGCTCTGATATTGCCGGAGGCTGACAGTTCATGAAGCATACCCTCCTTTTTTCCGACGTGCATTTGAAACCCTCGGGTATGCAAAGAAAATCTGATGAGGAATTTCTGGCTTTTCTGCGAAGCATTGATCCGCAAAAAGTGGAGCGCCTGGTCTGCTTGGGGGATTTATTCGACTTCTGGTTCGAATACCGGCACGTGAACTTTTCCGGCTATTTCGAAATACTTCGAGCCTTTGCGGATCTTCGTGATCAGGGGCTGAGCCTGCACCTGTGTTGCGGCAACCATGATTTGTGGGCGGGAGAACTGTTGACACGGCTCACGGGATTTCAGGTCTACCATGAGCCTGTGCATCTGGACTTTGGCGACAGACGGGCACTGCTGCTCCATGGTGACGGGCTCAATCCGAAGGACAAAGGTTATCTCCTTTTCAAAAAAGTTGCCGCCAACAGGGTGCTGCAAAAAATCTTCCGATGGGTTCACCCTGATCTTGCCATGGCCTTCGCTCAGTTTCTCAGCAGGAAAAGCAGGGATCTTCTGAGCACCCATCCTCCGGCGAAAGGGCCGGAAGTGATGGCTGTACGGGAATACGCCCGTCAATGTATCGTCTCCGGGAGTGAATCTCTGGTCATCTGCGGTCATGCTCATGAGCCTGTGATTGAAGAGGTGGAAGGTCCGGAGTTTCGCGGTCAGTATGTGAATACAGGGGACTGGCCCATTCACCGCTGTTATGTTTGCTTCGACGGCACGGAATTTACCATCCGGAGCTGGTGTTAAGCATATAGAACAGCGGAGAATATGACAATGAGATACATTGGTTTTTTTCTTATCGGAACCTTGGCCGTATTTCTTTTCAGTGCCCTTCTGGAGTCATCGCCGGGCCTTTGAAAGTACGGTGGGATCTGTGAGCGGGCGGAGCCGTTTCAGGCGGGTGGATGACGGCTGAGCGCAGAAGTGAGAGCTCAGAGAACTTTTCTGATGCGTATCTTATCAAAAAAATTGACAATGGCAAGCCATAAACGCATGTGGAGGGTCTTGCGTTTGATTTCCCAATCCCTGATACGTTGATACAGAGCGAGCAGTTCTGACTGGAATACCTGTACGGAAGGGAAACGGTCAATGGGATTGCGGGCCATGGCTTTGGATAAAAAGACATCCGCTTCCCGGGGAAGTCCCGGACAGATCCGGGAGATTTTGTCGCCCAGCTCCGGCCGTCGTCCCGTGAGCATTTCAAAAAACATCACGCCCAGAGGATAGATGTCGGCGCGTTTATCAACCCGTGATGCGTCCTGATGCTGTTCCGGAGCGATATAGGCGATTTTTCCCAGGTTGATGCCCAGCATGGTCAGATTTTTGAATTTGTCGTCCACTTTCGCCAGCCCGAAATCCAGAATCCGGATGGATCCATCACCCAGGACCATGACATTTTCGGGGGACAAATCGCGGTGAATGGTCATTCTGTGTGCATGGGCGAGGGCATCAGCCACGAGACAGAGAATACGCACGGTGGAACCGATATCCAGCCGGCCCCGTTGATGCATCCACTGGCGCAGTGATTTTCCCTCCACATAGTCCATGGTGTAATAGAGAATTCCCTCCCACTGACCGGCGCTGTAAATGCCCACAATACCAGGATGGGTAAGCTGGCGCGCCGTGGTGGCTTCCCGGATAAAGCGCGCTTTGGCGTGGTTGCTGTTCAGATATTTTGAACGGAGCGTTTTCAAGGCGCGCTGCTCGCCACTCTCAGCATCTTCAACCAGATACACCTCACCCATACCGCCACGACCGAGACGCCGCACGACAGTGTAGCGCTCGTCGATCACTTGTCCTTCACGAAACTGATCCATGATGTATTCCCCATAGCTTATCTTCTCTGAAGGTGAGCCCGCTATCATTTGAAGTGCAATTATACACTATTCTTAATATTATGTCAAGCCAAACAGAAAACACACTTCATGTTCAAAATAAAGCAATGAAGCCAATAAACATACAGCATATTTGAGTTATCGTCGTCTTCATGAACAGAGAAAACTTCTCAATATTGTGCTTCACAGCCTTTGCAGAGAACAGCGATTGCGGGGTAATGCATGATGAGGGGAAGGGATGAGAGGCGGTACCCCTTCGCAGTATCCCTTGAATCGCAATACCAGGCCGCTTCCTGAAAAGGCAACATTTCTGAAAGTGCTTTTATGCCTTCGTCAGATTCTCGTCAGATCTGCAAAGGAAAGCGCGTCCGATCAACCCGGGACCGGACGCGCTTGAATTAAAGTCAGATACAGGGATTATTTGTCGTCTTCTTTTTCAGGAGCATCGGTGATGAGGCATTCTGTGGAAATGATCATTCCGGCTGCACTGACAGCATTCTGCAGGGCTGTGCGTACGACCTTGGCGGGGTCGATGATACCCGCTTTGACCAGATCTTCCATGACACCGGTTGCAGCGTTGAAGCCCACATTTCCTTTGGCGGCCATGACTTCATTAACAGTCACAGCTCCTTCCAGGCCTGCATTCTGGGCTATAATTGCCAGAGGCTCAGCCATGGCTTTAGCCAGCATGAGAGCTCCGGTTTTTTCATCGCCTTCCAGCTCCAGGCTGAGTACTTTTTTCTGTGCCCGGATGAGAGCTACGCCGCCCCCGGCCACAATACCTTCTTCAATAGCCGCCCGTGTCGCATTGAGCGCATCATCGGCGCGATCTTTCTTTTCTTTCAGTTCCACTTCACTTGCGGCACCGATCTGAATAACCGCCACACCGCCGGCGAGTTTTGCCAGACGTTCCTGGAGTTTTTCACGATCATAATCGGAGGTGCTTGCTTCGATGCCTTTGCGGATCTGGTCAATACGTCCGTTGATTTCTTTTTTCTTTCCGCCACCCTGAATAACGGTGGTGTGATCTTTTGTGATCTCCAGGCGTTTGGCCGTGCCCAGCTGTTGGAGTTCCACATTTTCCAGTTTCATTCCCAGATCTTCGCTGATGAACTGACCGCCTGTAAGGATGGCCAGATCGCGCAGGATCTCTTTGCGTCTGTCACCGAAGGCGGGGGCTTTGACAGCAGCAACATTCAAAATACCGCGCAGACGGTTGACCACCAATGTGGCCAGTGCTTCGCCTTCAATGTCTTCAGCAATGATCACGAGAGCTTTGCCGGCCTGGGCGATTTTCTGGAGGAGGGGAAGCATTTCATTGATATTGCTGATTTTTTTCTCGTAGCAGAGAATATAAGGATCTTCGAGAATCACCTGCATGGATTCACGGTCCGTCACGAAATAAGGAGAAAGATAGCCACGGTCAAACTGCATGCCATCCACATTTTCCATTTCCGTGTCGAAGCCTTTGCCTTCTTCCACAGTGATGACCCCATCCTGACCGACATTTTCGATGGCGGCGGCGATGATGTCGCCGATGGTCGCATCGCCATTGGCCGAAACCGTGGCGACCTGCTTGATCTCATCCTGATTCTTGATGCGTTTCGCCGCGGACAAAATGGTTTCCACAGCCACTTCCGTGGCTTTGTCAAGACCCCGTTTCAGGTGCATGGGATTGGCGCCGGCCGTCACGTGGCGCATGCCCTCGCGAACGAGAGCCTGTGCCAGAACAGTCGCCGTGGTCGTACCGTCACCGGCCACATCATTGGTCTTGCTTGCCGCCTGACGGAGCATCCGCGCACCCATATTGGCATAGGCTTCTTCCAGCTCCACTTCTTTCGCTACAGTCACACCGTCCTTGGTGATTTTGGGAGCACCGTAAGCTTTTTCCAGAAGCACATTCCTTCCCTTCGGTCCGAGTGTGGCTTTCACAGCATCAGCCATCTGGTCAACTCCGCTGAGCAGAGCCAGGCGCGCTTCCTGATCAAAAAGTAATTGTTTTGCCATGGTTTAATCTCCTTCATAGCATGGATTTCAGAAACAAACCGGATCACTTCCGGGGCGGGATTAGCACTCAATCGGCTTGAGTGCTAACAAATAGTAGCATATCAAACAGATGATGTCAAATTTCAGGGCTGCTCCGCCCAAACAGAAAGAGAGGTACTTCCGGATCCCGGATTTTTTTACGAAGCTTTTTCCAGAGAGCAAAAGCGTGATCAGAAGCCCTTTTTTCGCAGCACCTGAGAGGGGAGAATTCCCGGCCGGGAAAAATTTTCAACTGGAGGGAGAAAAGCGAGCACTTGCCGTTGGACATATGCTATATTGATCACAACAATGGCATAAACTTCCGGAGTCTGTATGCATAAAACCAATTCGTTGAAATTTTATTTCCCGGCTTCTTTTCATTGCGGACTCCGGCTGGCGCTGTTGCTTTTTTTTCTTCCGGGCTGTGCGTTATTTTCCTGGTCTCAACCTTCTGCTCCGGCCGGTGTGAACCCTCTGGAGGTCCGGGCCCGCATCCGCTATGGAGAAATGACAGGAAAGGTGAGTTTTCATCTGAAGGAAGCGGGAACACTGCAATCGGAGGGCCGGCGTTACCCTCTTGTTCCGGGTGCGTATACACTCACGGCGGAAAAATGCCGTCCCGCTGCACAGCGTTACCATGTCTTTGTCCGTACTTTTGCCCCATCAGAAGCTGAGGCCCGGGACGCCTTTATGAAAGAATGGCGTGAGAAAAACTATTCCCCCGAGGTGGTCACTTTCGGGCTTCTTTTTCGCCTGCCCTCAGGGCGTCAGCTCGACAACCGTCGCCACTGGATTTCTGTTGCACGCTGTTCTGAGGAAAAAGAAGCATTGGCTTTGGTTGAGCGCTTGAAAGGAGGAGCCATTGCTCCCTGGATCCGGCCGGAACGCATCAGTGCCGGTATGGCGCAATGTTCGCTTCACGGTCCTCAGGGGAAAGCTTCTGTTCAGTTGACCGCCCCGCTTGTCATAGACAGTTCCGGAGCGATAGAAGTGGTCGATGTTTCCAGCAGTTTCTGGAAGGAGCGCAAGGCCAACCGTCTGTATGCCGCCCCTCTGGAAGTGGGTGTCGGCCCTGAGAGTGCCCTGGAAGTATTCGGCACCCTTTCCGTGGAGGAATATCTTCGTGGTGTGGTGCCTGCTGAGATGCCCGGCCAATGGCCTTTGGAAGCGTTGAAGGCACAGGCGCTCGTGGCGCGCAGTGAAATCTATGCGAGCCTGTCGGGCAAATACAAATTGCAGGGTTTTGATTTTACCGCCCTGGAGAGCTGCCGTGCCTATTGGGGGACCGGTGAATATCAGGCCAGCACCGATGAGGCCATTCGCGCCACGGCCGGCGAAGCCTTGTCTTATGAGAATCAGTTTGCCGCAACAGTCTTTTCCTCGTGCTGTGGCGGCTGGACAGAAAACAATGATACTGTCTGGAGTGGACCGGCCACGGGTCTTCTTCGCGGCGGAAGTGATCTGCGCGGTGGAGCGATTTCTCCGTCTCCTGCAGGGGGCCTGGAAGGCTGGTTGAGAGGATCGCCCCGGGCCTGGTGTGATGGCGATGATAAAGGATACCGATGGAAACGCCGCTTTTCCAATGCGGAATTATCGGCATTGGTCAACAGCAAATACAAAGTCGGAACCATCCATAAGATCGAAGAAGGTCAACGAGGTGTAAGTGGCCGGTTGAAATCCGTTACAATAGCAGGCAGTCAGAGTAAGGTGACTGTTGATCGTGAACTGGCCATCCGTCAGGCTTTTGGCGGATTACCCAGTGCCATGATTATAATAAAGCCGTCTCACTCCGGCACGACACCGGAATATTGGGATATTCTGGGCGGAGGTCGTGGACATGGAGTGGGGCTTTGTCAACATGGTTCGCGTGGCATGGCCGCCGCGGGACTGGGGTATAATGAAATTGTGGCGCATTATTTTTCCGGCGCCAGGATAGAAAGGACACGCTGATGAATCTGGAAGCCATACGTGCGAAGAAAGCCCGCTTTGCGATTGGTCTCATGTCCGGTACTTCCTGTGATGGGGTCAATGCGGTGTTGGTTCGTATCAAAGGAACCGGCCCTGGTCTTGCAATAAAACTGATTGCTCATCAGACCTTCCCCTATGGTGCTGACTTGCAGAACCGTCTGCTCATGGAACATATGAGCGCCAAAGATGTCTGTCTTTTGAACTTTGAGTTGGGAGAGCTTCTGGCCGAAGCGTCTCTGGCCATGCTTGACCAGGCCGACGATCATGAAGTGGAAGTGGACTTTGTTTCCGCCCATGGCCATACAGTGGGTCATTATCCGCCAGGCTCCGGTGGAGACCGTATCGGCACCCTGCAGATTGGCGAAGCGGCTGTCATCGCCCAGCAGACCAAGCTTCCTGTTGTTTCCGACTTCAGAGTGCGTGACATGGCGGCCGGCGGACAGGGAGCGCCTCTGGTGCCCTATGCGGATTGGCTTCTTTTCAGGCGGGAAGACAGAAATATCATCTGCCTCAACATAGGCGGTATTGCGAACTTCACCGTTGTCACTCCCCAGTTTGAAGATATTCTGGCTTTTGATACGGGGCCCGGCAATATTGCCATTGATGCCACGGTACGCCTCTTGTCCCGGGGTACCCGCGCCTTCGACGAAAATGGCGATGCAGCCCGTCGTGGAACGGTCATTGAGGAATTTCTGGAATATCTGCTCAGTGACAACTATTTTCAGAAAGAGCCCCCTAAAAGCACAGGCCGCGAACGTTTCGGTCTGGAAGTCTATCTCCGTGATGCTCTGGCCAACAGAAAAAATCATTCTTATGAAGATCTGGTTGCCACAGTCACGGAAGCGACCGTACAGAGCATTGCCGACGCTTATAAAAATTATGTGGCTCCCAATTATGAAGCCACGCAGATGATTGTGGGCGGTGGTGGAGCCATGAACACGACGGTCATGGACGGTCTGCAGGAAAAACTGCCGGAGGTGAAAATCTTCATCAGTGATCGCGTCGGAATTTCCTATGACGCACGCGAGGCCATCGCCTTCGCCATTCTGGGCAACGAGACTATTTTCGGAACCCCCGCCAATGTTCCCCAGGCCACGGGCGCTTCTGAATCCGTTGTTCTCGGAAAAATTACGCCTCCCTGATAATGCTCAACCCGGACAAAAAGGAAGATAACCCGAAAATGGTTAACCCTGAACTCTTGAAAATTCTGGTATGTCCTGAAACGAAAATGCCTCTTCAGGAAGCGTCGACCGAAATTATTGATGCACTCAATGCGGAAATTGTTACAGGTACCCTGAAAAACCGGGCTGGAGAGATTGTAAGCGATCCCATACAGGAAGGCCTGGTTCGTGAAGACGGAGCCGTGCTCTATATTGTTCGCGATGATATCCCCGTAATGCTCATTGAAGAAGCCATCCTTCTGGAGCACCAACAGGATACATAAGGAGTAAGTCAGTTTTTCCAGTGTGCGATGAGCCAGTCGGGCAGCTCTCCTATGGACTGTAAAATACAGTGAGCGAGCCGGTGTTCCTCCTCGTTGCCGAAACCATAAGCAGCGGCAATGCCTGTACCCCCATGGTTCAAAGCAGCTTCAATGTCGTCGTGACGATCACCGATAACCGCAAAACGGGCGGGTCTGTGCTTTTCCAGAATGAGACCCACCATTTCCGTCTTGTCTTTGTAACGGTTGCCCCGGGCATATACCGTTTCAAAAAAAGGGGCCATCCCGTGGGCATCCACAAATTCCGCCACATAGGGTTCCGGCCCGTTGGAACAGATCGCCATCCCGAAGCCCAGCTCATGCAGGTGCCTTATGCTTTCAAATGTCCCGGGATACAGAATGCCGCGCTGGCGCATGCATTGCAGTTCCAGAGCATTGGCATGAGCCACCACCTCGGCGGCCTGTTCCGGCGAAGAGAGCGATGCCATCCAGTTCTCATAATCTTCCACAGGTTTACCGAAAAAATAACAGATGGCTTCTTTCGTCGGTTCTTCCAATCCGTATTCCCTGAAAGCCTGTTGTACTGCGGGCACTGTTACGGTATCGGTCTGCAATAAAGTACCATCTATATCAAAAATCAACAAACTGTCCTGAAACATGAAAATACTGTTTTCCTTTCTTTTTTGTGAACTTTGGGCTATTATACAGAAGAAGCCCGGGCCGATCCTTATCCGGCGGTTCCTTCTTCAATATTGTTCCAATATGGAGCGGTGCGTGCAGTTTGAAAGCCGAAAAGACTCTTTACTTAATAGAAAGTTGAAGAACGGAGAACCCGCATCCGACTGAGAATAGTGGTTGTCTGTACCTTGCCGTTACCGAAGGTAAATTTACTGGGAAATAAACAATGAGCCCCACAGATGGAGAACTTGTCCGCAAGAGCCTCCAAGGTGATACCGATGCTTATGCCGTCTTGGTAAAGCGATACCAGGACGCTGTATATGCAACGGCGTTTTATTATGCCGGGCGTTATGGCGGTGCAGAAGATATTTCCCAGGATGTTTTCTGGAAGGCCTATCGCAATCTGCGCCAGCTGAAGGATCGGGAACATTTCGGTGCCTGGTTGAAAATCATTACAACCCGCACAGCGGCCAACTGGCTTCGCAAGCATGTGGCCCGTCCGCAAAACACAGCCACACCCCTTCCTCATCGTCGGGGCCGGAGTCCTGAAGAAGCGGTTGCAGCGCCTTTTTCCGAAAGTGACGATTATACGCGTATCCAGGCGGCCATCCAGCAGTTGCCGGAGCGGTATCAGTTGCCCGTGGTTCTTCGTTATGTGCAGGAGATGAGTTACAAAGAAATCTGCCGTTTTACCGGAGATTCTTATGATGAAACCCGTGGTATTCTGAATCGCGCAGCCAAACGGTTGCGACAGGCTTTATCGGAACCGACAGATCATAACGACGAAGGAATTATCCAGTGGCCTCATGCAGCCAAATAGATAAGATGATCCATGCTTACCTCGATGGCGAGCTGAGCCGTGTGGATCGCCTGCTGTTTGAGGAGCACCTGGCAAGCTGTGCAGCCTGCCGTCGTGAGCTGCAACAGGCCCGTGCCTGTGCGGCCCGCCTTTATGAATCGCTGCGCAGGGATCGCCGCCCCCGTGATCTTGTCAGCAGTGTTATGGCCCACCTTCCTGAAATGAAAAAGAAGCGACCCGGCTGGCGGGACAGTGCTTCTTCCACACGCTCCACGCCTGATTTCGGCAAACAACGGAAAAGACATCCTGTCTTTCGGTATATGCCTGTTTATGTGCCGGCTGTTCTTCTGGTGCTGGCCATTCTTTTGTGGCTGCAGTGGCCTGAAACAATCAACAAAGAGAACCGTGCGCTCGGTGTTGTCACCTGCAGTTCCGGTCTTTCCTACAATGTTGACGCCATCTCTTCCAGAAGCAATCCCATTCGTACAGGGGATCTTCTGGCGGCCGGCGATCTTGTGGACACCAGCACTGATGGCCAGTTGCTCCTCGGGTTGAAAGGGCCCACCCATCTGGCTGTCTATCAGAACTCGTCTCTGATAATAGAGAATGACCGCGAAATAAACATATTCCGTGGACGCATGTTTCTGGATGTATTCAAAGAAACCCGTCGTTTCACCATTACCACGCCCCATGGACGTGTGACGGTCATGGGTACTTCTTTTCATATTCAGATCGCTGATCAGGGTACGGAAGTGAGTGTGGTGAGCGGCGATGTGCTTGTGGAAAACGACCGATCCTTCGCACGGCTGGCTCGGGGCAAAAAAGCACTCTTCGAAAAAGACTCTGATATGCGCATTGCATCGCTCGCTGAAACAGATACCTTTGTTGAAGAGGCCCGCGCCTTGTCACCGGATATTCAGGCGGAACGTTTTTTCCTCTCCAAGATTCTGTCGGAACCGGTGGAAGTTCCCAGGCTCACAGGTGAGCAGGTTTTCGTGGTCAAAACAGGTCAGCGCAGTGTTAAAACACTCCTGCTACGCTGGGTGCCCGATCCTTATCTTAGCGGTCATGCATCCTACACTGTGTACATTTCCGACAATGCCATGCAGCCTGTATACAAATATACCGTCCTTCCCCTCATGTTCGAAGAAAAAACCAGAAATACTCTGGAGATCAAGCTTCCAGCCGGCAAGGAAGATCGTGACATGTCCGTATTGCATGTCAGTCTTCTCCCTGTCCAGGGATCCGGTTATGTGGAAACTTCTTTCACTGAAGTGCTGGCCGTGGGGGAAAAATGATGAGAGTACCAACAGCCCATACAGCTTTTCTTTTTGTCACTCGCGGGTCAAACCGTCGTTGTTCCTTGTTCTGCCTCACGTCACTCCTTTCCCCAAGAATACCTGTAAGGCAACGACACCAGTTTGACCCGCTTCCCTGTTCTTATCAAAAGATAAACCGATTCTCCCCCGGAGGGGGATGTGCCCGCGCCGTGTTGACGAATCCTTCTGCCTCACGTCACTCCTTTCCCCAAGAATACCTGCAAAGCACAGCCTGTCGCACATCTCCCTCCTCCCTCTGAAGACCTTCTGTTGCCGCCGACCTATCGTCTCCTTTCTCTCGGGTCGGTGGCTTTTTTTTGTGTGTCAAAGCTGCGGGGCCGGGAAATGCCTTGGGGCTGTCTGAAAGACCTTGAGATTCACTCCTGGGAACGCCAATTTCCACATTGGCAGACAGCGTGTTATGGCGGCGATATTTTATAAACAGTGATCCGGCAACAAGCCTTTTTCTAACCACAAATCAAAAAAAGCCTTTGTAAACTCCGAGTCTTTGTTATCCCGTCAAATGCATACATGAGTCACGGTCTTTTCCCGGGTATCCTGCCAATGTGGAAATTGGCGTTCCCAGGTAAGTACCAGACGGATTGATGCCTGTGTTGAGAAGATAGAATAATGCAAAGGCGACATAAAATACTGAGGAAGGCGGGCATATTCCTCATAGTCTTCCCAATCTGGATCCCGGTCATTTTTTGCGTTGTTGTGGCTGAATACTTTGATAGGCGGGCCGGATCGCAAAAAAACCGGGATGACGGAGGCGGGAGTATGTCTTGGAGCAAAGCAAGAAACTTGGAGGCATCAATAGTCACGGGGGAGTCGGACGGATGTGGGAGGGGCGGGATATGCCTTGGGGCTGTCTGAAAGACCTTGAGATTCACTCCTGGGAACGCCAATTTCCACATTGGCAGACAGCGTGTTATGGCGGCGATATTTTATAAACAGTGATCCGGCAACAAGCCTTTTTCTGACCACGAATTAAAAAAAGCCTTTGTAAACTCCGAGTCTTTGTTATCCCGTCAAATGCATACATGAGTCACGGTCTTTTTCCGGGTATCCTGCCAATGTGGAAATTGGCGTTCCCAGGTAAGTACCAGACGGCTTGATGCCTGTGTTGAGAAGATAGAATAATGCAAAGGCGACATAAAATACTGAGGAAGGCGGTCATATTCCTCATAGTCTTCCCAATCTGGATCCCGGTCATTTTTTGCGTTGTTGTGGCTGAATACTTTGATAGGCGGGCCGGATCGCAAAAAAACCGGAATGACGGAGGCGGGAGTATGTCTTGGAGCAAAGCAAGAAACTTGGAGGCATCAATAGTCACGGGGGAGTCGGACGGATGTGGGAGGGGCGGGATATGCCTTGGGGCTGTCTGAAAGACCTTGAGATTCACTCCTGGGAACGCCAATTTCCACATTGGCAGACAGCGTGTTATGGCGGCGATATTTTATAAACAGTGATCCGGCAACAAGCCTTTTTCTAACCACGAATCAAAAAAAGCCTTTGTAAACTCAGGGTCTTTGTTATCCCGTCAAATGCATACATGAGTCACGGTCTTTTCCCGGGTATCCTGCCAATGTGGAAATTGGCGTTCCCAGGTAAGTACCAGACGGATTGATGCCTGTGTTGAGAAGATGGAATAATGCAAAGGCGACATAAAATACTGAGGAAGGCGGTCATATTCCTCATAGTCTTCCCAATCTGGATCCCGGTCATTTTTTGCGTTGTTGTGGCTGAATACTTTGATAGGCGGGCCGGATCGCAAAAAAACCGGGATGACGGAGGCGGGGGTATGTCTTGGAGCAAAGCAATAAACTTGAAGGCATCAATAGTCACGGGGGAGTCGGACGGATGTGGGAGGGGCGGGATATGCCTTGGGGCTGTCTGAAAGACC
>LSQX01382671.1_pt3 | contig 27724 bp, 22 predicted proteins | sample 654561 | NCBI WGS metagenome assembly LSQX01 (sample SAMN04489861, study PRJNA283612) | anaerobic digester metagenome | isolation source: 4 biogas reactors fed with cattle manure at either 37C or 55C with and... | place: Denmark: Kongens Lyngby | collected 2014
GCCGAAGCGTTGCTTGAGCGCCAGATTGATTTCGACCTGATCGACGACGACATTCTTGCCGATCCGGCCTGCCTCGTCCATGACGGCTGCCTGCAGGTCGGCCCGATGCACTACAACACGGTTTGCCTGGCGCCGACGCGGCACCTGAGCCCGGAGGCGAGGGTCAGGCTGGCCCAGCTGACGGCCTCAGGCGGTCGTGTCATTTGGACGGATGCCACCGGTCATGCCGCGGACCTTCGCGGTATCCGGCCGCTGGTCGAGGTCCAGCCAAAGCAGACGAAGCTGCGCGTCTGCCGGCGTGTCCTGGATGACGGGCACCTGTACTTCCTTTGCAACGAGGATCTCGCGCCGCTTGATTGCACCGTCACCTTTGCCGAGAAATGGCCGCTGTATGTGCTGGATGCCGCGACCGGCCGGGCCTGGTGTCCGGCCGGGGCCAGACAAGCTAAAGACCGCTGGACGCTGCCGCTGCAGTTGCCGTACGCCGGTGCCTGCCTGGTCTTGTTTGGCGCCGAACCGGTGCCAACTGTCGCCGAGCCGGCAAGGCCTGGCGATGTGATCCGCCATCTAGCCGGCGGCTGGCATATCCGGCCTCAGCAGATGTACCGGGTGGGCGAACACAATTTCGAAATCGAAGCGGGCGATGAGCCGTTTCAACCGACCGAATTGGGGGACTGGACCGTACAGCTGGGCGCGCCATTTTCCGGAGACGCGGCCTACAAGCTGGCGTTTTTCTGCACCCCGGATGAAGCGGAAAACGCCGTCATCCTCGATCTCGGCCAAGTCAACTTTGCCTGCCGCGTGGCCCTTAACGGGCTAGAACTCGGCCGAAGAGCCTGGGGGCCGTTCCGGTTTCCCGTGAGCGGCGTTCTTCGGGCCGGGGAAAACGAACTGACCGTTGTGGTCAGCAACTCGATGGCCAACCAGTTTGTCCGGGCCCATGTCCTGGACAAATGGCCGGAGAACGTGATCGGTCCTTATCACAAGATCGCCAAACGGTTTGAGGAGGAGACGGTTGCCAGGGGCAGCGGGCTTTTCGGTCCGGTCTGCCTTATCCGATCTGGCAGACCGTGATGCTGAAAAAGGGGGGCTAAGCATGTTTGCCGATTCCTTGATCCAGAAAACGAAGCGCGCCTGTTTGGCGACCTTCGATGTCGCGTCACAGCTGCAGCGGGTCGTCTACGACCGCTCTCTGGCCGCTTTTGCCGCCGGAGACACGCGGCGTGACCAGATCGTGAACCCGGCTCAGCTCGAGGCCTACCGCACCCGGCTGCGCCAGGACCTGATCGATGCACTGGGCGATCTGCCCGACTGCGACGCGCCGCTCCATGCCCGAGTGACCGGGCAGATCCAGGAAAACGGCTATCGCATCGAGAAAATCATTTTCGAGTCCCGGCCGCACGTTTATGTCACGGCCAACCTCTACCTGCCGGACCGGCTGGACGGGCCGACCGGCGCGGTGCTTTTCCTCTGCGGCCATTCCCAGGCGGGCAAACAATATGAAACGTACCAAGTTGTTTGCCGGTCCCTGGTTTCAGCCGGCCTGATCGTGCTGGCTCAGGATCCTGTCGGGCAAGGGGAGCGATTCGGCTATTTCGAACCCTCTGCGGGCACCTCGGTCATGGCGGGGCCGACCGCTGAGCATGACCATGCCGGCACGCCTTGTCTTCTGACCGGAGCGCCGATCACGCGCTATTTCATCCACGATGCCATGCGCTCGATCGATTACCTCTGCCAGCGCCCGGAGGTCGATCCGGAACGGATCGGGGTGACCGGCAGCTCGGGCGGCGGCACCCAGACCTGCCTGATGATGATCTGCGACCCGCGTCTCGCCGCCGCGGCGCCGACGAATTTTCTGACCAGCCGGCGCGATTACCTCTTTGCGGGCGGAGCCCAGGATGCCGAACAGATCTGGCCCTGCTACACCGCGCTGGGCTATGACCACGAGGATTTCCTGCTCGCCATGGCGCCGCGCCCGGTCCAGGTCAATGCGGTTACGTCGGATTTTTTTCCGATCGAGGGGACGCGGCGCAGCGTACAACGGGCCGCGCGATTTTGGGAAATGTACGGCAAGCCTGGCAACCTGACCCTTTGTGAGGACGATTCGACCCACAAATTTACACCCGAACTGGCCAGGCAGACGACTGTGTTCATGGCGCGCCATTTGCTCGGCCGTGAGGCGGATCCAGATCCGAAGGCAATCTCGTGCCTCGAACCGGATCGGCTCTGGTGCACTCCGGGCGGTCAAGTGAAACAGGTTTTCCCCGATGCACGCTTCGTCTACGAGGAGAACCTGGCTGTCAACCAGGCGAACATGGACCGTTGGAAGCGGGTGACCGACGAACAGCGCCGGACACAGACCCGCGTTTGGCTGGAGGAGCGGGTGCTGGTGGGTCGGCCGGCCTGCGCGCCCAACGCGCGACTGCTCACGACCGAAAGCTTGAAAGACCTGACGGTTCAATCGTATCTTTGGTGGTCGCAGCCGGGCCTCATGAACCACGCCTATCGCATTCGCTCGGTCGCCGCTTCGCCCGGTCCGTCCCCGGCAATCCTGGCGCTGTGGGATGACGGGACGCTGGCGCTGCCGGCGCATCTTGACTGGATCCGTTCGGCCTGCGCGCAGGGCAGCCAGGTCTTTGTCCTGGATCCGAGCGGCGTCGGCCATGTGGCGCCATGTCCGATCAACGACCGCGGCATCCAAGAGCACTATGGCACGCTGTTCAAATTGAACGACGATTTACTCTGGCTCGGCGACAGCCTGGCGGCGCTGCGCGCCTTCGATGTCATCCGGGCGATCGACATGCTCGCGACGCTGCCGGACTGCAGATTGGATGCGCTGCAGCTGTTTGTAAGCGGCCGCAGCAACATCTACGGCAAGGTCGCCGCTCTGCTCGATGCGCGGATCCGACTCGTGGTTCAGGTGGGCGCGGCAAGCCCCCTGGCGGATATCGTCACAAAGCGCTATTACGACGACGAACGCGTCCGCAGCCGAATCATCCCCGGCATGCTGCGGTTCGCCGACCTGCCTGACCTCGACCGCTGGCTGGCCGACCGGCTGGCCTTCAGCTGACAAGGAGACAAACCATGCGGCTCTACCATCTGGATCTCAAGATCGCCATGTTCCGTCAAGACTACCTCAGGGATTTCTTTGCCAGGCTCAAAATCGCCGGCTTTGACGGTGTCGTGATCGAAATCGACAACAAGCTGATCTTCCCCTCGCAGCCGCATTTCGCGGCCGCGGATGCCCTGACGGCCGACGCCTGGCGCGATCTGGTCCGCTATGGCAAACGCCTGGGGCTGGTCATCTACCCGCTGCTGCAGACTTTGGGCCACATGGAGCACATCCTCAGGCACGAACCGTATGGCTGCCTTGCCGAAAACGTCGGCAACGCCTACATGCTGTGCCCGAGCAAAAACGAATCGCTCCGCCTGGTCAAGGACCTGGTCCGGGATGTGTTTGCCGCCTTCGACCAACCGCCCGTGATCCACCTGGGCGGTGACGAAGTCCTGGGACACCTGGAGCGGCGCGGCCTGCACCTGTGCCCCCTGTGCCGAACCCGCGACGCGGGCGAGTTGGTGGTCGGATTCCTGCTCGAGTTGGCGGATTTTTGCCTAAAACTGGGATGCCGGCCTGAATTTTGGGCTGACGAGATCTTGACCTACCCCCGCCAGTTCGGCCGTTTTCCGCAAGAGACGCGGTTCGTCGACTGGTATTACCGGCGCACACAGGCCACCGGCGACACGATCGGGCATATCTGGGGCGCGCCCCGGCTGGCCGGGGAACCGGCCGGTGAATCGGCCTGGGCGAACCTGCCGGAGCGTTTGCGCGTTCTGCTGCCCGATCTGGTTCGGGACGGGCGTTTCAACCATTTTTACGGCGCGTCCGCCATCGCCCGATACGGCTACCAGGTCGTTGTCGGCAGCGCGCTGCGCTCGTCAGGCGACCATTACGCGCTGCCCCGGGTGTCCCTTAGCGCCGGCAACGTCGCCGTGTCGGACACAGTCGCCCGCGAGGCGGGCTACGACCACCTGGTAACGAGCTGGGCGGTTCGCCTGAGTCATCCGGAAACGACCTGGATCGCTCTTTCGGACGAAGCCCTGGGTCCCTTGAGCGCCGAACAGCGCGGCTGGCTCGACACCGTCGGCCACGGTCTTGGCGGCATGGACATCCTGGCCGAGCAGCCGATGCGTTTCGAACGGCCGTTTCACGGCGGACTTGACCAAGCGCTCCATGTGTTGGCAAACAGCCCGGATCGTGACGCGGCGGTGCGGCTGCTTCAGGAACGTGAGCAGGCTGGCGGGCTGCTCTTGCCCGTGCTGAACGAGAACCTGGAAAAGGGGGCGGGCGACAGTCACTGCCTGCGCCACTGGTTGTTGGGCACGGAGCTGGCTGTCCTGCGCGCCCGCCAGACCCTGGCCCTGCTCGGTATGTATCGAAGCGGCATCGACCGGCCCGCACTGGAAAGGTTGCTCGAGCAGAACCAGGCCCTGCTGCAACGCTTCGTGCGGCTCTGGTCGGAGAGCGTGACGCCTGAAAGCCTGGACCAGGAATGTGAGATCAAATTCAGGCGGGATATCCGGCTGCTCGAAAACCTGCTGTGCCGCTAAGGCGTGTCGGCAAAACAGAAAGGATACAGATATGGACCATTTGACGAAACTGAAAAACAAGCTGGAAAACAATGAAACGGTCTTCGGGATCACCGTAACGCTGCGCGAACCGGCCGTCATGCCCCATTTGAGCCGGGAGGGACTCGATTTTATCCTGTTCGACCTCGAACACGGACCCTCCAGCCTCGAGCAGATCGGCGGCCTGCTGCAGGCGGCCCGCGGCCTCGACATCCCGACCGTCGTGCGCGTCCAGGACGCGCTGTACCACCTGATCGCCAAGACGATCGACCTCGGGGCGGACGGGATCATGCTGCCGAGGACCGAGACACTGGAGCAGGTCGAAACGGCGATCGGCGCGCTTCGCTTTGCCCCGGTCGGCCGTAAGGGCTTTGGCGGCAGCCACCAGTTCCGCACCCAAGAGACCTTCGACCAGTTCCAGGCCAACCGTCTGCTCATCTTGCAGATCGAGTCGCCGCGCGGCGTGGCCAGTCTGCCGGACATCCTGGCGCGCTATAACGAGCAGATCGCTGGCATCGTCATCGGCCCTTACGACCTGTCGGTCCAGGTCGGCACGCCGCTTGAGATCGACAGCGCGCTGGCTCTGGAGCAAATCCGGCAGACAATGGCCATCTGCCGGGAATTCGGCCTGTCCTGCGGAATCTACTGCGACAATCTGGCTGTCGCCGATCGCTGGCGCGCGGCCGGCATGAACATCCTCTGGGTTGCCAGCGAACTGGATCTGCTTGACCTTGGCATCGGGCAGGCCCTGGAACGCATCGGCTTTCTGCGCTAAGTCACTATGGAAACGCTCCTGCTGTCCGCGCCGGTCGCCGATGATAGCCGTGAGAAGCACCTGCTTGAACTGGGCATCGCGACCGTCCGCTGCGAGCATCTGACAGGGGACAGCGACGCGTCGTTCATCGGGCAGGTGCGAGGTCACGCCTATGTCATCAGCGGTCCCGGCCGCTGGAACGCGGCAGTGCTTTCAGCCCTCAAGGGTTCGCTTAGGCTGGCGGTCAAGTTCGGCGTCGGTGTGGACCATATCGACCTCGACGCGGCAACACGGGCGGGCATCGCCATAGCCAACGCGCCCGGCTGCAACGCCATGGCCGTGGCAGAGCATACGGTGACCCTGATCCTGGCCTTGTTGCGGCGTGTCGGTCAGGCTGACGCAAAGATCCGGCAGGGCCGCTGGCATCACCAGTGCGATACCCTGATCGGGAAGACGGTCGGACTGGTGGGATTTGGCCAGATCGCCCGCCAGGTTGCGTCGTTCCTTGTCGGTTTCCCGATTACCCTGCTGGCCTATGACATCCGGCCGGTGGAAAACGATCCGTCCCTGCGTGTTGTTCCGGTCGGCCTGGACGAGCTGCTGGCCCGTTCGGATATCGTCAGTTTGCATCTCCCGCTGACCGAGACAACCCGAAACCTGGTCGACGATGCCTTCCTGGCCCGGATGAAACGCGGCGCCTATCTGGTCAACACGGCGCGCGGCGGCTTGGTCAACGAAACCGACCTGGTCAATGCCCTGCGGGATGGGCAGATCGGCGGCGCCGGCCTGGATACTTTCGCGGTAGAACCGCTTCCGCTGTCCAGCCCCCTGCTGGAGCTGGATAACGTGATCCTGTCACCCCACTGTGCCTCGAACACGCAGCAGGCCTTTCGCAGTATCCTGGCCTGCTGCCTGGACAACATCATCACTTTCAAGACCGGGTGCGGCGATGCCCATGTGCTTAACCCCGATTATGCAGCATATCTTTGAGTTCCGGGCGTGATCTGCCCCAGGACAATGCCTTCTGATGAAATGGTTTTGGGTGTACCGACGCATTCATTGCACCGCCAACATAGGCGGCCTGTGTGAACGCCAGGGGGGAGAAAAACGCGCGATGTTTCGAACAACCCGGCTGCCTTTACCGGCTATCGTCTTCGTCCGCTAGGACGCCGACTCGCTTGGCCCGGCTGAGCATACTAAGCCCGTGCGGCGATTCGCTGCGGATCTCCTGGCTGTAGTCTTTGCCGGCCTGGAAGCGCCCCTGATGGAGCCCGCCCTGCCATTGGGGGATGTCTGTGACATCGTAGACGACGCCATCGACGGCGATATAGGCCTTGCGGCCTTCCAGGCCGTCGTACTGGGCAAGCGCCTCCAGCGTGAAGGCCTGTTCAGTCACATCGCTGTTTGTCTGGCTGCTCGCCGCGGCACCGGCACAAGCGCTCAAGGTCATGAGAACAACAAGCAACAGCGCCAGGAGCAGCCCCTTTTGGTTGGAATGGCTGTTGATCGGCTTCATATCAAGGCCTCCTTTATGGCAGAAGCGCCAAACGCGTCTGCCGGGATTGTCTTGACATCATTTTAAAGCACCAGCCTTTGGTCGGCGGGCACGCGCGTTACCGCAAGAAAACAGCCGATAACGGTCCTGATCAGCGGCCGTTTGCCGCCAGATGGACGATGATTGCCGCAACCAGCAGAACCGCGACGGTACGATGGAGGTAGAACCAGGCGGAGCGCTGCTTCTTTTTGACGTAATGGCCGTACCCGCCCAGGAAGCCGTTGACCGTCATAAGGAGGGCCGCGATCAGACCGGTCCAGGACAGCCAGCGGTAAATAAGCTGGATCACGATGTGGGCGATCAGCATCGCAGTCGTGAAAAGGGCAAAATAGCGGTGCTGGGCGACCACCTGCTTCTGGATGCGGCCGTAGACCGCTTTTAACCTCGATTCGCGGGGCAGCGGGGCGATCCAGCGCCGGTAAATGGCCTTAACCGGATAATTCAGCAGGGTCAAAAAAAGTCCTGCCGTGATCAGCCAGCCGAATAGGCTGCCGCTGTTGCTCATGGAAACCTCCTTGGCTTAGCGCTGGAAGGCGCGCAGCCTGCTTTTGACCGCGGCCAGATCGTACGGCTGCCAGTCCTGGCTTTTGGCCCATTCCAGCATCTCGTCCCTTTCCTGCGCGTCGGCGCCCTCGTCGATGGCGGATAGAAATTCCAGGAAACCAGGCTCGCCGCCAACGTCCTCGGGCGGCGCTGTGCCGGCACCGTCGAGGCAGTCGGGCAGCAGATCGGGATAATTCTCGATCGTCTCTTCCAGGTCGACGATGTGCAGCCAGTCATCGCCGAAATCGTAGCGGTAAAGCAAGCGGCCGAATCGGGGCAGATAGGCGGACAGGCGCTTTCGCTCGGAGAATATTTCTCGGGCAGACCCAATATCGAGGCCCAGCTCGAACGGATCATCCGGCTCGGATTCGGCTGCCACCTCGTTGTCCGGGTCAAGCAGCTGGAACTGGTGCATGTGCTCGTCGTACCAGTTGAAACAAGCCTGAAGCACGCGGTGCAGGCCGTTGAAGGTCATTTTTGCCGGGACGACGACTTTTCGCCAGATCAGGAGGTCTTCGCAGGCGAGCTGGACGCGCAGCACGAATGCCTTTTCCCCCTCGTGCCTGCTGGCCGGAACCGCCTCCGGGTCGAAAACGGTCTGCCCGTTTGCCTTGAACTGCTCCAGGACGGCCAGCAGCCGCTGGCGCGGCTCGCCGAAGCCACGGCCGATCCGCTGTGACATGGCAGCCCGGGCCATGCTGAGATCGGTTAGAGCCAGCTGATCGGACGCAAAACGCGGCGCCAGATACGGCAGGTCGCGCATCAGCTGCGCCAGTTGTGCCGTAGCTGAACGGTCATCGGTCCTGGTGTAGGTGACCGGTCCCATGGCCTGGAGATAGCGTTCTGCCGTCTCCTGGTCGATGCCCTCGCCGGCCAGTGCTTCGCGCAGCGCCTGGCGGAATAAGTCGGGCAGCTTTTTGAAGTCGGCCGCCAGCAGACCGTACAGAACCAGCGGGTAATGGCTCAGGTCATGCATGAAGACGACCGCATGGCGCCGGTTGACCCGCGCATAGCTGGCGTACCAGTCAAAGAACGCGTTTTTGCCGACAGGTTTTACCGCCGGCAGGCCGAGCTTGTCGAGCATGGTTTTCGTGCACTGGATCTGCATGGGGCCCCCTTCCGCGCAGCTTTATTTGCCGCAGCACTTCTTGTATTTTTTCCCGCTGCCGCAAGGGCAGGGATCGTTGCGCCCGACATGGGTGACGCGGGCAGCGCCGGCCAGCCGTCTGCTTTCTGCTTTCAATTCGGCTGTTTTACCGCTGTCGCCAAGCGCCTGGTAAATCTCGATTGCGCGTTCGAGGACATCGGCGCGGTCGCGTACATTCTGATGTTCCAGGCCCTGGCGGATGATCGCTTCGGCCCGGGCATGGTCAGGCGCGCCCTTTCCCAGGCCCAGATGGTAGCAGTCGGCCCAGTGGATGATGCCCCAGCCCCAGGCAGGGTCTTCGTCCAGCCAGCCCTGGAAGAGGCGGTCGCAGGTCTCCTGATCGCCCAGCATGTAATGCGTTTCGGCGATCGCCTGGCGCGCGTTCTCGATGATGAGCATGTTCATCCCCTGGCAGCGATCGATCAGCTCGTAGCCATAGGCAATCCGCTTGGCCAGATAGGCACTGTCGTCCAGGCCGGCGTTGTAAAGCTCCTGTTCGAGATCCTGGGCCCAGTTGAAAACAGGTTCGGATTGGGGATAGGCCCGGTCCAACGCATCCAGGTTCGCGTGGCCCTCATCTTGCATCAGCTGCTTGACGAGCTCCCAGGCTTCCAGCAATATGTCACAGGCCTCGCGTGACTGGCCCTGGAGGATCAGGCGGGTTCCTTGGCTGGCTTTGCTGTCGATGGTTTGTTTCAGATTCATGGTCCATTCCTCGTTTATGATTCATTCCGGCATGATTGATGCGATACCGGTTTCATATCCTATTTTATACGAAATCAAGCTGGAAAAGGCAAATTTCTTCTTGCTTTGGCGGTTGCCTGCTTCCCGCTGCCTGCGGTATGATGCAAACAGATCAACACGTGAAAAGGAGCTGCCTATGCAACGGTATCACGAACCGGCGCAGGACATCTTGCAGCAGCCGCCCAGCGATGTCCTCGTACTCGGTGCCGGGCCGGCCGGTGTGGCCGCGGCGGTGTGGGCCGCGCGTTCCGGCGCCAGCACGCGCCTGATCGAGCGCAGCGGCGATGCCGGCGGGATGGCGACCATCGGCCTGATGAGCCATTGGACCGGATCCACGCAGGGCGGATTTTACCAGGAGCTGCTGGAGCGCTCGCACCCGGACGGGTCCCGCACCAACCTGATCGATCCCGAACGGCTGAAGACGGTCTTGCTTGACCTTTTGCAGGAAGCGGGTGTCGACCTGCAGCTTTACACGCTGGCCAGCCGGCCGATCATGGAAGGGCGGCGGATCACCGGGGTGGTCGCCGAGAGCAAGTCCGGCCGCGAGGCGCTGCCTGCCCGGGTCGTGGTCGACGCGACCGGCGACGGCGATATCGCAGCCCTGGCCGGGGTTCCTTACGTCAAGGGCCGCGAGCAGGACGGGAAGATGCAGCCGATGACCCTGATGTTCAAGATCGGCGGCGTCGACACGGCGCGGGCGGTCTTCCCCGGCAGCTTCGAGGAAACGGCGCAGGTGCCGGCCGGTGAAATCCAGGCACTGGCTCGCGCCCATCTGCCCTATCCGGCCGGTCATGTCCTGCTATATCCGTCGACGCTGCCTGGTATCGTCACCTGCAACATGACCAACTGCATCGATGTCGACGGGACGAAGGCCAGGGATCTGACACGCGCCCAGGCGGCCTGCCGACGGCAGATGGATGTGATCTGTGATTTTCTGAAGACATACGTGCCCGGCTATGAGAACAGCTATATCGTCAGCAGTGCTTCGCTGATCGGGGTGCGTGAGACACGCCACTTCAAGGGCGACTACACCTTGACTGAAAACGATATCCTCAAGGCGCGCGTGTTCGACGACTGGGCGGTCACCCGGGCCCATTTCAACTTCGACGTGCATAACCTGACCGGTCCTGGGCTTGATGCGACCGGGGTACAGCGCGGGTTTGCCCAGCAGAACGGCTACACGATTCCGTACCGCTGCTTTCTGCCGCAAGGTGCCGACGGACTGCTGCTGGCCGGACGCAACATTTCCGGCACGCACCTGGCCCACGCCAATTATCGCGTGATGCCGATTTGCGCGAACATGGGCCAGGCGGTCGGCATCGCGGCGGCATTGAGCGTGCGCCGGGCGGTCATGCCCCGGAATATTGATGTGCGTGAACTGCAGCGCCTTTTGCTTGAGGCCGGCGTCGCGCCGTGACAGGCTACCTTTCTTGAATATAGCCAAAACATCGGCATTTTATCTGCCTGTGGCGACTGGAACCGCCGCATTTTCGTGATCAGACGAAACAGAACGCGGTTTTGGTTGTGGCTTGGCCATGGTATAATCAGGCTATGACAGCTGGGTTGGCCTAACCGATCAACATGATATTTTACCGTGGTTAACAGGAAAGAACAGTCCCGATCAAACCAGCAGGATGCGCTTTGCAGCATCATTGACGCTCAACCGGCAGGGGAGGGGTTTTCTTGATCAAATCTGAAACAAGCAGCAATTTGTCGGCCCGCTCGCTGCGCCTTTGCCTGGCGCTGGCTTGCTGCCTGGTGGCCGCTTTAGGGATGCCTATCGCCGCGGCGGAAGCTTCTGAGCGCGAGCAGGTGCGCACGTACCTGGAACTGGCACGCCTGGATTTGACGACGATCGACGTTATCCTGGCAGATACCGAGCTGGACCTGTTGGAGCAGGAAGTCGTTGACGATGAGGAATTGACTGAACTTCAGATTGAGCATTACCGGCAACTGCTCGCCGGCTATCGGTCCTCACTGGCAGGGGGACTGTCAGAACTGGATGGTCGGCAGGTGCCTGATTTTTCTGATTTGCGATTGCATCGCGACGCGCAGCAAGCCTTGTTCCAGGCCGCGGACAGCCTGCTTGCCGAGTACGAGCAGATCCTCGGCTACACGGCGGCCTTACTGCAAATGAGCCTCAGCCTGGAAAACATGGCGTATTACGACGAAAACAACTTGGACGCGACATACCAGACGATCAGCGGCGCGATCCAGGAGGCGCTCGAATGCCTGTCAGCCGCGGATGTGCCGACGTTTTTGACCTATGTCAACATCAACTTGGCCGATTCCCTGACCCAACTGGACGAGGCGGTGTTGTACACGCTGCAGGCCGCCTACATCGACGACCCGGTCCGAATTTACGCCGCCTCCTACCGGATGGATATCCTGATGCGCCATTTCGACAGCCTGGTCGTTGGTATCGACCAGAATATCGTCGACCGTCAGAACAAACTGGTCGCCGAGGCAGAGCAGATCGCGCAGATAGCAGGCGGGTTGAGCACCTGGCTTGACCAGAACATCAGCCTGCTGGCTTCGGATTAGGGGAGGTGCCGGCTATGAGTCGTTATTGCCGCCATTGCGGAGCGGAACTGGACGAGGGCCAGCCCTTCTGCCACGTCTGCGGCCAGCCCGTCGCAGCCGTTCAGCCTGTCGTGAAAAAATCAAAAAAGGGCCTGGTTATCGTGGTTGGCGCCGTCGTTCTGGTCGTCTTGGTTTCGGTTTTGGCCGGAACCTTGCTGAAACAGGCCCTGGCGAACCGAGGGCAGGAAACCAGCCGCACCACGCGTCCGACAACAACTGCCGCGACCAGCAAACAAACGTCGCAGACTTCGGCAAAGCAGCTGGAGCTGATTCCGTTCCCCCAGGAGCTGATGCTTGGCCGGTCGACGACGGTCGCATGCAACGTCAAGGTGCCGGAGGTGATTATTCCGGCCAATTACCGCTCGCTCGACTATGTCGTCTACTTGCAGTGCTGGACAGACTGGGGCACATCCGATGTGCTGGTCAGCGTTGAGATCCCCGGCTTCAGCCAGAAATACGAGCAGAAGATCGCCGTGTCGCGGCTGGAGACCGAGATCAGCATCCGGCCGCCGCTGCTGCCGGACGCGGCCAGCCAGCTCAATTCCTCGAAGGAGGCGCAAATCGTCCTTTCGGTTCGCGACCTCACGAGCGATACGCTCGTCTTGCAGGAGTCTCGTCCGGTCAAGCTGTATTCGCGCTACGACATGCAGTGGATCGATGCCAATGGGACACCCTATTACGAGAATATCCTGGCCTGGGTAACGCCGGAGGCGGAGGAGATCCGCACCTTGCTGCGCCTGGCGGCCGACTCGGCCAACGAGCTGACCGAAGGCGCGTTGAACGCCATCGTCGGCTACCAGTCAGTGCCCGGGTTCAGCGACGAGCAGGTCACTTACGTCCAGGTCATCAGCATGATGCACGCCCTGTCCGCTAAGCTGAATGTCAAGTACCTGATGGCGCCCTTCAGCGCAACCAGCACCGAGCTGCAGCGCGTGGCGACACCGGCTCAGGTGATCCAGTCGGCCGGAGGGCTCTGCGCCGAGACAGCGGTGACGATCGCGTCGGCCATCCAGGCGACCGACATGCACGCCGTCCTGATCATCCTGCCCGGCCACATGCAGGTCGCGGTCGAGACCTGGCGCGGCTCCGGAGCGTACTTTCTGATCGAGACCACCGCGCTGGACGCCGTCCTGGAAGGAAACTTCGACGCGGTTGTCGATTACGACATGGATACGGCTGCCTGGAACCAGTATTTGTCCGGCGACGGCATGATCGCGATCGATTGCGACCTGGCCGGTCAGCTGGGTATCCTGGCGATCGACTAAGCGCGATCCGGTTATCCGAAGACGGCGGCAAGTTCGTCCAGCTTTCGGTCGAAAGCGGTATCGATGACCTGATAGGCCGGATGCTCGGCATAAAAGCGGATGCACTGCAAAATGCCAGCTTCGAAACGTGTTTCGCAACGAAACTCAGGAACCACGCTGCGGATTTTGCGGCTGTCCAAAAAGGCGTTGTGTGAGAAATAGATCAGCTTCTCACCGAAATCGCCGCCCAGCGCGAACCCGATTTCATGAGCCGGTACGGGACAGAGCCTGGCGGTGACCCCCAGGGCGTCAGCGATCAGCTCGGCCAGACGGCGCCACGTATAGTAGTGGTCGGACGTGATGTGGAACGCTTCTTGGTAGGCGTCGGGATTGGCGCACAGCCCGAGAAATCCTCTGGCGAAGTCGGACACATGGGTCACGGTGCAGAACGCCTGGCCGTCGTCATGGATCGGCAGCGGTTTGCCCTGCAGCATGCGATTGGCGATGGTCCAGGAATAGGTCTGGTGCGCGGGGGCGACCGGGTAGAGGAGGCGCAGCTGGTTGTAGGTGAACGACGGCCTGACGATCGTTACCTTCAGGTCGGACCGGGTGTGTTCCTCCGCCAGGTATTTTTCGCAAAGGATCTTGTTGCGCCCGTAGGACCAGACCGTGTTCCCGACCATCGTGCCGGCCTCGGTGATGATTTCGTCGGGCGACCGGGTGCGGTAGACGGCAGCCGAGGAGATGAAGATGAACTGGTTGCAGCAGCCGCGAAAGAGATCGAGCGTACGTTCCAGCTGGCCCGGCTCATAGCTGAGAAAATCGGCGACCACATCGAATTGCAGCCCGCCCAGTTTGCGCCGGACTTCGTCCGCATCGGTGATGTCGGCTGTCAGGCAATGCGTGCCGGGCAAAATAAAATCGGTCCGATTGCCCCGGTTGAGCACATACAGCTCGAACCTGCCGCTGCGCACCGCCAAATCGGCAATACCGCCGCTGATGCAGCCGGTTCCGCCGACGAGCATGAGCTTCTTCATGGTAACCTCCCCAGGCTATGGCCGGGATGGCGTCGGGTAGCCATCTGCCAGTCATCTGCCCCGATTCAAGGTAACCCGAACAGCGCACAAAACCAATGGATTATTCGGGCGCGGTTGTCTTTTTCGGATTGCATCGTTGGACGGTAAGGTCACCCATGCAGGTCGCACCAGGTCTCGAACACGGCCCGGACATTTTCCGGCCTGCCGCCCGCGCCAAACTCGCACTGGGCGATGCAGCCGCCGTTTTGCCACAAGGTCCGGTCCACGAGCCGGATCGCGGCCCGGACGTCTTCGACCGGGGCATCCACAAGCAGGTGCTGCCGGTCGACCTCGCCCCAGAAGGTGATCTTGCCGCGAAAAGCGGCCAGCTGCTCGATGCCGATACAGAAAATCTGCGTGTTGAACGCGTCCAGGCCCAGTTCGACCAGATCGGGCAGGATCTGCAGCGTGTAACCGTCCGAGTGCATGAACATCTTCTTGCCGTAGCGGTGCGCGATGGCGATGTAGTCGCGGTAGAGCGGCTTGAAGACGCGCCGCCAGAGGTCCGGGTCGATCAGGAGGCTGCGCTGGCTGCCCCAGTCGTCCATCATGGACACGGCGTCGACATCGGTTCTGGCCCAGGCTTCGACCCACTGGCAGTAAAAGTCGTGCATCCGGTCGAGAAACCGGTGCAGGCCGGGATTGCCGAGCGCCAGGTCCACGAAGAGCGCCTCTGTCCCGCGCAGAAACTGGAGTTGCTCAAACGGGCGCGGATTGCAGCCACCCATCACGAAGGACGTGCTGGCTGCGCAGTCGCGGTTGATCCGGTCCCGGTCGATGGTCAGCCATTCGACCGGGATGTGCGCCCGGTCGGCGTCCGCCCAGTCCTCGTCCTGGATCAGGGGTTCTTTCACTTCGCCGATCACCCCGCGCTGCAAATTGACGAATTCGGCACCCCATTCGTCGACGAACAGCCCGGTTTCGTACGGGTCCCCGACTGTCCTGGGCCGTTCGCGCAGATACCCGTTGACGCCGGCCAGGTCCGGTGGAAATTCGTTGTATATTTCAGCCAGCGCCGCGGCGTGGTGCTGCTCAGCCCAGGGCAGGGTCCAAAGCTGGCGGGGGACCCGGCCGTCCGCGTTTTGAAATTCCAGTGTCCGATACACAAGATCACGGCTGTTCATGAGGAAAGCCTCCTTCAACTGGTCTCGTTTGATCATAACAGGAAAACAGGCGCATGGGCAGACTCCAGCGCGTGATTGCTTGTTTTTACCGGTTCTGTGGTCTATTCTGGTAACACCAGCATAGAAGGTTGCCTTGATGAAAAAGCTGTTGCGCCAAAACCAAAATAGAACCGGCGGCGATCCGCGCGGAACTCTGACCGGTCAGGCCAGAGCGGTTTATTTTGCCTACATCTGGCACGGTTTTTTCCTGGCTCTCACGATGTCGATGCTCGATTTGAACACGGTCTTTCCTGCGCTGGTTTCCGAACTGACCGAATCCAAAGCCCTTTTCGGGTTGCTTTACTCGATCATGCTGGGTGCGCCGCTGGTTTTCAACCTGGTGTTCAGCCATGTCCTGAAGACCCGGCCCTATAAAAAAAAATACCTCCTGCTCGGCATCTACATGCGCTCGGCGGCTTTTCTCGGCATGGCGCTGTCCACCTGGCTCTGGGGCGTGAGCAACCCGAAACTGGCGATGACGACGTTTTTTTTCTGGGTGTTCCTGTTTTCGATCAGCGCCGGGTTCGCCGGGATCGCCTATGCGGATGTGATGGGGAAAGTGCTGGCCGGCGCGCAAAGAACCCGGCTGTACGCGGTCAAGCAGTTTTTCGGCAGTGTGGCCGCGTTTGGCGGCGGCTTCGTGATCGCCGGTTTGTTTAAGCCAGGTGCGCTCGCGTTTCCAAACAACTATGCGCTGAGCCTGGGGATCGGCTTCATCGGCCTGGCTGTCGCCTCGATTGGTTTTTTTGGCATCCGTGAACCAATGTCGCCATCTCCGGTCCGGCAGCCGCAAGGGTTTCTGGCCTATGTCCGACAGGTTCCGGGCATCATCAAGGCCGACAAAACGTTCCGGCGTTTCATCCTGATCGAGAACATGGCCAGCTTCAGCGTCATGGCGCTCCCGTTCTACATGCTGCTGGCCAAGGAAAGGTTTCCCGAGGCGGGGTCGTATCTGGGCCCTTACTTGCTGGTCCAGGTGACCGGAACCGTCTTGTCCAGCTTTGTCTGGGGCCGCATCGCCGCCCGCGCCGCGGCGCGCGTCATCGTCAGATCCTGCATTTTTATGGGCGCCGCGGTCCCCCTGATCGCGATTTTGCTGATCCGGACCAATCCCGTGCTTTATGGAATCGTCTTTTTCCTGATCGGGTTCATCATCAGCGGCCGCCGGATCGGCTTTGAGCCGTACCTTCTGGACATCGCACCGGAGGAGAGCCGCACCGAATACCTGGGGATCCGCGGGTCGCTGAACATCTTGAGCGTCATCTTGCCTTTTGCCGGCGGTCTTTTGATCAGCCGGATCGGCTTTGAGCCGACGTTTGTTCTGGTCAGCGCGATCATGGTGCTGGCCGGTTTATTGGCCCGGAACCAGGAGACGATGGCCCATCTGCCTTAATGTTGTTCTTTGCCCTCTTCCCACCAGTCCTTTAGGAAGTCGGTGCCGCGCCAGACCGGATGCAGCAGGGCCTTGTGGGTGGTTTGCTCACTGACCCACTCGTCGATCCGGGTCAGGCCGTGCGCTTTCCAGTCGGCAAAAAACCGGTTGATTTCAGCCGTGTCGCGCTTGCCTTCCAGCATGGCCCGGTTCTTGATCCGTACCCAGCGCAGGGATAGGCGGGCCTTTTCAACGCGGGTCAGAAGGATCGGGTCCCCCTGGACTTTTTCGGCAGCCCGATCCAGGATCGCGTTGTACTGGCCGAGGCGTTCGGGGGTCAGGTATGGCCGGTCGCACGAGTCGTTGAAGCCTACATGGATGTTCTCCTGCCGGACGATGTCCGTCAGCAGGCGGATGTAACGGCGGATCTCAGGGCCTGCCGCCCCATAGAACGTGTTCAAGAAGTCCTGCATGTGTGCTTCCAGATCACAGTCAGGATCCCAGAGCAGCTTGGCGATCAGGTAGGCGCGCAGTTCGTTGAGGTCGGTGCTGCCGCCGGCTGCCCCGCAGGCCTGTTCGAAAACACCCTTGACGTTGTTGCGCACGAAGGCCTGCATATTCGGCTGCAGGACGTTCCAGTTGGGGAAGGGCATCGGGTAGTGGGCAAAGCAGGTCGTGTAGTCCCAAATGTAAAGCCGGTCGCAGACCTTGGCCCAGTCCTTAAGGTCCGTGATGAAGCGGGAGGCGGTGCCATCCGGGCGCCTGACCGCGCGCGTGGCGTCGTCGCAGGTTTCAAATGAATGCATGAAGCAGGCTTCGATCGAGCACAGGCGCACGCAGACATTATGGCGGGGCCGAATCTTGCGCGGAGCCGGCCGGCTGTACTGGTAGGCCAGCGTATCGATGATCGCGTCGGGGAAATCCTTCTCGATTGCCTCGGCGACCTGGTTGACAAACCAGATCAGGCTGCCGGCGCTGCTGCCTTCTTCTTCGTCGATTTTGCGGCAGCTGTCACACGTGCAATTATTGGCCCAGTCGTTTTGTGAAACCGAGATCAGGCGGCACGTTGGGTTGTCCGCCAAAGCCTTTTTAACCTTTTCGATCGTGATCCGAAGCACATCCGGGTTGGTCAGGCAGAGCTGGGTCCGTTCCCGCAGCCTCTTGCCATTGACCATGGAGAAATATTCCGGGTGCTCGTCGAACACGTCGGCCGGATTGAGGATGTTGCGTTCGAACGTGTGCACGAACCAGGCGTAGGCCAGGTGGCCGCCCCAGTCCTCGCCGATCGGAACCGGACCGTTGATGCGCCGCTTGACCGAAAATCTCGGGTAATCCGTGAAATCTTTATAATTGTGGTAGCGGTATTCCAGCACCGGCACCTGCCGGCAGTCCATGTCGGGCAATTCCAGATTCTCGCAGGTCGGCACTTTTTCGCACAGAGGCGTGAAGAAACGGCAGCCGAGTCGCTCGAGCAGCTCGTAAGCCGCGTAAAGTATGCCGCGGCACCCGCCGAAAAGTGCCAGGCTATCGCACAGGGTGCGGATCACGAAACCGTCTTCGCCCAATCCCCGGGGTTCATCAAGACCCAGCCAGAGCGCGGCTTCGCCCAGCGCGATCGCAGGCGTTGGCACCGCCTGGGCTGACGCGGCCTTTTCGATCGAAAAACAGGCTCCGGTGATGCGTTCCAGGTAGTAGAGCAGCTCTTTTGCGGCGTTTTCTTCCTGAAGGCCGGCCTGCTGGCTGAGCACGATGGTCATCTCGGCATTGTTGGCTACAGCGATCATGGGATGTGGCATGGGCTTGTCCTCCTGTAGGCAGGTTAAAACGGGCGGCAAACAACTCGGGAACCATGGATCGGTCTGTGATTCCATCGTTGATGAAAACGTCCGGGTTGTCAAGCACGTATCTGAAATTCCTTGTACCGATATGCCTGGAGGACTTTTTTGTAAACGGGTGAATGGTTTTTTCTCCTATGCCTGAAGTCAGAAGATTCTTGGGAACAGAACCTGCCTGCAAACACAACATTGAAATCCGCAGCAGTTTCTTTTGTTGACGAGGCGATCCCCGCCGTTCCTACGGTTTTTAACGATCTTAAGGCTAGATCAAAGATTTGAAAGCCCCAGCCGATATGTTATTGCCGGCATTAGTGCTGCATCGTTAAGCAGATTCATTTGCACGATATCAATCGCGCGTGTTCTTGGATGCAGCAAAAAAGCCCGGCATGGCTCCTGTTCATGGAAGTCCTGCCGGGCAGTGAAAAGATTTGCCGCATGAGGCGTCAGCTGATCGGTTTGGTCTTAACATAGAGCGGCGGTGTGTGCGGTCCGAATACTGTGTCGCCGGTGCTTCCCGCCGGCGGGAGCTGATAGGAGAAGACTTCGACATAATAATCTGTATCAGGCGACAGACCGCTTACCGTGACCGTTGTGCCTGTCGTCTGCGTGTAGATGTGCAGGATATCCTGGCGGATGACATTGACTTGGTAGCCGCTGGCCGCATAAGTTGCATGCCAGTTGACTGTGATCGATGTTGCTGTGCTGGTCGCACTGAAGTTGCTGGGCACGACCGAACTGTTTTGGGTTCCGCCGACCGGGTCGGTCCAGGCGCTGGCCCATTGTGCCGTGCCATAGGTGCGATACGCCCGTACCCGGTAAAAGCGGTACTGGTCCCAGGGGTCCGGCATGTCAAAGGCTTTGGTCTGGGTGACAGGAGATGCGAAATCCAGCCACGGTCCTGTTGAGGATGCCGACCATTGCACCTCGTATCCGCTGGCATTCACAACCGGATCCCAGTTCAATTCCAGTTGAAATGCGAGCGACTCATCGACGACACGCAATCCTGTCGGTGTCGCCAGAACCGGATTGTAAGGCTCGAACAAATCACTGATCGCCTCGATGCCGGCGGAGACCTGGGTCAGGATGGCCTGAGCTTCAATGGGCAGCAGACCCGCCCAGATTGCGGTGTTGATCCGAAGCGTAAGCATAATCTGGCTGGTTGCCTGCAGGACTTGTGACAAGGCGAGCTCAATCTCTAGATCCGATCCGAGACCGATCGTATCGATGTCAACGAACACCTCTGTCAAACGCCGGTTCACATGGTTCAGCTGGTTGTCGATCGCCCCCATCTGGTTGACAAACGGGGTGAAGGGGGAAGGCTCGATGCCCATGCGGGTAAAAGCGGCGTTGATGCGCTGGTCGACAACGGTCATTTGGCTTTCGATCGCCCCCAGTTTTCCGATGATCCAGGGGACTGGTTCAATGCCGGCGCTGACCGGAGTACCGCAAACAAGGAAAACGACCAGCACCAGAAATAGTGCCAGTTTTTTCATGTTCATACACCTCACTGTTCAAGTTCGTGATGTTATAGGGATAAGAACTGAATCTGGTGACAGGTGGTCAAGAGGATGGAATGCTACACAACAGCGCCGCTTCATGTACAACGCGAAAGGGGCACCTGTCATCATTTTATCACGCTCCTATGCAGAAAAAAACAGCGGCAATATTCAGCAAAATGCCACATGCACAGGGATTCGCATCAGGCATGCAGCAAGGTCAGCGTCTCAATGGTGCCATGCTCCTATGCCATGATACGCGCAGCGTCTGCACGAAGCGAAGCGCCGGATTCGCCCGCCCGAACACGACGTTGAGATGGGCCAGGCGCCAGGCAGATTCCGATCCATCACGTAACCGGCCAGGATCCGCTGTTCATCGACAGGTGCACATGTGGGGACTGACTCCTGAACATTTGCCCCAAAGCCGCTTGTTTTCTCATGACAGAGGCAAAGGGGTCACAGATTCAACATCGCGCAGCGTACGCCTTGCCGCAACCGGCCGGCGATCAGTCATCCAGGTTGACCAGTTGTTTTTCCCTGTTGAAAAAGGTCTTGTAGCCGAGTTGGACAAACAATATAACCGTCAGGGCGACGCTGCCCAGGATGCCCAACATGATCGCGATCTGGTATTCGATTGCCGTGACCGGAGAGGTTCCGGACAGGATCTGGCCCGTCATCATGCCGGGCAGGAAGACGATACCCATACCGACCATGGAATTGATGGTAGGCAAAATGGCTGCGTCGAAGGCGTGGTCCACGATGGTTTTGGCGGCCATTTTGGGTGTCGCGCCCAGCATCAGGGCCCCTTCGACCAGGTGCTTTTTCGTTTGCATGCCGTCCGCCAGGCGGGCGACGCCCAGCGAGATGCCGGTCATGGAATTGCCGATGATCATGCCGGCGATCGGGATGAAATACTGCGGATCGTACCAGGGGCTGATGCGCACGACCACGAACAGGAAGTAGAGCAGGCAGGTCACCGTACCCGAAACCATGGAAAGGGCGATGACCTTTTTCAGTTGGATGGAAAGCTTGGCCTTAGTTCTTCGGATGATGGTGAAGATGGCGAACAACTCCATCGCGATCAGGATCAGAACGGTGTAAAGCGGCGATGGATGACCGAAAACCGCGACCAGGAGATATCCGGTCAAGACCAGCTGCAAGGTCATGCGTACCGAGGCGATCAGGATCTCCTTTTCGCGAGAAATACCCTTGATTCGCACGATGACCAGCAGGATGAGCACAAAAACATAGGCCGCGCCCAGCTGCCACAGGGATAAATCGATGATGCCGTTCATGATCTGGCCTCCCGGTCGGAAACGATCCTGCCGCCGCTGATCTCGATGGTCCGGTCGGCATAAGCCTGGGCGATCTGGCGCGTGTGGGTCACCATAATCAGGGTTTTCCCGTTATCCTTCGCAGCGGCGACCAGCGCCTCGATGATCAGGCGTTCGGTGTTCTCGTCGAGCGCGGAAGATGGCTCATCCAGCAGATAGACATCGGGCTCAAGCAGCATGAGGCGTGCCAGGGCCAGTCGCTGTTTTTCGCCGCCCGAAAGCAAATCGCTTTTCGCGTCCAGATCTTTATTGAGATTGACCTGTGCCAGGGCCTGGCGTAGCCGCTCATCCGAGGCGGGCAGCTTTTCAGCAAAGGCCAGCCCGATCGCCAGGTTATCGCGCACGTTACCGGGGTAGATGGCCGGGTTCTGCGGCAGCATGACGACCGATCTGCGCAGCAGAACCGCGTCCAGGTCTAGGATGTCCTGCCCCTGGTAGGTGATCGTACCGCGGTCGCAGCTGATCAGCTTGTTCAAAAGGCGCAGCAGGGTTGTTTTTCCGCTGCCGCTTTCTCCAACAATGCAGGTGACACGCCCTTTTTCGAGCCGGAGATGATCGATGGTAAGAATGTCCTTGTAGGTGACATCGCTAAGTTCAAACATGACCGGTCGCACCTTCTTTCAACGGCTGTCATCCAACGTTAGTTCCCAGTTTGCATGGCGGCGCAGTGCTTCAGAAAATCGCAGCTGACATTTTCCCAATACATAGTGAATCGATAAAAATCGAATTCCGATATCGGTTTATGTTATCAGGATAACAGCAAATGGATGTGAAGGCAAGTAGCAATGCCATACAATGGTTTGCATTCAGGTTATAATGGAGACAAGAACACAAGGGGTGCCCGGGGTGTTTGTATATGGATAACCTGTCATGTTTACAGGCAGAAATCGCCCAGTTGCCTCAGGACACGACGCGACTGACAACGTACTACCTGGCTTTGGGCTTTGCGCAGCATTTCGACGACCCGGTGCCGCTGGCCAGGGCCTATGCCTTTGCGTCGCTCCTTACCGGCCATCGGAAGGTCATCTATACCCATGACCGCATCGCAGGCTCGATCCGGGGCTGCATGCGCGGCGACCTGCCCATCAGTGATGCGGCGCTGACGTGGGCGAACGGCATCGTGACCAGCTACGGGGCAAACAGCTTTCTGACCAACGCGGATCACTTCGCCCCGGACTACGAGACGTTTCTTGCCGAGGGCGTTGCGGGCACGCTGGCCCGGATTCGCAGCTCCAAACGTCAGCATCAGGAAGACCCGGACGCGGTCAAGAAGCAGCCGTTCCTGGACGCCGCCGAAATCGCCATGCTATCGTTTGGCACCATGGTCGGACAGTACGGGGATGCGGCCGCTGCCTTGGCGGCCCAGGTGTCCGATCCCATTCATAAAACTCATTTATCCGAGATTGCACGCGCCTGCAGGAAACTCTCCACAGACAAACCAGACACGTTCCAGGAGGCGATCCAGCTGGTCTGGCTGGCGCATATCGCCTTTCTTTACGAAGGCCGCTATGCCATGGCGCTGGGACGGCTCGATCAGTTCCTGTATCCGTTTTATGTCCGGGATATCACCCGGGGCCTCCTGAATCGGGAAGAAGCCCTCGAACTGGTGGCCTGTACGCTGTGCAAAATCGGCGAGCGGCGCATCTGGGGCTCCGATGTCGTCAACATCGCCATCGGGGGACTCAGACGGGACGGAACAGGCGGTGTCAACGCGTTGTCCTATATCGTTCTGGAAGCGGTCCGGCGCTGCAACATTCCGGGGCCAAACCTGTCGGCGCGCCTTTATGACGGCGTGCCCGACGCGTTTCTCGACGCCTGCCTGGAGGTGATCGGCACCGGCCTTGGCTACCCGGCCCTGATGAACGATGCGGTCAACATCCCGGCGCTGCGCCGGCACGGGTATGCGTTGGAAGACTGCCGTGACTATTGTTTTGTGGGCTGCATCGAGAACTTCATTCCGGGCAAGCAGCCGCCATGGTCCGACGGCCGGTACAATTCCCCCAAGTATCTCGAACTGGCCATGAACAACGGTGTCTGCATGCTGACCGGCGTCCAGATGGGCCCGGCGACCGGCGATGCGGCGTCTTTTTGCTCAATGGCGGACTTCATGGCGGCGCTCAAAGCCCAAATGGCGTATGGCGCAGCGGAATACATGGCGCGCTTTTTGAATGAGAACGATCGCCACAACCGGACGCGCTACACGCAGCCGTTTCTGTCGTGCTTTTGCCAGGACTGCATCGGACGCGGCCGCGACATCAACGACGGCGGAGCGGTCTACCCATCGGTGCATGGAGCCGGCTGCATGGGGATCGCCAACGTAGCGGATTCCCTGGCCGCCATCGAGACGGTGATCTTCCAGGGAGAAGCGGTTTCGCTGGCCACGCTCCGGGACGCCCTGCGGGCGAATTTCGCCGGGTATGAGGCGCTGCGAGCAAAGCTGCTCCACGCCCCCAAGTATGGCAACAACCTCGATGCGGTCGACCGGTACGCGGTCTGGTTTGTTGCCGTCCATGACGAGATCTTCTCCCGCTACCGCACGCCGGACAGAGGTCCGATCTATACGGCCATCGCTTCGAATGTCAGCAATATTCCGGCCGGCAAGGAAATCGCCGCCACCCCCGACGGGCGACGCAGCGGCCAGCCGGTCAGCGACGCCGCTTCGCCATCGCACGGCATGGACAAGAACGGTCCGACCGCGGTCATGCAATCGTTGGCCAAACCCGATTACACCCGGGTGTCCTGCGGCACCGTGCTCAACCAAAAATACAGTCCGGCGCTGTTTTCGGACCCCGGCAAGCGGGCCAAACTGCTGGCCCTGATCAAGGTATATTTTCAGAAAGGCGGGCAGGAGCTCCAGATCAACGCCGTTTCTCGCGAACTGCTGGCCGACGCTATGGACAATCCTGAAAAATACCGGGATCTGGTCGTGCGCGTGTCGGGCTTCAGCGCTTACTTCACCCAATTGGACCCCCGGGTCCAGATGGATATCCTGGAGCGGACCGAACATGGCTGAGCCAACCGCGCTGATCAGCAGCCTGCAGCACTTTTCGGTCGGGGACGGGCCCGGCATCCGTTCGACCGTCTTTTTCCAGGGCTGCAACCTGCGCTGCCCCTGGTGCCACAACCCGGAAACGATCTCCCTCCGGCCGGTTCTCCTGTTTGACCCGTCTCGCTGCACCGATTGCGGGCTTTGCGTGCGTGTGTGTCCCAGCGGGGCCCAGGCGCTGCGGGAAGGACATCATGTCTTCATCCGCAGCCTGTGCGCCGGCTGCGGCGCCTGTCCCGATGCCTGCCCCGCCGACGCGTTGCGCCTGAGCGGCCGGGCCATGACGGTCGCGGAGGTATTGGCTTTTATTGAGGAGGACCGCGACTTTTACGCGGCTTCCGGCGGCGGCGTCACCTTGTCGGGCGGCGAACCGCTGCTGCAGGCGCCCTTTTGCGCCAGCCTGGCAGCAGAATGCCACCGCCTGGGCCTTTCGGTCATCCTGGATACGGCCGGCCAGGTGCCCTTTGCGGCCTTTGAACAGGTTCTGCCCCATGTCGACCGATTCTATATCGATCTCAAGTGCGGCAGCGAAACGCCATACCGAGACCTTTGCGGCGGCAGCTTGAAACAGGTTCTGCAGAACATGGCGCGCCTGGTCGCGGCCGGCCATGCGGTTACCGCCCGGATACCGGTCGTTCCCGGCTACAACGACCGCGCATCCGACTGGATCCAGATGCGCGATGCCTTGCAGCAAACGGGGGTGCGCGAGGTTCACCTGCTGCCATACCACCGCCTGGGCACCAGCAAGTACACTTTCCTAGGCCAGCCATATGGGCTGTGGCCTGTCGTGCCGCCGTCGAGGGAACACATGCAGGCGCTGCGCGCCATTTTCGCGTCGGATTTCGATGTCGCGATCGAAGGATGAAAGCGGGCATAACCCGCCCTGAAAGAGAGGACGCCATCATGATCACAGCAAAAGCAGCCGTCTTAACCCAAATCCATGAACCGTTCGAGATCCGATCCTATCCCGTGCTGCCCCCGCCGCAGGGAACGGCGCGAATCCGGTTGATCGCCAGCGGCATTTGCGGCACCGATCTGCACATCCAGCGCGGTAAAATACCGATCCGGCTGCCGGCGGTCATCGGGCACGAATTTGTCGGCCAGGTGGAGGCCTTTGAGGCGGGTGCTGACAGCAAACATTCTGTTCAAGTCGGCGATCGCGTGATCGTCACCATCGCCTGCCCCTGCGGTGCCTGCCTGCTTTGCCAAAGCGGCGATGATGCCAATTGCGTCAATATGGGCGTGACCAACGGCTCCGACCCGGACACACCGCCCCATTTTCACGGCGGTTTCGGGGAAGTCAGTTTTGCCCCGATCGCCAACCTGGTCAGGATACCCGACGGCCTCGATCCCCGGATGACGGATGTTTTCGCCTGCGCCGGGCCGACAACCCTGCACACGTTTCGGTTGGCCGACCGGGCTAACATTCCGGTCGGGCAGGCCTCGGTTGCTGTCGTCCAGGGGCTCGGTCCGGTCGGCCTTTTCGCGGTTATGCTCCTGACCCGGTTAGGCGTCCGCCACGTCGTAGCGGTCACGGGCCATGCGAAGCCCGAGCGCGACGCGTTGGCCATCCGGCTGGGTGCCACTGAGGTTATCGGTCTGGACCGGGTATCTTCGGACGATGTCATCTGTCATGTACGCGCGCTGAGCGATGGCCTGGGCGCGGATGTGGTGGTCGAGGCGTCCGGCCATCCACGGGCGGTGCCGCAGGGCTTGCAGCTGCTGCGCAACCGGGGCGCTTACCTCGTTCCCGGCCAGTACTCCGACAGCGGCGATGTCGCGATCGCGCCGCAGCTGATCACCTTCAAGGCGCTGCAGATCATCGGCTCGTCGCAATATTCGCTTGAGGATATCCGTGCCTACCTTGAATTTTTGCAGGCTCATCCTGATCTGCATGAAACCATTCGCCTACTGGCGGCGCCGTACCGGGTTGCGGACATCAACCAGGCGTTTCAGGATGCCGGTGCGGGCAAGAACATCAAGACCATGCTCGTGGCTGACGATTGATTCGTTGCTTGGCGGCATAACGCGTTTGTGTTGTATCAGGCAGGTTCATGCTGCGTTTTGTATGCTATAATCCTCCGAGGGGATATGGTCCCGAAATAATTACTTAGGAAGGTTCAGCATGTCTGTCATCCGCCGCTTTCTGACCTATTACCGCCCTTATCGCCGGACGTTGCTGTACGATATGCTTTGTGCCGTGACCGCTTCCGGGGTCGACCTGACCATTCCGATGCTGCTTAATTTCCTGCTCAAGCAGGTTTTCCCGCAAAGCAACCCGGATTACGTCTTCAACCGTGTCCTTTTGGTTGGCGCCGGACTCCTGGTTCTTTACGCCATCCGCATGTTTGCCCAGTATTACGTGACATCCTGGGGGCACATCATGGGCGCGAAGATGGAAACCGACATGCGCAGCCAGCTGTTCTCGCATTTCGAGAAACTGTCGTTTTCCTATTACGACAAGAACAACACCGGCCACATGATGTCGCGCATGGTCGCGGACCTGTTCGATATCGCCGAGCTGGCCCACCATGGTCCCGAGGATGTGTTCATCTCCCTGATCAAGCTGACCGGTTCGTTCATCATCCTGGCCAGCATCAACTGGCAAGTAACTGTTTTCCTTATTTTGATCACGGTGGTCATGTTCGTTTTCTCATTTTACTACAACTTGCGCATGCGCCAGGTCTTCATGGACAACCGGCGCAAGATCGCCGACGTCAACGCGGTTGTCCAGGACAGCCTGGCCGGAATCCGGACCGTCAAATCATTTGGCAACGAGGGGCTGGAACGCGAGAAGTTCGAGCAGGGCAACCAGCGCTTCCTCGATTCGCGCAAGCAGAACTACCTGACCCTTGGCCGTTTTCATGCGGGCAACGGCTTTCTCCAGGGCATGATGTACCTGGTCGTGATTGTCAGTTCGGGCTTTTTCATTTCGCGCGGCACCATGCCGGTGACCGACATCCTCATCTACATGATGTACATCGGCATGTTCCTGGACCCGATCAACCGGATCGTGCATTTCACCGAGCAGTTCCAGCGCGGCTACACGGGCTTTCAGCGCATGCTGGAGATCATCGACACCCAACCGGATATCAGCGACCGGCCCGGCGCCGTCGATGCGGGCGAGCTGAAAGGCTGCATCAGCTTTGACCAGGTTAGCTTCGCCTACGAAAAAGAGCATCCGGTGCTCAAGGAGATCAGCCTGG
>LSQX01275652.1_pt1 | contig 27720 bp, 26 predicted proteins | sample 654561 | NCBI WGS metagenome assembly LSQX01 (sample SAMN04489861, study PRJNA283612) | anaerobic digester metagenome | isolation source: 4 biogas reactors fed with cattle manure at either 37C or 55C with and... | place: Denmark: Kongens Lyngby | collected 2014
TTTCCGTGGCAAACATCAGGTTGAATTGCCTGACGTCTGTCCAATTTCGGGTACCTGACACCGGGCACACAATCTCCTGATCCAGGATGATCTGTTTCAGACCGGCCAGGTCGTTATCATTCATAGCTTGATTAAAGCGCTGATTCAAAGCATCATACCTAGCCCTCACCTCCAATACCCGTGCGTTGGTCTCGCGATATAGGGCTTCGTCAAAGGTGTCGCCAAAACGTTTGCGTGCTTTCTCAACCTCCTTTTCAATCTTCGCCTCCAGCTTAGCCAGCTCGTCTTCGATCAGCACATCGGCACGGTATCGTTTCTTCGAATCGCGGTTATCGATCAGAGGATCGTTAAAGGCATCGACATGGCCCGAAGCTTTCCAGATCGTTGGGTGCATAAAGATAGCCGAGTCGATCCCGACCACATTTTCATGCAGAAGAACCATCGAATCCCACCAGTATTTCTTGATATTGTTTTTTAATTCAACCCCATACTGTCCGTAATCATACACAGCGCTCAATCCGTCGTAGATCTCTGAGGATTGAAACACAAAGCCATACTCCTTACAGTGGGACACCAGTTTCTTAAATAGTTCTTCCTGATTCATTTTGAATGATATATAATAGGGCTCAAAAATAGAGGAAATCCGTAAGTTTACCCGATTTTTACGCTGAGATGGAACACAAAACTGATTTTTTAGTCATTGGCAGCGGGCTCGCAGGGCTGTCATTCGCTTTAAAGGTCGCCGACCACGGCAAGGTGATTCTGTTAACCAAAACTGTATTGGAAGAGACCAATACCTGGTATGCACAAGGAGGCATTGCCTCGGTGATGTATGCACCTGATAATTTGGAGAAGCACGTTAGGGATACGCTAACTGCCGGCGATGGGCTCTGTGATGAAAAGACCGTCAGGATGGTGGTTAGTGAAGGGCCAAAGCAGATTGAGGAGCTGATTCGCTGGGGGGCCAATTTCGATCGGCTCACCGATGGCAAATTTGATCTGAACCGTGAAGGAGGCCATTCCGAGCACCGGATTCTTCATCACAAGGACAACACCGGTGCTGAAATCATGCGTGCCCTTTCGGAAAAAGCCAGGCTCCACCCCAATATTGAGATCCTAGAAAACCATTTCGCCATGGATCTGATCACCCAGCACCATCAGGGTACACCAATTTTCAGGGGCAACCCGGAAATCGAGTGTTACGGCGCTTATGCGTTGAATATCAGCAAAAATCAGATCGACACGATCTTGTCAAAGGTCACCCTGCTGGCTACTGGTGGCAGTGGTTTTATCTATCAGGTGACGACCAATCCCCCGATTGCCACCGGTGATGGCATCGCCATGGCATACCGGGCTAAAGCTTTTGTGGAACATACGGAGTTTGTCCAGTTTCACCCCACCAGCCTGTATCATCCGGGCGAACGCCCATCTTACCTGATCACCGAAGCCTTGCGCGGCTTTGGCGGCATCCTAAAAACGCAAGACGGCGTGGAGTTTATGCAGAAATATGACCCGCGGGGTTCGTTGGCTTCGAGGGATATCGTCGCCCGCGCTATCGACAGCGAGCTCAAGAACCGTGGGGAGGATTATGTGCTCTTGGATTGCACACACCTGAATCCCGAAGGGTTGAAATCGCACTTCCCAAATATCTACCAGAAATGCCTCTCCATCGGTATCGACATGACGAATGAACCGATACCGGTGGTGCCCGCAGCTCACTATATCTGTGGCGGAATCCGTACTGATGAGAATGGGCAGTCAACGATCCTCAACCTCTATGCCGCCGGAGAGGTGGCCTGCACTGGATTACATGGAGCTAACCGATTGGCATCTAACTCATTACTGGAAGCTGTTACGTTCGCCCACCGGGCAGCCATGGACGCCATCACGAAGATTTCAAGCATCCGCCTTCAGGAAGGGATACCTCCGTGGAATGACGAAGGGACCAGCAGTCCGGAGGAAATGGTGCTCATCACTCAAAGTACCAGGGAGTTACAACAAATCATGAGTAACTATGTCGGAATTGTCCGATCCAATGCCAGGCTCAAGCGTGCCATCGACCGCTTATACATTCTCCATCGCGAAACGGAAGAGCTCTATTCCAGGTCCACAGTATCGGTGAAGCTATGCGAGCTGCGCAATGCCATCAAAGTGGCCTACCTGATCGTCAAACATGCCCGGCAAAGGAAGGAGAGCCAGGGCCTACATTACAACCTGGATTATCCGAAAAAAGACCATTAGAAACGGCGAAATCCGATGATTTTCCGCACATCCTGCAGGGTTTTTGAAGCACTTTCCCGTGCTTTTTCGGCACCCATCCTGACCACCCTGCCCAGATAATCATCATCGGATTGTATGGCGATGATCCGCTCCCGAATCGGTGCCGTCAGCCGGATAATATCCTCAGCCAGCTGCTTCTTCATATCTCCATATCGGATCGTACAATCGGCATAACGCTCGCGGAAATGTAACACCGTGGAAGGTTCACTGGCAACTTCCATCAGCTTGAACAGGTTTTCAATGGGCTCGGGTGGAGTCTGGTTCATCTCAGTCGGGCCGCTATCGGTAACAGCAGACATCACCTTTTTCCTAATAATCTTCTCATTATCGGCGAGATTAATGGCATTACCCTCCGATTTACCCATCTTGCCCGAACCATCCAGTCCGGGAATTTTTATCAGGTTACCCGAAAAACTAAATCCCTCAGGTTCTGGGAAATAATCCACGTTATAAATAGTATTAAAACGCCGGGCAAAGCGGCGAGCCATCTCGATATTCTGTTCTTGATCCTTGCCCACGGGCACCTTGTGAGCTTTGTGGATGATGATATCGGTGGCCATCAGCACCGGATAGGTGAGCAGCCCGGCATTGACATTATCGGGCTGGGTGCGGATCTTCTCTTTGAAGGTTGTCGTGCGCTCCAGCTCACCAATATAGGCGTTCATGTTCATCAGAAGATAGAGTTCGGCAATCTCCGGCACATCGCTCTGGATGTAGAGAGTAGCCACCTCTGGATCAATGCCGCAGGCCAGGTATTCCGACAGGACGGTTTTGACATTACCGTGCAGATCATTCGGGTGTGGATGAGTCGTCAGCGAATGCCAGTCGGCCACGAAAAAATAACAGTTGTACTCGTGTTGCATCCCCACGAAATTTCGGATGGCACCGAAATAGTTTCCCAGGTGAAGGTTACCAGTCGACCGGATTCCACTTAAAACCGTTTGTTTCATCTCCATGATATCTTTGTGAACCGCACAAAGATAGGAATTCCTGCTTTTAACTGGCTTTCATTACCTTTGCATCATTATCCATCAACAGAAAGGAACCGGATCATGGAAACCACCAGACAGCAGAAAGTCTCCCGGCTGATCCAGAAGGAATTAGCCGAGTATTTCAGGGGAACCGGTCTTGATATCGGTCAGGGGACAATCATTTCGGTGACTGTCGTCCGGGTGAGTCCCGACCTCTCTCAGGCCAGGGTATATCTGAGTATTTTCCCTCCCGCACAGCGTGAGCTGATCCTCAAAAGCATCGATAGCCAGTCGAAACAGATCCGCTTTGAGCTGGGTCGCAAGATAGCCAAGCAGGTTAGGCATATTCCTGATCTTCACTTCTTTATGGATGATTCGCTCGATTATGCCGAGCGGATCAATGAACTGCTCAAGTAATGAATCTGCCCTTTTTCATCGCCCTACGGTACCTCAAGGCGCGACGTTCGAGGCATATCATCAATTGGATCTCACGGATCTCCGTGGCCGGCATTGCAGTTGGGACGATGGCTCTCATCATCATCCTCTCTGTCTTTAACGGGCTGGACGGGTTAATCCGTTCGCTATTTGGGGCTTTCGATCCGGATATCCGCATCACTGCTGTTGAGGGCAAATCGTTCAATTTTGACGATCAGATGAGGGGGAAGCTAGAGGGATCGGGTGCGGTGGCGCACTATTGCGAAGTAGTTGAGGAGAATGCCCTCTTAGTTTATCGCGATCGTCAATCGATTGCCACCATCAAGGGTGTTTGTGAGAAGTTCACCCTGGTTTCGGGCATCGATTCGATGATCATCGATGGGAAGTTCCAGCTCTATCAGGGGGAGATACCCACAGGCGTGATCGGATACGAGCTTGCCGCTCAGCTGGGGATCGGGCTTAACTTCATCAATCCGGTACATATCTGGGTACCCCGTCGCTCAGAGCGTTTAATCCTCGACCCCAACAGGGCTTTCAATCACCAGACGATCTTCCCGGCTGGGATCTTTTCGGTCCAGCAGGATTATGACTCCAAATACTTCATCGTACCGGTAGATTATGCGCGCAACCTTTTTGGCTACGCTGAAAATGAGCTGAGCTCGCTGGAAATCAGCATTCCCAGTCAGATGAAGCCGGCCGGTGCCAAGACCAGGCTCCGGGAAGCCTTGGGGGATTCGCTACGGGTTCAGGACCGGATGGAGCAACATGCCTATTTTTACAAGGTGATGGCATCCGAGAAATGGATTATCTTCCTGATAATGACCTTTATTCTGTTTATTGCATCCTTTAATACGATCTCTTCGCTATCGTTGTTGTTGTTAGAGAAGAAGGCCGATATGAACACCCTTCAGTCGCTGGGGGCTCGTGAAGCCATGGTTCGACAGGTGTTTCTCTGGGAAGGAATTCTGGTAACCGCTTTGGGGCTTATCATTGGGTTGCTGGCTGGAGCTCTCATTTGTTTGTTGCAGCAACACTTTGGCCTGGTCAGGTTGCCCGGATCGGGGTCTTTTGTCATAGACGCTTACCCGGTTAAGATGTTATTCACTGATTTTCTGTTGGTTACGTTAATGGTGGGAGTGATTGGCCTGATTGCCGCTTATATTCCGATCCGGATTATGAAGCGGCGCTATTTTTTACCCGGATCTCAGGCTGAGTGAGCCGGGTAGTCGCCCCACCTATCGACGATGGCTTTCAGCAGCTCTTCGGTTTCGGCGTAGGTATTTGCCCGTAACAAGCTGACTCTCGTTTCTTTAAAATCAGGCAATCCTTTCAAGGCTACGGCAAAGAATTTACGCATGCTGCGGACAGCACGTCCCTCTTCCGTATCCAGTCCTACGCGCCGGAGGTATTCACGAAGGAGGTCCACCTGTTCTCCGACGGTTACGGCGGGGAGTTGAGTTCCACTTTTGAGGAAATGCCTGATTTCACGGAAGATCCAGGGGCGTCCGATCGCTGCCCGACCGATCATGACGGCATCCACGCCGTATTTATCGAATGCTTCGCGGGCCTTGAGGGCTGAATCTATATCTCCGTTGCCAATGATCGGGATATGCATTCTGGGGTTTCGCTTCACCTCACCGATCAGGGACCAGTCGGCCTGACCGGAGTAGAGTTGTGCGCGGGTACGTCCGTGGATCGTCAGTGCTGCAATCCCCACATCCTGAAGCATTTCCGCCAGCTCTACAATTATTTTGTTCTCGTCATCCCATCCCAGTCTGGTTTTCACGGTCACCGGCAGAGGGGTAGCTTTGACCACTTCGGCGGTCATCCTGACCAGCAGGGGGATATCCCGTAGTAATCCAGCACCCGCACCTTTCATCGCTACCTTGCGCACAGGGCATCCAAAGTTCAGGTCGATCAGGTCGGGCTCCCACTCCGTGGCGACTCTGGCCGCCTCCACCATGGGTTCGATCTCTTTGCCGTACAGCTGGATACCGTAAGGATGCTCATCGGGGTGACTATGGAGCTTTTTCAGGGTAGTTTTCACATTTCGGATCAGAGCGTCAGCCGACACGAATTCCGAGAACACCAGATCGGCTCCAAAGCGCTTGCACAGCTGCCGGAAAGGAGCATCGGTAATATCCTCCATTGGTGCCAGGAGCAGCGGTTGCTCCGGTAGTTTGATTTCCCTGATTTTCATGTCACAAAAATAGAGATAATCGGCAGGACGCTGAAATTTCGTACTTTCGTCCATCTGATGAACGCTAACCCTTGGTGCTGCTAAGAAAGACTATATATGTCACTCTCATCCTCTGCGCTTTCTGGACTGCGGATGGTAAGTCTCAGGCTAATGAAGGTAGTCGTCAGCATCCCGACAGCCTGCAGCAGTCGGAAGCAAGCCTCCTCGATCTACGCGTTCGTGGCATGGGATTCTTTCGAAACAGCGAGTTTCGAAATTCCCTAGCCATCGGCACCTCAATGGCTGGGGCCAGTCTGGAGCCAGTACTGGAATTTCGTCCCGAAGCCCGCACCACGCTTAGCGCGGGTGTTCATTTGTTGAAGTATGCCGGACGAGACAATTTCGACCGGGTGCTTCCGGTAATCCGCTATCAGTACAAACCCTCAGAACGTTTCACGCTGATTTTTGGCACATTGTACGGATCAGCCACTCATCGGCTTCCGGAGCCGGTTTTTGACTTTGAGCAGAGTCTGATCAACGATTACGAGAATGGCATCCAGCTGCTGCTAAACTTTCCCTCTTTCAAGTCCGATATCTGGTTAAATTGGGAGCAGTTCATCAAAGCTGGCGATCCTTTCCAGGAGATGTTTACTGCAGGGATGAACTCATCTATAGTTTTTTACGACTCCCCCAACCTACAACTCTCCACTCCGTTAATCACGCTGTTCCGCCATCAGGGAGGGGAGATCGACTCCACGGATCTCCCTGCTTCAACGCGGCTCAATCTTGTACAGGGATTTCGGGCTGATTTCACTTTTGGTAAACGATTTTTTCGATCAGCCTGGGCAAACTTTCTGTGGATGGAGTTCACTGAGGTCAATCCCGGCGGTCATGTAACCATACCTTACGGGCACGGCACCTGGTGCCAGGCGGGGGTCAAAACCAGTCTGGGAAACCTGGAGGCTGGATATTGGCGGGGAGTCAATTTCATCGCCCCCCATGGGATGCCCCTTTACCAGTCGGTCAGTCAAAAAACCGGCCAACTAACTGAGCCAGAAAGACGTATGATCACCATGCGATACGAACTGGATCAGCAGTTAACGCCCTATTTACGCTTATTACTGAGGCTTGAGCCCTATTACGATCTGAATTCCAACCGGATCGACCATATCTGGACTGCGTGTCTGGCGGTAGATGGTTCCTTTTTCCTGGCCAGGAGGAGGAGGAGTCGCTGATCAAGCCCTATCTGTCTGTTAATCAAGGCACTATAGCCGCATGCACAACCATTCGGTAACCTGAATCCGAAGAATAGAACCATCATCAAAGTGCCTGACAAGCATTTTGCCCAAATGCTTGGTCAGAAAAAAATCCATACCTAACCCGTGCAGCATTCGGCTGGTGCTGTCTGATTCATAGCCCGGATAACCACCTAGTCACCAACTCCTAAACTTCATCTCTTTATACCAGTAGCCATTGCACAGGGAATCCATCGCTCTTCGCTCCAATACAAATCCTGTGATGCGGTGACGTCGTAAGGTCGTGAAAATCCCATAGCCATAGTTAAAGTTGGAATAAGTATTCTCCGTATGACCCCAAAATTCACGGAAATTATAGTATTGCTGGAAGACACTTGAGGGAACCTTAATTTCCACATCAATACTGTCGAGCGTCCTGGCAATAACCATAGGATCATCGGATATCTGTTGTTTCATTGGATTAAATAACCGCTCTGGAGTAAGGTTGTACCAGCCGGATGCGTCATATCCGGAGGTTGTCCTCCAGTTTAGGGTTTTTGATTCAACATGGTCTTCATAATGTTCCTTGATGTGAACCCAGAATTCTGTTTGCCGATAGCACAAGTCTCCAGAACTAAGTTCTCCACACTCACCAGAATATCCTCCATAAATTGTAAATTTGGTACAAAACTCTTGATAAATGTAAAACATGGTTCCTCGGGGCGCATAAAGTACCCTCCCCGGTGATATGCAAGGGGCTCCGGCTTCGATCACCCGGTCAATGTCGTGAATCCACACTTCGAGGTACAAACTGTCAATATCCGGAACGCCTCCAAAAAATTCCCTTGCGTGTGTTACTTCTATCGGCAATGGATGGTCAATCATAAAAACCTGGTAATCACCGGAAGGGAAGAATCCGTCCTCTTTCGACCTGGTTGTTTTAATGAATTGCTCCCTCCATTTTATTTGCCCATCTATGCTTCCGTAAAGAAACACCTCTACGTCGTTAAACTCGAGAGAGTCTCTGTTCAATGTTTCCCAGTCCTCCTTCTCCCTGATCAGGAATGTCCGTTGAACTCTTACATACTGAACTGAGTCATATGGATCAAGGATTGCCCATATCACAGGTACTGGTTCGTGCTCCTCCATAATAATCAGATCGGACGAACAAGCACCCAATAATAGTAACAACAAAAACAAAAATGACCTCATAATAAATGAATTAAAGCAGGGTAGGATGTTCACTGGGCACCTCCGTGAGGCCAAGCCTGCCTTGAGGTCCTAGCTCGATTGAAGTAGTTTTCTAGCGAAATTCATTGTCCTTCAAAGCATCAAAAGATGCGAAAATTGATAAATTCTTGATCGTTGTCTCTAATCTGCTTAAGTCAAACTTGCTATTACTGCGAACTAAAATAGCAAATATTTGGCTAATAACAAACCAGTTTGAGACAACTGGCTGATTACTTCTGATTCACCCTGTAACGGTTAATAATCTTTGCGGATTTCAGATTGATCCCAGGCCTCAAATTCGGAGCCAGCATCAGGCAGCCCAAGATTGACAAACGGGATCGACCGTTTATCCGGATCGAGGATGATTTCCTGATACAACTCGGCATCACGGAATCCCGCGCGGGCAGCATCCTCTCGATTGGAGGCGTAAACGACACGGCTGATCCGCGACCAGTACACAGCCCCAAGGCACATCGGACAAGGTTCGCAGGAGGTGTATAGCGTACAGCCGGTCAGGTCAAACGTGTTGAGCACCTTGGAAGCACGGCGGATAGTCTCTACCTCCGCGTGTGCCGTTGGATCGTTATTTTGGATAACCTGGTTGGCTGATTCCGCGATGATCTTTCCATCCAGGGTAATCAAGGCACCAAAAGGTCCACCGCCTTCCTTAACATTCTCGCGGGCCAGCTGAATCGCCCTGGAGAGTAGCTCGTGATCGTGGTTTTTCATGAGTCTTAATATTACAAAATACGAAAAGAGCGTAAAATACAGCAAAAAAAGCCACTCCCGCCTGGGTTTCCAGGGTATCTTCGTTGAGCATCGATAGCAGCGAGATCAACAGAAACATGAGTGCCAGGTAAGAGCGATGCTTCTTTTCGATAAAAATCGGCATAAAGAGTGCTATCAGGCTCAGTAGCCCACCCACCAGCCCCACGGCAATGCCAAAAGTGAGGAACTGGTTGTGCGCACGCAAGCGATATTGCGGCGGCAACATCGAATCCAACTCCTCATACTTCGATGCAAAGGCGGCCGACACATCGCCCGTTCCCACTCCAACAACCGGCTGCTCAGCGAATATCGCCCAACCTGTTCTGAGAAACTCCAAACGCTGCGTCACCGAATGACCACCCGGATTCCCACCCTTCCGGTAGTGGTCGAGCTCCCAGATTAACTCGTAAATCTTGATTCGGAACCGACCTGGCTCCCGATAAATGGAACTAGCAAAACCTTTTTCTATCAACCGGATATCCTCCTCCGTCAGCTGCGACACCCCGTGGGCATCCTTCCGCAATCCCAAGGAGGTGAGGTACCGGATTAGCGTGTATTTCAACTCCTGGCCTTTCAGGTCGCGCCCATCATAGGGTAGCTCACTCACCACCGACCAAGCTTCGGCTAACTCTGGCTCACAAAGGTATTGCCAGACAAAATAGCCGTTCTCTCTCTCGCTGTTCTGCAAATCGTGATAATAAGAATTTCCCCTGATAGTCTTATTATCAAGCTGTTCCCTGCTCTCCCTGACCGTGTAGAAGCGATCAACTTGATTGGTAAGGTAAAGGACCGTAAAAAGTGGCAGCGTGGCAGCACTAACAATAACAAACCAACGCACCAACAACTCCCGGGATCGAAGCCCGTAAAAGAGGCCCACAATCAATCCTCCTATGATCACCACCACAACTCCCGTCAGGGATTTGAAGATGAACAGAAAACCCACCAGATAGAGCCCGGTAGCTATCAGCAGGATCCGATGCCAAATCCGGAGCCCCGGTTTGGCAGCATACCAAGCCAGGATGAAGATGGCCAGGTTGATCATCAGCGCAAACCGAATGTGAGAGATAAAGAGACTGGATTGCCTGTCGTCGAGATACTCTACATGACTGATCCCCAATATAATACTGAGCGATATCAAACTTCCGACCAACACTCCCACCACAAACCCGCCCAGGACCATCTTCAGCTCCCGGTGATTCAAAGGATCTATAGTTCCTAAGATTAGCGGGAGCCCCAGCAGGGGGAGCTTAATCTTCAGATCGTGAAGGCCGGTCGACAGGTCGGCTGTCCAAGCCAGGCCGACAAGGTGCACCAGGTAGAGCAGCATAAAAACCGCGATGGCTGGCCGTTGGCGAAAGCGTTGCCATTTAGTGACGAACTTTCCCTCTGCCAGCCAGACAATAGCCAGGAAGAGCTGGGCAGCGCTGGCGACATATTTTGATAACGGCAGGCATACCAACAGCACGAATAGTGCAAGCAGATATAACCCCCTAAATATCTGATCTTTACTGAGGTCGGATCGGATCATTACCCGGTTATTGGTTACACAAATGTAGGTTTTCCACAGGTATCATTTGATAAATAGTCGGGCAGAACCGCGGAATCGCCCTGGAAATAAGGTTACTTTGTGATGATTAACGATGAAAACGGTAGGGATATTGGCAGCTGACCAAAAATGGTCGACGATGCTTTCGGGTGATCTGGAGGCAATGGGTTGCCATATCGCTGGGTGGGTTAATCCGTTGGTATCGGATCAGCGGGAGACAGATCGCCTGATTGATGCGTCGGATCTGGTCTGGATTCCGGAAAATCTTGATGGAGGTTTTGCTGATATTTCACGGGTGATTCGCAAATCCCGTCATGTATCGCTGGGCTTTCCCGTATCTGATTTTATTGACGAGGCTCAATGTTTGCTTGATCTGGCAAGGGAGGCGCGGGTGCAGATCCAAGCCGGTTATTCTGAGCGGCATTTGCCGGTTTACCGGAGTATTCGTTCTTATCTGGACCATCCGCAACACATCCAGATCATTCATCAGCCCGGTTTACTATCTTCCGCCAACCCGGAGCGGGAAGCCGTTCTCGCTGTCTTTGCTGATCTCGATCTAGCCATTGGGCTGGTTGGTAGCACCGTTAAAAAGGTGAGGCCACATGCCACCTGGTATGGAGGCTCCTTGCTCAGCCAGATTGATGCCAGAATCGAGTTTTTTAACGGATTGGTTATCAATCTGATCATTAATACTGATGAGGCCCCACCGACTCGACAGTTCTTCGTCAGGCAACACAATGGCGTGATATTGTTAGACTTGCTAAATAACACCAGCCGCTTTACCCGTTATATCCGGCATGATGAACGTTGGCACCGCGAAGAGGTCACTCTCTGGCCACCTGATCCATCTGGTGACACAAAAGAGGATACTTTGCCGGAGCGGATTGCCGCAAATCAATGCCTTCGTCTGATTCACTCACTTCAGCAGGGGCAGGAGGTTCACTCCGGGCTGGAGGAGAGCTTCCAGGCTTTACGACTGACGAGGCAGATTGAGAAAGCACTCTACTGTTGATAAAATTGTTTTCTGCTGCCCATCAGGGATTAAGGGTGCAGGTTTTCAACAAATTTGTAGTTAAGAAAGTTGGCGGGTTGAAAAATATATGTATTTTTGCACTCCCGTTCGTCCGGGGTTTTACCGGAAACCGGGTTATCTGTTGAACTATTATAAAGTACGGATTACAGTGAATACGTTAAGTTACAAGACCATATCTGCCAACAAAGAGACGGTCGTAAAAGACTGGGTGGTTATTGATGCCAACAACAAGGTATTAGGTCGCCTCTCCTCAGAAGTGGCCAAAATCCTCCGCGGCAAGCACAAAGCCAGTTTCACTCCTCACGTTGATTGCGGGGATCATGTGATTATCATCAATGCTGAAAAAGTGAAGTTGACGGGCAGCAAGATGACAGATCGCGTTCATTTTTCGCACAGTGGATACCCTGGTGGGCAGCGTTTGACTACGCCAGCCCAGATGCTTACAAAATTCCCGGAGAGGCTGGTAGAGCACGCTGTTAAAGGCATGCTTCCAAAAAACCGACTGGGTCGTCAGATCTTCAAAAACCTGCATGTTTATGTTGGTAACGAACATCCGCACGAAGCACAGAAACCAAAAGATATCGAACTTAATAGTCTCAAATAAGATTCATGGAACTGATCAATACCATTGGCCGGAGAAAGGCTGCAGTAGCCCGCGTCTTTGTCAACGAAGGAAAAGGACAGATAACGGTCAACAAGAAAGAACTATCCGAATATTTTCCGCTCTTCCAGCTTCAGCACATTGTCAAACAACCACTTACTGTTCTTGAAGTAATTGACAAATATGACATCCGTGCCAATTTAGATGGTGGTGGAACCAGAGGCCAGGCCGAAGCTTTGAGGCTTGCCATTGCCCGCGCGCTGGTTGAGATCGATCCGGAATGCAAAAAGGTGCTGCGCGCCAACGGTTTTCTTACCCGTGACCCAAGAGTGGTTGAGAGGAAGAAACCAGGTCGCCCAGGAGCCCGCAGACGCTTCCAGTTCTCGAAACGTTAAGGATCGGTTAGTAGAGAGTTTAGTTTAGTATCTAAACTTGCCGGACTTCCGGATGACGGAACTACCGGCAGGTTGCTAAATCAGAAGGTAAACTAAGATTATAAAAATGCCAAGAACAAATTTCCAGGAATTACTTGATGCCGGAGTACATTTCGGTCATCTGAAACGTAAGTGGAACCCGAACATGGCCCCCTATATCTTCATGGAGAAGAATGGGATCCATATCATCGACCTCCACAAAACCGCTGTCAAGATTGACGAAGCGGCCGAAGCCATGAAACGTATCGCCCGGTCGGGCCGTAAAGTCCTCTTTGTCGCCACAAAAAAACAGGCCAAAGAGATTGTGGCTGAACGGGTGCAGCAAACCGGAATGCCTTTTGTCACCGAACGGTGGTCGGGGGGAATGCTCACCAACTTCCCTACGGTCAGAAAAGCCGTCAAAAAGATGAACTCGATCGACAAAATGTCGACCGACGGCACCTTTGATCATATGTCGAAACGTGAGCGCCTCCAGGTCTCCAGGCAGAGAGCCAAGCTGGAAAAACTCCTCGGCTCCATCAAAGATCTGACTCGCCTGCCAGCAGCTCTGTTCGTGATCGATGTGTGCAAAGAGCATATCGCCGTGAATGAAGCCCGCAAACTCAACATCCCGGTATTCGGAATGGTTGACACCAACTCAGATCCCGAGATGATCGATTTCGTCATCCCGGCTAATGATGATGCCTCCAAATCCATCTATCTGATAACCGACATCATGTGTAAAGCCATCGAAGAGGGGCTTAATGAGCGGAAATCAGAAAAGGAAAAAGAAGCCTCTGCAAAACCAAAAAGCGAGGAAGTAATCGAAGAGAGTACTTCCCGCCGTCGTGAAAGAAAACCCATCCGCAGACGCGAAGCAAATGTCGAAGAAGCAGGACAGGGCAATGAATTAGATTCTGAATAACCGAAAATTGTAAACAACATGGCTGAAATTAAAGCGGCTGATGTAGCCAAACTGCGCCAAATGACCGGCGCTGGAATGATGGACTGTAAACAGGCCCTGACCGAAACCAACGGTGATTTCGATCAGGCTATTGATATCCTCCGGAAAAAAGGACAGAAAATTGCCAGCAAACGCGCCGATCGGGAAGCTACCGAAGGTGCCGTCATCGCTAAAGTGAACGATGATCATACCTTCGGCGTCCTCGTAGTGCTGAACTGCGAAACCGATTTCGTGGCCAAAAACGAAGATTTCGTTAAGAAAGCCCACCTCTTTGCCGATGCAGCTCTTGCTCAGAAACCAAACTCGCTCGAAGAACTGAAAAATCTAACCGTCGAAGGACATACCATCGAGAGCGAAATAACCAACATGACCGGTGTTATCGGTGAAAAAATCGACCTGTCGATTTACCAGAAACTCGAGGCTCCCCAGGTGGTCTCCTATATCCACCCAGGTAACCGCCTCGCTACTATCGTCAGCTTTAACAAAGCCGTCGAGGATCCGCAAGTACCTAAAAACATCTCCATGCAGGTAGCCGCTATGGCGCCCGTCTCTGTTGACAAAGACCGGGTACCAAAAGAAGTCATCGAAAAAGAATTGGAGATCGGCCGTGCTCAAGCTAAAGAAGAAGGAAAACCCGAAGCTATCCTCGATAAAATCGCCGAAGGTAAACTGAACAAATTCTTTAAAGAAAATACCTTGGTCAGCCAGGAATTCATCAGCGACCATAAGGTCACCGTGGCTGAATACATGGCACAACACGATAAAGAGTTGAAAGTTCTTGACTTTATAAGATATACCCTTAACGTATAAACTTCCGCCTTCATTGGCATCACTCAAATCCCGGTAACCACCGGGATTTTTTTTATCTTTCGGGTCACTAACACCTCAACCATGGCCGCCTACCAACGTATCTTGCTTAAACTGTCGGGCGAGTCGCTCGCCGGCACCTCCTCCCACGGAATCGACCCCGTCCCACTGGAACAATTTGCCGATGAAGTAGCCCGGTTACACCACCTCGGGATCGAAACCGGCGTTGTCATCGGCGGTGGAAATATCTTCCGGGGCGTTACCGGTATGGCCGGAGGATTTGACCGGGTGAAGGGCGACTATATGGGAATGCTTGCCACCGCAATCAATGGCCTCGCCCTCCAATCAGCCCTCCACACCAAGGGAATCCCCGCCCGGCTGTTCACCTCCATCCGCATGGAACCCGCTGCCGAATTCTGGAATCGCGATCTTGTAGTCAAATCCCTGATAAACAAAGAGATATGTATTTTCTCCGGGGGCACCGGAAACCCTTTTTTTACTACCGATACCACTGCAGCCCTCCGTGCTGTCGAAACCAGCGCGGAAGTACTGCTCAAAGGCACCCGCGTAGATGGAGTCTATACCAGCGATCCCGAAAAAAATCCTTCCGCTACCCGCTATGATCAGCTGACTTTCGATGAGGCGATCGACAAAAATCTTAAAATCATGGATCAGACAGCCTTCACCCTCTGCCGGGAGAATAATCTGCCTATCATCGTGTTCGACATGAACACTCCAGGAAATCTTCTTCGCCTGGTTCAGGGCGAAAAAATTGGGACGATCATCAGGAAATAGATATTTTTACAATCCATCAGACTTAACCGTTAAACAATATGAATGAAGATGTTGATCTAATCCTCATGGACACCGAGGATAAAATGCAGAAGACTCTCAAGTTTCTCGATAGCGAACTGAGCAAGATACGCACCGGCAGAGCCAACGCACACATGCTCGATGGTATTGTGGTCAATTATTACGGCACTCCTACACCACTTAGCCAGATCTCTAATATCAACACTCCAGATCCGCGAACCCTTGCGATCCAACCCTGGGAGAAAAACATGATCGACCCGATCGAGAAAGCGATTCTGGCTGCCAATATGGGACTGACACCCATGAACAACGGAGAAATTATCCGCATCAATATCCCCATCCTCACCGAAGAACGACGGCGCGAACTGGTCAAAAAAGTTAAATCCGAAGGCGAAACCGCCCGTGTCGGGATTCGGAATATCCGCCGGGATGCCAATGATCAACTGAAAAAACTCATCAAGGAAGGATTGGCCGAAGATGAGGAAAAAGATGCCGAAAAACTGGTTCAGGAAATGACCGACAAGCATATCACCCTCGTGGATGAAAAGCTGGTACTTAAAGAAAAAGACATTATGACCATTTAATCATCATGGCGAAACCCGAAGTCCCCGATGAAAATCAGTATATTCTGCTCAATAGCATAAACAGCCCCGCCGACCTTAAAAAGCTCAGCGAAGAGCAGCTCCCAGCACTTTGCGATGAACTCAGGCAGTTCATCATCGAAGAAGTGTCCTGTAATCCGGGGCATTTCGGAGCTAGCCTTGGCGTGGTGGAATTGACGGTCGCTCTTCATTATGTCTTTGATACGCCTTATGACCAACTCATCTGGGACGTTGGACACCAAGCCTATGGCCACAAAATTCTGACAGGCCGGAGGGATGCCTTCCACACTAATCGTAAATACAAGGGAATCAGCGGTTTTCCCAAAATGACAGAAAGTGAATATGACGCTTTTGGAACCGGCCACTCCTCTACTTCCATCTCTGCCGCGCTCGGAATGGCTGTGGCAGCAGAGCGCAAAGGCGAAACCAAACGCCAAACCATTGCCATCATCGGCGATGGAGCATTGACCGGAGGAATGGCATTCGAAGGCCTCAACAACGCCGGCAGCGAAAAGTCAAACCTCCTGGTTATCCTCAACGATAATAACATGGCCATCGATCCAAACCGGGGTGCACTCAATCGTTACTTGATGGATATGTCAACCTCACGATCGTGGAACCGGTTCAAGGAGGATACCTGGAAAATGCTTGGCCTCCTGAGCAAAATCGGCCCCGATGCCCGTCGAATGGCCCAAACACTAGAAAACGCCATCAAACATATGCTCCTTAAACAGAGTAACCTGTTTGAATCACTCGGTTTCAGGTATTTCGGACCCGTGGATGGGTACAACGTGATGCATCTGGTGAAAGTCCTGAGGGATATGAAAAAATTTAAAGGCCCTAAATTGCTGCATGTACTGACAAAAAAAGGAAAAGGCTTTCCCTTGGCCGAGCAGCATCAAACCCAATGGCACGCACCAGGAAAGTTCAACAAAATTACTGGCGAACTGACCGAAATAGACCCGCCAGGCATCCCACCTAAATACCAAGATGTGTTTGGCCATACCCTGCTTGAATTGGCCCGGTTGAATGAAAAAATCATGGGAGTAACCCCGGCAATGCCCTCAGGATCATCGCTTAACATCATGATGGAACAGCTCCCCGACCGCACCTTTGACGTTGGAATTGCTGAGCAACATGCCGTAACATTCTCCGCTGGGCTGGCCACGCAGGGCTTGATTCCCTTCTGCAATATCTATTCAACATTCATGCAGCGAGCGTATGATCAGGTGATCCACGACGTAGCCCTGCAGAATCTTCACGTAGTCTTCTGCCTGGATCGGGGAGGCCTCGTCGGAGCAGATGGCCCAACCCACCACGGATCATTCGATCTGGCCTATATGCGGATCATCCCTAACCTGATTGTTGCTTCGCCCATGAACGAAGAGGAGCTGCGAAACCTCATGTACACCGCACAACTCCAAAACCAGGGGCCATTCGTTATCCGGTACCCGAGAGGTCAAGGCGTTATGCCCGAATGGCAAACCCCATTCCGGGAAATCCCCATCGGAAAAGGTCGCCTTATCATCGCAGGCTCTAAAGTGGCCATCCTGTCTATCGGCCATCCGGGTAATTTTGTGCCGAAAGCAATCAAACTACTGGATGACGAAACGATCAAACCAGCACACTATGACTTGCGATTTGTCAAACCACTCGATGAAAAGCTATTGGATGAAATCTTCCAAACTTACAGCCACATTATCACCATCGAAGACGGATCTGTCATCGGCGGCTTTGGAAGCGCCATCGCTGAGTATCGCACAATGAAAGGCTATCAGAGCGAAATCCGAATGCTTGGTATCCCCGACCGGTTCATTGAGCATGGCACACAAAGACAGCTATATAAAGAGTGTGGTTATGACCCGGAAAGCATTGCGAGCACCATTCGTGAACTCTGGTCAAAACCGCTCAAATAACACTCCTTTTTCTGTCAGATCACTTCCTTCTAAGGAAAATCATTAAATTTATCCGAATACATAAGGGAGGAAATTATGGAAGCTAAGGTTCAAGCAGTTATAGTCGATGATGAAGAAAACAGTCTGGAAGCTCTGTCTATTCTCATCCAAAAGTACTGTCCTGATATACAAATAGTTGGATCAGCACAAACCGTTGAATCAGCCATTGAACTTATCAATTCAGTCAAGCCGGAACTACTGTTTCTGGATATTGCCCTACCTGACGGCCAGGGATTTGAAATTCTCGATGAGGTAGTATCGAACGACTTCGAAGTGATTTTTACCACGGCTTACGATCAATATGCGCTGAAAGCTTTTGAATTTTCGGCGCTCGACTATTTGCTCAAGCCGATCTCGGCTGAAAAGTTACAGCAGGCAGTTGAACGATACCAGAAGATTCGGAAGGATACCAAAATATCTACACGCGTATCTGTTTTTAAAGAGAGCATGGATAACCGGAACGAGCGGATTATACTCTCTTCTATGGACGGATTTGAAGTTTACAAGATCTCCGATATCGTTCGTTGTGAGGCCAATGGCAGTTATACGGTCTTCTATATCAAAACCGGCCAACGGATCGTCACCTCCAAAACTCTTAACAATTTTGAGAAGTTACTGTCCGACCTCTCCTTTGTTCGCGTTCACAGCAAGCATCTGGTGAACCTCAACTTTGTGAAAAAATACATCTCCGGTCGCGGTGGATACATCGTGTTTGACGATGGATCCCAGGTTGATGTGAGTGAACGAAAAAAGAAAGAGTTCATCCAGAAGATGAAAGAACAGGCCCGCTCCACTTGACTTTTTCCAATCCTGCAACGATACCGGACACCCCTATTACACGGATATTCAAAAAAAATACGCATTCGTGCGCAATTTTTTAGCGTTTGCTTTGACATTAACAACAAATGGCTTGCATTAACGGTTCGAAAACTCCGTTAAAACAAACGCTTATGAAAAAATTTACACTAATTATCGCTTCATTGTTGATCTTCACCATCTCCTATGGTCAGAAGTTGCAGACCAGCAATCATCATGTTCCTTATAGCAAGGAAGTGAGTGTGTTACCAATCCAGGATCATTCCCAATTGAAAGCAGAGGGCGATGTATTCTTTTTAGAGACTTTCGACTTTGCAAATCCGGATGATCCCAAAGGCTGGACTCTGCCCGAAGGGTATATTGTCACAGACGAGAGTGATAATGGATTCTTCTGGGTTTGGAGAAATGACAGTATCAAAGGCCGCTACACCTTTGAGCCCGGCCACATCTATTCCAAAACTCCGGAAGACGGATTCTTTGTGTTACCGATGGATGAATACAACTATCGGGATAATGTGTTCACACAGGTGGGTGGCACCGCTTGGTTCCAGTTTCCACCGATCGATTGCTCCGACCGCTCATCGGTCATTATGAAATACCGTCAGAACTTCCGCGCCTGCTGCGGTGCTCCCAATGTGAAAGTCATGATCAGCATTGACGAAGGTCTACGCTGGTCAACCATCGACTCCCGATTTGAGACCGATACAAACATTCATTGTATCTACCCAATTGTGGAGATGAATATCTCTGACATAGCAGCTGGTCAACCTGTTGTCTGGATTCGCTTCCAGTGGAATGATAACAGCCACTATTATTGGTGTATCGACGACTTTGAGCTGTCAGAAGGCTATCAGAATGAAATTAAGCTTGAAAAATCATGGCTGTATATGACCGATTATTCTGATCAGGATAATGACGAGGGATTCTTTTATATGGTTCCCTTTTCTCAGACCGGCTCAAATGATTTCGGTGGTTATACGTTCGCCGGAGCTCTGATCAACAGCGGGATACAGGATCAAACCAATTGCCATCTGAATGCGGAAGTATTCAAAAACGGAACTTCCGTTTATAATGAAAACTCCGATATGCGCGACATATGGATGCTTTCGCGCGACACCTTTGATGTCGCCACCCCATTCAATCCGGATGGTTACGGCGACTATAAAATGGTGTTGACAGCCAAGCAGGATGAAATTGACGCAATTCCTGAAAATAATGTCTATTCCGACACCTATTATGTTACCGATAGCGTTTACTCTATCTGCGACTGGGAGTGGGAATCGCACTCCAGCACCGCCGGTCACGGGAACAACGATGGCGACTGGATAGGCATTGTTTATGATATCAACGAGACGTGTGAAGTCAATTCCATGTCGTGCGCTATCATGCAAAGAGCTCAAGCCCCTCAAGCAAGTACTCAGGTAGGATATAACTTCCAATACTGGCTTTACAAATGGAATTCAACAGACGCAGTTTGGGTGGATTTGATGACATCCGAATTTACCGAAGTAGAAGAGAGCATGATCAACAATTGGGTAACCCTGGAATGGATGAAAGATGGTGAATCGGAATTCTTGGAGCCAGGGACCTATATTGCTGCTATTCAGGTGTTTCATGGAGGAGGGGTAGATGATCCGGATAATAGCGTTTACCGTTTTACCATCGGTTCAGATATGAGCCACCGCTATGCTCCCGGGAAAACAGTTTATTGCCTGAACGACGATAACACCTGGTACATCAATGAGGACTGCTCCATGATCAGGTTGAACCTGAACAACACAGGAGCCCCGAGCGAAGCTGATATTACCTTCAACGTGGATATGACACTGCCCATCACGAACGGCTATTTTATTCCGGGCACTGATTTCCTGGATATTGCCGGTACCTTCAACGAATGGAATGGTTCAGCCCACATGGAGGATACCGACGGAGATGGAATTTATACGCTAACCGTATCCGGATTTCCAATCTTTGACAAAATTGAATACAAATACCGGATCAACGGCAATTGGGACACCTCAGAGTTTCCGTCCAGCGGAGCAAACCGTGTGTATCGGACAACCTTCTACAATAACTTAGATGATGTGTATAATAATGGAATCAGCATGGGCATTGACCCCAACGATATCCAGACGGGCATCACCGTGTACCCGAACCCATCAGATAATGGACTGTTCAACCTGAAAGTTGATAATCAGATCCCAACCGATCTGCATATCTCAGTCATGGACATCCAAGGCCGCCAGGTGTACTACCGGGTCGTTAAGTCGCAACTGAGCTTCAATGAACCTATCGACTTGAGCGACTTTGCTAAAGGCATTTACTTCCTAAAAGTTAACAACCAGGTTATCAAATTAATCAGATAATAACGTCACTTGCGAACCGAAAAAAAGAGCCCCGTTTTGGGGCTCTTTTTTTTTATCCTGTGATTGCGTAACTTCGCCCCGCTATTGAATTCACCTCGCCCAGATGGCGGAATTGGTAGANNGACGCGCTGGTCTCAAACACCAGTGAACGCAAGTTCGTGCCGGTTCGACCCCGGCTCTGGGTACACTAAGTTGGCGCACCGCAGATCGGAGCCAGGCTGAAACCCCTTACCGAAGGAGGAATAGCCGATACAATCAAATAACTATAATTCAATACATTATGGGAAAAGGAGACAAAAAAACCCGACGCGGAAAACTGTTCATGAAATCTTATGGCGTTTTACGCCCAAGAAAAAAAGAGACAGGAGATAAAAAGAAGTAAGCTCTGACCATCTGTGACCCTCTGATCTAAGATTATCATGACAAACCCCGACAAACAGGAGCTGGTGGATCGCCGCTACCTCCGAATGGCACGAATCTGGGCTGAAAATTCCTATTGTACCCGCCGAAAGGTTGGGGCCCTCTTGGTGAAAGACCGTATGATCATCTCCGATGGGTATAATGGAACCCCCACAGGTTTTGAAAATAATTGCGAAGACGAGGAGGGAAACTCAAAAGCTTATGTTCTTCATGCAGAGGCAAATGCGATCACAAAAGTGGCACGTAGCAGCAATAATTCTGACGGCGCCACTCTCTATATCACGGCCTCTCCCTGCCTGGAATGTGCTAAACTGATCATCCAGGCCGGAATCAAACGGGTTGTGTATGGAGAGAACTACCGACTATCCGATGGCATCGACCTCCTCAAGCGGGCAGGCATCGAAACTCTTTGCCTACCTGTGGATTAACAAAAATCTAAACACATCATGCCGGATAAAAAAAACCGCATCACGATCTGGATGCCCTTGCTTCTTGCACTCTTCCTAGTGATCGGGATGCTGTTGGCCAATTTTCTGCAAAACAATACCACCAGACCGCTACCGCTGAAAGTCTTCGCCCAGAATGACAAGATTAGCGCCATCCTGAATTTCGTCGAGCAGAACTATGTCGATTCGGTCAACCGAAATAGCCTCACCGAAGAGATCATTCCCCAACTGCTCAAAAAACTTGACCCGCACAGCATCTATATTCCCGTTACCGACCTTCCAGCCGTCACCGAAGTGATGCGGGGAAATTTCGATGGCATAGGGATTGAATTTACCATGCAAAACGACACCATTCTGGTGCTTCAAACTACCGAGGGTGGACCGTCTGAAAAAGCAGGGCTGCTCCCTGGCGATAGAATCCTGCGGGTGGATAGTATTCTGGTGGCTGGGGTTAATATGGATCAGGATACCATTGTTGAAAAAATTCGCGGACCACGAGGTTCGAAAGTCAACCTGGGCATCTATCGCCCTATCCGACAAGAAGAGCTTGAGTTCACCATCACGAGAGGAGTCATCCCCAAAAATAGCGTGGATGTTGCCTACATGGCCGCCCCAGGCATCGGCTTCATCAAAATTTCTACATTCGCTAAAACAACGTACCCGGAGTTTCAGGAAGCACTGGCTAAGCTCAGGAAAGAGAAGTGCCACAGCCTTATCCTTGATCTTAGGGGCAACGGTGGAGGAATGATGGAACCGGCCATTCGTATCTCCGAAGAGTTCCTCGAAAAAGGAAGCCTTATCGTGTACACCGAAGGCAGAGCAAGAAAAAGACAAGAGTACCGCAGCTCCCGAACCGGACCGGCATCCAATCTCAAACTGGCTATCCTGATCGATGAAGAGTCAGCTTCTGCCGCTGAAATTGTCGCTGGAGCCATCCAGGATAACGACCGCGGCTGGATCATCGGACGACGCTCATTCGGAAAAGGACTGGTGCAGGAACAAGCCCTCCTTAACGATGGATCAGCACTCCGGCTCACAACCGCTCGCTACTATACCCCAACCGGCCGATCCATCCAAAAATCATACGAAAACGGACTGGATGACTACTATCATGAAGTCATCCAACGATATAGCAAGGGTGAGCTCATCCAAAAAGACAGTATCCATTTTAACGACTCCCTCCGGTTTACCACCCCCGAAGGTCGAACCGTTTATGGCGGTGGCGGAATTATGCCCGACTATTTCGTCCCCATCGATACCTCCGGATTAACTCCACTCTACCGCCAGGTTACTTATGGAAATCATGTGTACCAGTTCGGATTAACCTACGCCGACCAACACCGTGAGGAACTCTCCACATTCCCAACCCCAACCGACCTGGCCGACTATCTTGATGCCATTAGTATCCTTGAAAAATTTAGAAAATACCTTCAATCACAAAATATCCCCACAAACGCATCAGCCTGGCGAACTACTTCCCCTATTTTCCGGACTCAGCTTAAAGCTTACATTACACGTAATATCCTTGATAATGAAGGATTTTACACAATTATCCAGGAGCTCGATAATACCCTCCTGAAAGCAATAGAGATTCTTAAATAAAACAAGCGCTACTTCGGGAATACTAATGAAAAAAACCATCTTTCTTGCTTTTCTAGGGTGCCTTTGGCTCACCCCGACCACCATCGCCCAACCACAACCCCTCCTTAAAATCATTGTCACAACCGATGTTCATGGGGCCTATTTCCCAATTAACTGGTTCGACGAAGACCTGGCAACAGGCTCACTGGCTCATGTGCAATCATTTGTAAAACAAGAAATTGCAAACCTAGGTGATCGAGTTATTCTCCTCGATAACGGAGATCTCATCCAGGGAGACCCGGCCTCCTACTTCTCTAATTTCGAGCAAACCGACCATCCGAATGTTGCAGCACGGATTCTGAACTTCATGAATTACAGCGCTGCCACCGTTGGCAACCATGATATCGAAGCCGGCCACCCCGTGTACGATAAGCTGACAGGAGAACTCAACTGCCCACTGCTCGCAGCCAATGCCATTGATAACCAAACTAATAAATCCTATTTCCAGCCCTATACAGTCATCCAAAAAGCCGGCCTAACCATTGCCGTCATTGGCTTGGTCACCCCGCGAATTCCAGATTGGCTGCCGCCGGTACTCTGGTCGGGCATGCATTTTACCGGGATGATCGACGCCGCCCAAACATGCTTGGAGGAGGTTAGGGAGAAAATCTCTCCTGATCTGATCATCGGACTATTCCATGCGGGTGTCGATCCCGGATACGGAGGACAATCGGCTTCCGATCCTATGAATGAAAACGCTTCCCGCCTAGTCGCCGAGCAGGTGGATGGCTTTGACATCATCTTTACCGGTCATGATCATCGTCGCTGGAACACGAAAGTTGCCGGTCCATCGGGTGATTCTGTACTCCTGCTGGGAGGAGGTAGCAGAGCTGAGGCTGTTGCTGTTGCCACCATCAGCGTTCAACACCCGGAGCGATCAAGCAAACAGAAAATATTGATTTCCGGTGAGTTAGCAAGCATGTCGAATCAGGAGCCGGATCAGGAGTTCATGCGTTTTTTTGCCGGATATATTGATTCTGTCAAGGCTTTTGTTGAACAGCCGGTTGCCCGTCTCACCTCACGGGTAACCACTGATGACTCGTGGTTTGGGCCATCCGGTTTCACCGATCTGATTCACCGGGCTCAACTTGAGCTGACCGGATCCGAGGTCTCCTTTGCTGCCCCACTCTCTTACAAGGCATCCCTCGAAGCCGGACCGATCGCAATAAAAGATCTTTTCAGGCTCTACCGATACGAAAACCTGTTATACCTGGTTGAACTAACCGGTGAAGAGATCCTGGGGTACCTAAACTACTCTTACTCTCTATGGATGAACCATATGGATAGTCAGGATGATCCTATGCTGCTGATTCGGAAGCGCTCTGGTGGCTCCTGGAGCTTTATCAATGCCACCTACAATTTTGATTCAGCCATGGGTATTGAATATTCCGTTGATCTTCAGGCACCCGCTGATTCTATGGTCATAATTCACCGAATGTCAGATGGTCGGCCCTTTCGCCCGACTGAGCGCTATCGTGTGGCGATGAACTCGTATCGCGCGAGTGGCGGTGGCGGTCATATTCAACAGGGGGCCAGACTTAGCCATGAGGAGATGGAATCCAGGGTAGTCTGGACCTCCGACAGCGAGTTCCGGAGCCTGCTAGCTTCCTGGCTTCGATCTAAAGGTGAGGTTGATCCTTTGCCGGCATCTACTTGGAAAGTGATCCCGGAGAAATGGGTGGAGAGAGCTATTCCGCGCGACCGACAATGGCTTTTTGGCAAAGAGAGCGACGATCGTTAGTTCTGTCAGAACTGGCGAATGAAATCCATTAACCCCTTGTAAACCTCTATTTTCTCTTCGAAAAAGCCCATGTGACCGGCATATTCCAGGATGAGCCTCTCCGATCCAGCCGGCAAGACTGTTTTCAGGGATACTTGTTCAAAATCTATGTATTTATCCTGCTTCCCGATGATATTGAGGCAGGGAACAGGAGAATCAGCTAACACCCGGGACCGGTCGGGCCGACTAATCAATCCCCGGATGGCGGCGATAATCCCTTCGGGTGTTGTCCGGCCAGCAATACGTTGAGTCTTCTTCAACTCACGAGTGAAAAGCTCCAGAGTTTCCCCGGCAAACATGTTCGGAATATTGTTGGCAACCAACAAATGTTGATACCCTTTAGCCACGATTTCAATCTCCCGTTTCCGTTTCTTTACCACCTCCATACTGTCCGGGAAAGGATGACTGTGCAACAGCACCAACCCAAGCATCCTCTCAGGGTGGTGTTCCAGGATAGACAACGCTGCATATCCTCCCATGGAGTGTCCCACCATAACGGCCCGGTCGATCCCATGATGATCAAGCACCGCCAGAACGGCCTCTCCCATGAGATCCATAGTAGAAATATCCCCCGTGGGCGGAGTCTGACCATGACCCGGGAGGTCTATAGTAAATACTTGACTATCAAGAATTAAGGCAGGCGTAAACTCTTTCCAAATCTCTTTTGATTCGAGATATCCGTGAAGAAGAACCATCGGGATGCCGGAGCCTTTTACCTGGTAGGCTACCGGAATCTGGCCATTCGTAGCCCATTGAGTCATAACTTTCATCTTTTCTTTCGCATATCAATAAAGAAATAACAAAAATAGGGATAGTTTCCAGGAGGTCGTTGGTAAATATTTGGCGATTCCCTAATTTAACCCACAATCTGATTCCGACTAATACCGATTAGCCATGTCCAACTTTCTGAACTCATCCATCGGAAAGAAGTTTCTGATGAGCTTAACAGGATTCTTTCTGATCACTTTTCTGCTGGTCCATCTGCTGGTCAATTCACTGATACTGTTTGATCAATCAGGGCATCTATTTAATCAGGCTGCTCATTTTATGGGGACTAACCCGATTATCAAGGTTGTAGAGCCCGTTTTAGCCATCGGGTTTATTCTGCATATCATCTATGCGGTTATACTGACCCGGCAGAACCAGCGAGCGCGGCCCATTGGTTATAAGCAGCAGAAGCTGTCTGGCTCCAGCTCTTGGGCATCTCGTAACATGTTTGTTTTAGGGATTTTGGTGTTTGTGTTCCTGGCCATCCATATTTCGAATTTCTTCTGGAAGATGAAATTCACCGGGCACGAATTATTAGAGGAGGGCGCCATGGGTAATATGGAAAATGCTTATCTGCTGGTTACCACCTTTTTTCAACAATGGTACATTGTGATCCTGTACATCATCGGTGCGATAGCGCTGGGTTTCCATCTGACACACGCCTTTTGGTCGGCCTTCCAAACCCTTGGATTGAGTAACAGCAAGTGGCGCAAGCGGTTAGATACCATAGGCCTAATTTACACCCTGGTTGTGGCTGGCGGGTTTGCCATCATTCCGATATGGGTTTTCATTGCATCGCTAATTTAAACCAGTTTGGTTCTTTTGTCTCATTACCACAATAAACACTGGAGAAAGTCATGAATCTCAATGCCAAAATTCCTTCCGGCCCGCTGGCTGAAAAATGGTCAACCTACAAATCGACCCAAAACCTGGTTAATCCAGCCAACAAGCGTAAGTTTGACATCATCGTGGTAGGCACCGGGCTGGCTGGTGCTTCGGCAGCGGCCTCGCTGGGAGAGCTGGGTTTTAAGGTGAAGAATTTCTGCTATCAGGATAGCCCCCGCCGGGCGCATTCCATTGCCGCTCAAGGCGGGATAAATGCAGCCAAGAACTATCAGAATGACGGCGACAGTGTCTATCGGCTCTTCTATGATACGATCAAAGGGGGCGACTACCGGGCTCGTGAGGCAAATGTGTATCGGCTGGCCGAAGTGAGCAACAAAATTATCGATCAATGTGTCGGTCAGGGAGTTCCCTTTGCACGCGACTATGCCGGAACGCTCCATAACCGGTCGTTTGGTGGCGCGCTAGTTTCCCGGACGTTTTATGCCCGGGGACAGACAGGTCAACAGCTTTTACTCGGCGCCTATGGCGCTCTGAACCGTCAAATTGCTGCGGGAAACGTGAAGATGTATCACCGCACTGAGATGCTAGAACTGGTTATAGTGGATGGGATTGCCCGGGGAATCATCACCCGAAACCTCGAAACCGGTGCTCTGGAACCCCATTTCGGTCATGCCGTGGTTTTGGCTACAGGCGGATATGGAAACACCTATTTCCTCTCCACCATGGCGATGGGATCAAACGGTAGCGCAGCATGGAAAGCTTACAAAAAGGGAGCTCTCTTTGCCAACCCCGCTTTTGTCCAGAT
>LSQX01264334.1_pt1 | contig 27714 bp, 16 predicted proteins | sample 654561 | NCBI WGS metagenome assembly LSQX01 (sample SAMN04489861, study PRJNA283612) | anaerobic digester metagenome | isolation source: 4 biogas reactors fed with cattle manure at either 37C or 55C with and... | place: Denmark: Kongens Lyngby | collected 2014
GCAGGCGTTTCGGGCATATTACTGATAATTGTTGCTTTGAGTTTTAGCATGGTGCCCAATCAAGGATTTGATTTCAACTACAGTGGTGGCACTGCCATTGTGAAATCATTTTTTGTTGTAACAGTTTCGGTGGCATTGGCTTTTATTTCGGCAATTTGGCTAAGTAAGAAGCTTTTTACCACCTCCAGATTTGGCGAATTAGCGTTAAACTCTACTCAGGAAAAATCGGAGGGATATTCGTCGGCAGATTTAAGTTTGATGAGTTTAATTGGCAGAGAGGCTGTTGCACACACCATTTTACGACCTGTGGGAAAAATAATTATCGACAATCAGGTTTATGATGCCAACTGCGAGATTGGTTATGTGGAGAAAGGTGAGAGTGTGAAAATTGTAAAATTTGAAAATCAGCAATTGATAGTTAGAAAGGTTTGAGGTGGTGTTTGTCAGCATTTCTGACCCCCAGCCCCAAAGGGGAGGGAAATGCATAATCGGTCGTTGAGCGAAGTCGAAACGCCCGATTGATGTGTCGTTGAGCAAAACCGTATCGTCCCTGTTTTCTGCACATTTCGACTTCGCTCAATGGGCAGAATTTGTTAGTGTTTTTTCCACAGCCCCAAATACTTTTCGACTTTAAACCTACAAGGTCTGGGAGACCTTGCAGGATGTTTTATACCGCTTGGTTTCGTTTTGTTAATTTGCAATGATTTAAGTGTTGGTTTTCATAAATAATTGTAAAAACATTCTGTCCTTATATTTTCTTGTTGCATTGATAGTGGCACTATATCTCAAGATTTTATTTCAAATTTTTTTATCTAAATTTTCCCCTATATCGTTTTAGCTAAATTATTACAATAAAAATTTAGCTTTTTATACAATAAAATTGAAAATTTCTTTGGAAAATTGAAAATGCATTGTATATTTGTTGTTTAGGAAAATAAAAATTCTAAAGAATACTAACTAAATCAAAAATTATGAGAAAATTAAAATTTACAATTTGGCTGTTCATCCTGATGGCTTTCGGGTGGACAGCAAATGCCCAAACTATTCAGATTGGGAGTGGATCGAGTACGGGTCTTGTTTTGCCTCTTTCAACAAATTGGGGGTATAACTACTCGCAGACTATTTATACGGCTGCCCAAATACTTGGTGAAGGGGCATCGAATAATGGTGGAACGATAACCACAATTCGTTATAAACCAACAACATCAAATTCCACAGTTGATTGGAGAGATTGGACAGTTTATATGTGTTTAACAGATAAAACTCAATTTACTTCAACAACTGACTGGGTTGAGATTGGTGATTTAACTGAAGTGTTTAATGGACAAATAGCATCAAATACAGTTGCTAATCAGTGGATGGAAATTACTTTAACTACTCCTTTTATGTGGGATGGTATAAGTAATATGTTGTTGCAATAGATGAAAATACGCCCGATTACGGTAATTCTACTTATTGGGCTACGTTTACATCAGGAACCAATACTGGTATGTATTATCGTAGTGATAGTAATAATCCAGATCCTGACAACCCACCTTCAGCAAGTAGCAGAACAGCTATTATACCTCAAATTCAATTTGATGGAGATTTAATGGAACCATGTAGCGGAGCTCCCTTTGCTGGTATTATAACCGATGCAATGGAAGTTTGTGGTGGTTCGGAAATTTCTGTTACAGCTAATGGAGCTACTTCGGGTTTTTCTGGTTTAATTTACCAATGGCAAAAAAGAGAAGGCTCTACTGGAGATTGGACAAATGTTGATGGTGCAAATGCAAGAACATTAGCAATAGTTGCACCTAATACTGATACTGAATATAGGTTTTCTGTTACGTGTGATGGCAATACGGATTATTCAAATTCACTTATTCTAACAATAAAACCAGCGGCTGATTGTTTTTGTACGCCTGGAGGAACAAGTTCATATCATATTACTGATTTTTCTACAACTGGCGGTATTGAAAACATAAGCAATCTTGCTTCTGGAAACTCAGCAGGTGGATATGGAGACTTTTCGGATAAGGTAGTGTCTCAAGAGTTGGGTGAGAGTGTTAGCTTTACAGCTGTTACTAACGGTACTACTACTGCAGGCTTTAGAATTTGGGTTGACTGGAATCAAAATGGAGTTTTTGAAGAGAGTGAAATTATGTTCTCTAGTTCTGCATACGCCAATACACATAATGGTAGCTTTGCTGTGCCAGTGGATGCTCTTGAAGGTGAAACAAGAATGAGAGTTGTAAATCACTATTTAAGCAGTGTTGGAAATGTTGATCCATGTGCTACAAATCACACTTATGGTGAGTTTGAAGATTATACATTTGATGTAATACACCCAAGCTGTTATAGACCAGCAGATCTTACAGCAAATAATATTACTCCCTATACAGCAGAGTTGTCGTGGTCACAAATTGGTACTGTAGGCGAGTGGGAAATTGAGTGGGGCATTGGTAATGACCTTGTCCTAGGTATGGGAACAAATGAAACTGTTACATCGTCAACACATTTATTACAAAACTTAAATTCCGACACTGATTATAGTTATTATGTTAGAGCTATATGTGGTGTAGGTGATGAAAGTAATTGGTCGGGACCATATAGCTTTAGAACACAGGTAAGCTGTCCTCAACCAATAGACTTAGAGGTAACAAATATTACACCTTTTACCGCTGATCTTTCGTGGGTAGAGGATGGTACTGCCACTGAGTGGGAAATTGAATGGGGCGAAGGTAGCTTTGTTCAAGGAATGGGAACTAATGTTGATGTTAGTGCCACTACGTACCAATTACAAGGTTTAACATCAGATACAGATCATAGATTTTATGTTAGAGCTAAATGTGGTGTAGGTGATGAAAGTGTTTGGTCTGGACCTTCAGATTTCAGAACAGAAATTAGTTGTTTTGCACCTGTTGATGTAAATGTTTCGGACTTAACAACAACCACAGCAAAAATAAATTGGACAGAGCCAGATCAACTTCCTGATGGATATGAGCTATATATTAGCGAATTAAACCTAGCTCCTAGTGCCTTTGATATAGCTGATTATACAGCCACAGCAGGTACAACCTCAATAGATTTGAGTGGTTTGTCTGATAATACACAATATTATTATTGGATTCGCTCAAGCTGTACAGCCAATGATTATAGCTCTTTTGTTAGTGGAAGCTTTAGAACGACTTGTTTGCCAGCAGTAGCACCATTTACAGAAGGTTTTGAAGGTGGAACTGCAAATACAAATTTATTGCCAAGTTTAAGCTGTTGGAGCGAAGAATTTGTGGAAGGTACTACTATGTGGAAACTTGTATCATCTGGTGGAAATAATGGTTCAATTAGTCCCAATGAAGGATCTTTGTTTGCAGAATTCAAAGTTAGTAATAGAACTCACAAAACCAAATTAGTATCACCACAGATTGACTTATCTTCATTAAATTCACCACAACTTAGTTTCTATTTAGCTAATGTTGCATGGGGAAGTGATATTGATGAGTTACGTGTTTACTATAAAAATGATATTAGTGATGCGTCGTGGACTCTAATTCCTGGAGCTGAATATACTACCCAACATGCCTCTTGGGAGCAAATTGAGCTTGGTTTGCCAAACTCAGTTGGTGCAACAAACTATGTAATTGCATTTGAAGCCAAATCTGATTGGGGATATGGGGTTAATTTGGATAATATATCAATACATGAAGGTCCTGATTGCTCTAGACCAACAACTTTACAAGTAAGCAATATTACTAATGTTGGAGCAACAGTTAATTGGGTAGCTTCGGTAGATGACCCAAGTGGCGGATATGAGATTTATTATAGTACTTCAAATGTTGATCCCATAGAAACAACCACAGCTAATGCTACAGTTGGAGCAGGAATAACAACTGTTGATATTTCTGGACTTACAGGCGAAACAACGTACCACGTATGGGTAAGAGCCAATTGTGGTACTAGCTTTAGTGTTTGGGAAGGACCAGCAACATTTACATCTGCTTGCGACCCAATTTCAGTTCCTTATTTTGAAGGATTTGAAAGTGGTTATGCTGATGCAACATTAGTTGGTGGATGTATTAGTCAAGAGGTTATTGCAAAAGCAGGCTTTAAGATAAATAGTTCTCAAACAAACTATGAAAGAACTCCAAGAACAGGTAGCTTTAATGCTACTCTAGTTTATAGTGCAGAGTCGTGGATGTTTATACCAATGGCATTAGAAGAGGGTAAGGTTTATCAAATGAAATTCTATGCCCGTCAAAATACAGACGTAACAGCTAATGCTACACTAAAAGCAAGCTATGGTGTAAATGCTAATTCTGCAGCTATGACTAATCCTATTATAGAGCAAACAGGCTTGGTTAGTGGCGATTATCAGGAGTTAATGGGCAACTTTATGGTTCCATCAACAGGTACTTACTTTGTAGGTATTCATGGATACGTTTCAGGTTCACCATGGTATATTTCGTTAGATGATATTTCAATTGAAGAGGTAGAAATACTTGATTGCGTTGAGCCATTATCTGTGGGTGTTTCATCTATTACTAATGTTAGTGCAACGGTAAGTTGGGGTGGTTTGGCAGACGTAGGTTACGATATCTATGTTGGTAGTGCAAGCGAAACTCCAGATGAAAATACTGTTCCAACAGCAAGTGTAGGTGCAGATGTATTCTCATATGACATAACAGGTTTAACAGCCAACACAACATACAAAGTATGGATAAGATCAAACTGTGCTGGTGGTGAGCAAAGTGATTGGGAAGGTACTACATTCACTACTATACTTCTTATGCCAATTCCATACTTAGAAGAATTTAATACCACAGCAACTCCAACAGGATATACCCTTAATGCAGTTGGTTTGACGTGGAGTATAGGCACTCCATTAGCTGTTCCAGGAAATCCTCCATATAACGTTTACAGAAATATATATGATTGGAACCCAACATCAGCATTTAGTACTTGTAATATTGGACTTGTAGAAGCTGGAAATGTTTTAACATTTGATCATAAAACTGCAAACTACTCATCACCATACGCAGCTCCCGGAGAAGGAACTGGTAATATTGTGGTTGAGGTAAGTGCCAATGGTGGCGACTATGTTCAGCTTGGACAAATAGGTAATAGCAATGATAATAGTTATCAATTTGCAGAGTATAGCTTAGATGCTTATGTAGGTCAAATTGTTAAATTTAGATTTACTGGTAACTGGAATTCTGGAGACTACTATGTTGCTATTGATAATATATATGTAGGCAAGCCAATTACTTGTTTTAAACCTAACAATTTAGCTTTAGAAAATGTAACAGAAAATAGTGCAAAAATTGCATGGGAAATATCAGGCGTTGCAGAATCTGCAAATTATGATGTTTATTTCAGTACAGATAATACAGAGCCAACCGAGTCAACATTGCCAACAGCAACTGTTAGTAACTTATACTATGACATTACAGGTCTAACTCCAAACACGAAGTATTATGCTTGGGTACGTGGAAATTGTGGTGTTGATGATGTAAGTATGTGGACAGAAGCAATAGTGTTTACAACAGCTCAAATACCAGCTACACTTCCATTCTTTGAAGGTTTTGAAGGTGATATTGAGTGGGCTTTTGTAGATGAAGGTCAAGCCAACCCATGGGTTGTAGGTACAGCCTATCCCTACGAAGGTGATAAGTCGGTATATGTAAGTAGTGATGGTGGCGTAACCAATGATTATGCAAACACTACTTCCACCACAATGATTTATCGTGATATTGATTTTCCAGATGGTGGAAAAGCTAGTGTATCATTCAAATGGAAATCTGGTGGTGAAAATCTAACATATAACTATGACTATATGAGAGTTTACTTGATGCCAACAACAGTGATGCTCACACCTGGTACAGAACCAAATGCTTCATACCGTATTGGTGCAACAAGCTATAAATTGCAAGAAGAATGGCAAGATGCCGAAATTGAACTTCCATATTCAGTTTTAGGTTCAGTACAACGTCTTGTATTTTCATGGAAAAATGATGGTAGTACTCAAACAGAGCCGGGTGGCGCTATAGTAGATAATATAGTAGTTGAACAAGAATCATGTGCAACTCCTTACAACCTATCAGCTACTTCAACAACAAGCTCAATTACATTTGCTTGGACATCTGCATCAACAGATACAGATTGGGAAGTACAATATATCAGAGATGACTATGACCCAGACTGGACAAGTGTTCAGGTTACACAAAATCCATACACAATTGAAGGACTTGTAGATGCTGCAACATACAGACTACGTGTTCGTACAGTTTGTGCCGTTGATGAGCAAAGCGACTGGTCAGAAGAGTTTGTGTATAACACAAAATGCTTCCCAACAGATGTACCTTATGTATTAGACTTTGAAGAAGTTACAATACCAAATCTACCTGTTTGTACAAAAGCAGAAACAAGTAGTGGGAATAACTGGAAAACTATTGCTTCAACTTCTAACTTTACAGGTAAAGTTCTAAACTATTCATTCAATAGTGCTCAAGATGCAAATGCTTGGTTCTATACCAATGCTATTAACTTAACAGCAGGAACATCTTACGTAGTTTCATTCAAATATGGAAACAATGGAACATATTACAAAGAAAAGCTAAAAGTTATGTATGGTGCAGAATCTGCAGAAGCTTCGATGACAAACGAAGTTGTAGATTTAGGCGAAGTTGCAATATTAACACCGCTAACTCACACAGCTATAATAACACCTTCGGTTAGCGATGCATATTACTTTGGATTTAATTGCTACTCAGATGCAAACCAAAATCAACTTTATTTAGATGATATTGTAATTAAAGAAGCAAGTAGCGAAAAAGAGATAGTTTCTGTTATCATTGCTGGTCAAGAAAATGTTGCTATTGACGATGTAACAAATAGCGTAGTTGTAACTATGCCATTTGGTACTGAAGTTGAAGCATTAACACCAACAATTGAAGTGTCAGAATTTGCTACAATCAATCCAGAATCAGACGTAGAACAAGATTTCACAAATCCAGTGGAATATGTTGTTACTGCCGAAGATGGAAGCACAGCAGATTGGACAATAAGTGTAGTAGTTACTCCAGCTAGCACCGAAGCTAATATAGTTTCGTTTGTTTTAGCAGAGCAAACTGGCGATGCAGTTATTGACAATGCTAACCATACAGTTTCAATAGAGGTAGAATTTGGTACAGACGCTAGTGCTCTTATTCCAACTATCGTAGTATCAGACAATGCTACTATTGATCCAGTATCTGGTGATGCACAAGATTTCACAGTACCAGTGGTTTACACCGTTACTGCAGAAGATGTTACTGTAACTCAAGAGTGGACTGTTAATGTTAGCGTAGCTGCTCCAACAGCAGAGACTGATATTTTAACATTCACATTGGCAGAACAAACTGGACCAGCCGTTATCGACGATGTTGCACAAACTGTAACAATTGAAGTAGTTGCTGCAACAGACTTTACAAACTTAGTTCCAACAATTACAGTATCAGAAGGTGCAACAATTAACCCAGAATCTGGTGTTGCCCAAGATTTCACAAACCCAGTTACATACACTGTTACAGCCCAAGACGGAATAACAGAAGGTGTTTGGACAGTTACAGTTACTGAAGCTCCATACACTATTGTAGCATGGACATTCCCCAATAGCCCCGACGATGCCATTGCAGACGAAGGTGTTGCAGTTAACCTAGACCGCGAAATAGTAGCAGTGGGTACAAACGCTCCTACTTTCAACAATGCAGGGGTTACAACAAACTCTGCCAATGCCACTGGCTGGAATGAAGGTGAAAATACTAAATACTGGATGGTTGATTTCTCAACAAAAGGATTTAAAGACATAACACTACAATCTGCTCAAAGAGCTAGTGCTGTGGGTCCAAGAGATTTCAAAATCCAATACAGATTTGACGAAACAGAAGACTGGGTTGATGTACCTGGAGCAGATATTACTGTAGATAACAACTTTACAAGTGGTAAATATCCAGAAACAGCCATGCCAGCTGATTGGACAAGCAAAGACCAAGTGTATGTACGTTGGGTAATGACATCTAATACATCTGTTAATAACAGTACTGTAGGAGCAAGTGGAACATCAAGAATTGACGATATAATCGTTAAAGGTGTGCCAGTTCATACTGAAGCTGAAATTATAGCTTTCACTCCAACAGGGGTAACTCTTGCGGAACAAGTTGTAATAGATAGCGAAAATGCAACTGTTACTATGACTGCCATAATGGGAGAAGATGTAACAGCAGTTGAGCCAGTTATTGAAATTTCAGAAGCTGCAACTATAAACCCAGCATCTGGAGTTGCCCAAGACTTCACTAACCCTGTTCCATACACAGTTACAGCTGAAGATGGAACGGAAAAAGTTTGGACAGTAACAATCAACGTACTAGAAAATCCAGTATATGAAGTTGTTCTTAACACCGAAATTGGTGGAGCAGTTTCAGGAGCCGGAATGTACGAAGAAGGTTCTGATGTTGTTATAACAGCTACCGTAGAAGATGGATACCTATTCGCAAATTGGACTGATGCAACTGATAACGTAGTTAGCACAGACAATCCATACGAATTTGTAATGCCAGGATACAATGTAGAATATACAGCAAACTACAATAAGCTATATAACCTAATCACCGACAACAACCCAGCCACAGCTGGTACAACCGAAGGTGATGGCGAATTTATAGCTGGCGTAGAAGTGCAAGTAACAGCTACTGCAAACGAAGGCTACGAATTTGAAAATTGGACTATTGGCGAAACAGTTGTTTCAACAGACAATCCATTCACATACACAACTACTGAAGAAGATGTAACCATAGTAGCTAATTATAGTGCCATAGATTACAACGTAACTGTTACAATACTACCTGAAAACTCAGGAACTGTAACAGGAGACGGTGCCTATAATATAGGTGAAGATGTTACTCTTACAGCTGAAGCAGCTGAAGGATACGAGTTCGTAAGCTGGTCAATTGATGGTGGCGATGCTATCACAGATAACCCATACGAATTTGAAATGCCAGCAGCTCATGTAGAAGTTGTAGCAAACTTCCAAGCTATAGAATATGAACTAACACTAAGTGCAAACCCAGTAACAGCTGGTTCTGTAAATGGTGCTGGTGCTTATGTTGCAGGTGCAGTTGTTGAAGTTTCGGCAGTAGCCAACGACGGATTCAACTTCGTAAACTGGACAAAAGATGGCGAAGAAGTAAGCGATGAAGCTACATTCAACTACACAATGCCAATGGAAAATGCAGCCCTTGTTGCAAACTTCGAGGCAGATGAATTTGTAGTTTCAGTTGTAATTAATCCTGAAGAAGGTGGTACAGTTTCAGGTGCAGGAGCATATAGCTATGTTTCGCTAGTAACACTTGAAGCCACTCCAGCTGAAGGATACGAGTTTGTAAGTTGGGAAGTGGACGGAGAAGTAGAATCAACAGAAACTACTTATATGTTCGTTATGCCAGCCGAAAACGTAACAGTTACAGCAAACTTCGCAATGATTGACTACACTGTTACCCTAAACGTAGATCCTGCCCAAGGCGGTGAAGTTGAAGGTGACGGAACATACAACTTAGGCGACGAAGTTACAGTTATAGCTACTCCAGCCGAAGGATATCTATTCGTAAATTGGACAGATGCTGAAGGTGAAGTTTCAGAAAACGAAACATACACATTCACTATGCCATCAAGCAATGTTGTACTAACAGCAAACTTTGAAGAAATTATCATACCTAAATTCACTCTAAGCTTAGAAATTAGCCCAGCAAATGCCGGAACAGTTTCAGGTGGTGGCGAGTATGAAGAAGGTGAAGATGTAACAGTTTCTACAACTGCTGTTAACGAAAACTTCGTATTCCTTGGTTGGACCAACGGAACCGATACAATTAGCAATGATGCACAATTTGTTTTCACAATGATTGACGAAGATGTAACCCTTGTAGCACACTACAGAGACCATACTTCAATTTCAGAAAACGATATGAGCGGAATCCAAATTTATCCAAATCCATCATTGGGAATCTTCAATGTGGTAGTAGATAAAGCATACGATATGGAAATTGTTGATATGACAGGAAGACGTGTAAGTTACCAAAACGTGATTGAAGGTACCAACGCTGTTGATATCCAACACGTACAAACCGGAATTTACTTCGTAAGACTGATTAGCAACGATGACATCAAAGTTATTAGAATAGTGAAAAACTAATTCTATAATAAACTATTCCAAAAGTGGGCTGCCGAAAGGTAGCCCACTTTTTTTAGTAAAATCTCAAAGCTGCAAGGTCTTCTCGACCTTGTAGGTTTAATATTAGAAAAGGAATAAATTTCTAGTATGTTTTTTAGTCGGTATTAGACTCAAACTTCACCCAAAACATTGCCATCCTTATCAATCTCTTTTAGATTTACCTTTACAATGTTGTTTATAAGTTCAGGGTCAAACTCAGTTTTTACTCTAATATAATTGCCGGTAAAACCTTCAATAAAGCCTTTGGAGTTAGTAGATTCAAACAGTACATCCATCTCTTTACCTATGAATTGCTTGTAGAAAGCAAGTTTTTTCTTATCCGAAAGTTTGTGTAATCTGCTGCTTCTCTCTTTTTTCGACCTTTCGGGAACATGGTTTTTCATCATCTCAGCTGGGGTGTCAGGACGTAAGGAATAAGTAAAAACGTGAAGATAGCTAATGGGAAGTTCATTTAGGTAATCAAACGACTCTTCGAAGAAGTCGTCAGTTTCGCCCGGAAATCCACAAATTAAGTCGATAGCAATGCAAGCATGAGGTATCAGCTCTTTGATTGTTTTTATTCTGTTTGTAAATAGCTCCACATTGTATCTGCGTTTCATCATCTTCAGTATTTCCGACTTAGCACTTTGAAGAGGAATATGGAAGTGAGGCATAATTCGTTTACTTTTGGAAACCAATTCAATTATTTCATCGGTGAGCAAATTGGGCTCAATACTTGAAATTCTGATGCGGTCCATCTCTTCAACTTTGTCCAATTCCACAAGAAGTTCATAAAAGCTTTCGCCATTTTTTCTGCCAAAATCCCCAATATTTACTCCTGTTAGGATAATTTCCTTAATCCCCTCTTTAGCAATTGTTTTTACGTTTTTTACAACATTTTCTATGCTGTCGCTTCTGCTATCGCCGCGAGCCAAAGCCACGGCACAGTATGAGCAATGATAGTCGCAACCATCTTGTATTTTTAAAAACGAGCGAGTACGTTCGCCAGACGACCATGTGGAGAAAAACTCTTCTCGTGAATTAGGGTCGATTAAACTGCTCTTAGTGTCGAAATAAGAGTCATCGTTCAGTACATCAAGCAATTGAGGTTTGTTGGGGCCGCCAATTATAACGTCAACGCCGTCGAAATTTTCCAATTCCAAGTGTTTCAATTCCGAATAACAACCCATGAAAATGACTTTAGCTTCGGGATTTCTATTCTTTATTTTATTAGCAATTTGTCTGCATTTTTTCTCAGCTGTAGCTGTAACAGTGCAAGTGTTTATAACATAAATATCAGCTTCGCTCCCAAAAGGGACTTCTGTAAACTTCTCTTTATCAATGTTTTGACTAAGAAAAGATGTTTCACTATAATTTAATTTGCACCCTAAGGTGTGAAATGCTATGCGTTTTTTAATCATATTGCAAATTTATACCAATTGTTGTAATAAAACAGCCTATCTGTTTTATTTTATTTCACTATGCTTAATGCCGATGTATTATACCAATTGTAATAATAAAATAGTCCAAAATATTTTATTATTTTACAATGCTTAATGCCGATATAATAGCTGTTTAGTACAATTGGAATGAAATGAAAACTGGACTAATACAGATATATAATCGGTATTGATTTCTGTAAATTAATGCTGAATTTGCGTTGAAATTTTCATACTGATTGAACCATGCGGAACTGTGTTATTCGATTTTGTTTTAATTTATTTTTTCTGTCGGTATTAAACTATAAATTTATTGCTCTAAAATTTCCTAACAAGACAACTAAGTTGTTTAGATTTGTGTTTATAATATAATCTAATCGCTTTGAATGTTGAAATAATTTTCAATCTAAGTAACCTAAATGCTCTTTGATTAGTAAAATGAATTATATTTGCACGCTTAAAATTTATAGATATGAAAAATAAGTACATTGATTTAATAGAGCAAACCTTCGATTTCCCACAGGATGAATTCGATTTGGACGACAACGAGCTTCTATTTCATGACGTTCCGCTAATGGATTTAATTAAGCAATATGGAACGCCATTGAAAATATTTTACATGCCTAAAATTGAAGAAAACATTCAAAAAGCCAAAAGATGGTTTCATGTGGCATTTGCAAAAGCAGACTACGAAGGCGATTATAACTATTGCTATTGTACCAAAAGTTCGCATTTCTCTTTCGTAATAGAGGAGGTGTTGAGAAATGATGTGCATCTGGAAACATCATCAGCCTTCGATTTGAATATTATTGAAGAGATGCACCAACAGGGCAAATTTGATAAGGAAAACTATATCATTTGCAATGGTTTTAAAAAGAAGCAATATCTCGAAAATATAGTTAACGCAATACATAATGGCTTTGTTAATACTATCCCAGTTTTGGATAATAAAGAAGAGTTGGATAGGATAGACGAACTCTTGGAAGCCAAGTGTAAGATAGGAATACGCATAGCTTCGGAAGAAGAACCGAGATTTGAGTTCTACACCTCCCGACTTGGTATTAGATATAATGACGTAGTTGATTTTTATAAAGAGAGAATTAAAGAGAATCCAAAGTTTGAACTCAAGATGCTCCACTTCTTCATAAATACAGGAATTCACGACACTGCATACTACTGGAATGAGCTAACTAAATGTGTTAATGTTTATTGCGAGTTGAAGAATGAGTGTCCCGAATTGGATTCGTTGAACATAGGTGGCGGACTTCCAATTAAAAACTCTCTATCATCTACCTATGAATATGAGTATATGATTGAGGAGATTGTTGCACAAATTAAAAGCATTTGCAACCGAAATGGCGTGGAAGAACCTCATATATTTACTGAGTTTGGCTCGTTTACAGTTGGCGAAAGTGGAGCAGTGTTGTTCTCTGTTTTGGCGCAAAAACAGCAAAACGACAGAGAGCGTTGGAATATGATTGATAGCTCTTTTATGACCGCTTTGCCCGATACATGGGCCATAAACCAAAGATTTATACTGCTGGCAGTAAACAATTGGGACAAGGAGTATGAAAGGGTCTTCTTGGGTGGACTAACCTGCGATAGTCAAGATTATTATAATGCCGAAGCACATGCCAATGCAGTCTTTTTGCCCAAAATTACAGAGGGCGAAACCCAATATATTGGACTGTTTCACACAGGGGCATATCAGGAGAGTATTGGGGGCTATGGCGGTATTCAGCACTGCTTGATACCCAGCTCCAAAATTGTAATTTTGGAACGCGACCCCGAAGATGGCGAAATATACCCACGACTCTTCTCAAAAGAGCAAAGTCATAAATCAATGCTCAAAATTTTAGGATATTAGACATACATATCCAAAAAACCATTAATTTTACATTATTATATATATGTGAAATGAAAAAAAAATTTGGCGATTTTGATGAGCAATATGCAAAATATGAAAATGCTCAAGTGGTGATTTTACCCGTTCCCTACGATGGAACATCAACTTTTGTGAAAGGTGCCGACAAGGGACCGCAGGCAATTATCGAGGCATCGGATAGCATCGAAATGTGGGATATAGAAACCCAAACAGAAGTATATAAAAAAGGAATAAATACAGCAGAGCCAGTTTTGGAAAACGAGAGTCCAGAAATGATGGTAGAGGCTGTTTATAATAGGGTTTCAGGTTTTCTTAAAGATGGCAAATTTGTGGTAACAATTGGTGGCGAACACTCAGTTTCATGCGGTAGCATAAAGGCTTATTCCGAAAAATATTCCAATCTGTCAGTGTTGCAAATAGATGCTCACGCCGACCTCAGAGAGGAGTATATGGGGTCCAAATATAACCACGCTTGCGTGATGAAAAGAGCCAAAGATTGGGCAAAAATAGTGCAAGTGGGAATTAGAAGCGTAGCCACCGAAGAAAAAGATTTTATCGAAAGAGAAAGAGTGTTTTATGCACACGAGATTTTCCAAAATAACAAATGGATTAAAAAGGCAATAGGCGAACTTACAGAAAATGTATATCTAACAATAGATTTAGATGGCTTCGACCCATCTTTTTTACCCTCAACCGGAACGCCAGAGCCCGGTGGTATGAACTGGTGGCAGGTTATAGAGCTAATAGACAATTTGGTGAAAAAGCGTAATTTAGTAGGCTTTGATATTGTTGAACTCTGCCCTAATCCCAACGAAAAATCGTCAGATGTTACAGCGGCAAAACTACTATATAGAATATTGTCCATGAAGTATGCCGTGTAAAACAGAAAAATAAAATTTAATTTCAACTTAGTTTCAATAATTAATAAAAATAATTAACTTTGCAAACTCAAATCGAAAAATTATGGCAAAGAAAAAAGAAAGAATAGAAGAACAAATGATTGCAGTTGAGTCTGCTCTATCACGCTCAGAAAGATTTATCGAAGAAAATTACAAACTGCTATTGGGAATTTTTGCAGGTATATTAGTTGTAGTAGTGGGGATTTTTGGATATGCGAAATACATAAAAGAACCCCGCGAAATTGAAGCTCAATCGCAAATTTTTATGGCTCAAAGATACTTCGAGATGGACTCTTTAAACTTAGCCCTCAACGGCGATGGAATGTTCCTAGGTTTCTTGGCAATTGCAGATGATTACAGCTCGACAAAAGCAGGTAAACTTGCCAACTATTATGCTGGAATTTCATACCTCAAAATGGGAGACTTCGACTCTGCAATAGAATATCTTGATAAATTTTCTTCAAAAGATGAAATAGTTTCTTGCATGGCAATTGGTGCAAAAGCTGATGCCTACTTGGAAAAGGGCGATAATGCAAAAGCCATTAAGCTTTATAAAGAAGCCGCAAAGAAAAAAGATAATGAATTTACAAGTCCAATGTTTATGTTCAAAGCAGGCTTGGTTCTCGAAATGGAAAACCAATGGGCTGAAGCTCTAGATTTATACAAAACTATTAAAACCGATTATTTCAGAAGCTACGAAGCTCAAGAAATAGACAAATATATTGCTCGCGCCGAAGCTAACTTATAATAATATGGTACAGAAAAAACAAAATTTGTCAGACTACGACCCAAATCACATACCTAAGCTGAAAAATGCAAAAGTAGCTGTGGTGGTCTCCGAATGGAATACAGAAGTAACTTTCGCACTCAGAGATGGTGCCATTGATACTCTTAAAAAATATGGAGTAGCCGAAGATGATATTGTTTTGAAATATGTACCCGGAAGCTTCGAACTGCCCATAGCAGCAGAAATGATTTTGCTAAATAATCAAGAAATTGAAGGCGTTATATGCCTTGGCTGTGTTATTCAAGGCGAAACTCGCCACTTCGATTTTATTTGTGATGCAACCTCCAATGGAGTGATGAATGTGGCCATTAATAATGCAACACCAGTCATTTTTGGAGTACTCACAACTAATGATATGCAGCAAGCTCTCGACCGCTCGGGCGGAAAACATGGCAACAAAGGCGTTGAAGCAGCTGTGGCTTGCCTAAAAATGATTGCCTTAGACAGATCGCTATAATTCAATATTAATTATATAAAATGAAAGTGGTTTTTATGGGTACTCCTGACTTTGCTGCAGGAGTACTTAATTATATTGTAGAAAAAGGACACAATGTTGTAAGTGTGGTAACAGTGCCAGATAGAGCAGCAGGAAGAGGACTAAAACTAATTCCTTCAGCGGTAAAAAAATCGACATTACAGCACAATATCCCCATTTTGCAACCAGAAAAATTGCGCGATGAGCAGTTTATAAAATCTTTAACCGAGCTCAATGCCGATGTCTTTGTTGTTGTGGCTTTCAGAATGTTGCCCGAGGTGGTTTGGAGTATCCCTCCCAAGGGGACATTTAACCTGCATGCCTCTCTGCTCCCGCAATATCGCGGAGCAGCACCCATTAATCATGCCATAATAAATGGAGAGAAAATTAGTGGAGTAACAACTTTTTTTATTAATCACGAAATCGATAAGGGAGATATTATTGATGCCATAGAGCTGCCCATCGCCGATGACGACAGTGCTGGAACATATCATGATAAGCTAATGGATATTGGGTCAGAACTTGTTCATCGCACTTTGGAAAATATCAAGATAGGAAATATTAGTTTAAAATCTCAAGAAAAATATAGAGATGAAGACCTAAAATTGGCTCCCAAAATCTTTAAAGAAGATTGTAGAATAAATCTTAATCAAAAGGCTGAAGAAGTAAGAAATTTTGTAAGAGGTATGTCGCCATATCCTGCAGCTTTCATCGAATTGCTTGATGAAGAGGGAAATGAATTATATATGAAAATATTTGAACTTGAAATAAAAAATGATAAAACAAGCTCAAATGATGCCATTGTTCAAACTGATGAGAAAAGCTATTTGAAAATAAAGTGCCAAGATGCGTGGTTGTATATTCTTGACCTTCAGGTGTTTGGAAAAAGAAGAATGAAAGTTGATGATTATTTAAGAGGGGCTAAAGATATAATTAAGTTTAGATATGTCAAGTAATTAACAAGGCTTATACAAGTGTTGTTGCTCTAGTGATAAAGTAAGTTATCAACAATTTAGCTGATTTATCAACAATTGTAATAAAATGTGAAAAAAAATATTGCTTGTATGTGTAAATAGTTTATATTTGTGGAGTTCAATCAAAAAATTAATAATTATTAAAATTTCAAAACATGAACAAAGCTGAATTAATTGATGCAATGGCTGAAAAAGCAGGTTTGACAAAAGTTCAAACAAGAGCCGCTCTAGAAGCGTTTATGGAAACAGTAGGTGAAACACTTAAAGAAGGTGACCGCATCTCATTAGTAGGTTTCGGAACATTTTCTGTAGCAAGACGTGCAGAGCGCAAAGGACGTAATCCTCAAACTAAGAAAGAAATTATCATACCAGCTAAAAATGTAGTTAAATTTAAAGCAGGTAGCGATCTTTCAGGACACGTGAAATAAGCATCAAAACCAAAAAATAAAAAGGGTTGTCGTAGAGATAACCCTTTTTTATTATGCAAAAATGGACTATAATGTTTTTACAATGGGTATAAAATTGAGAATTTGATGGATTTGTACTAATTTTGAACAAATTTGTCAATTATGAATATGGAAAAACTGATAAATTATCTTGAACAATTTGCAATGCCCGACAGAATTGAGCGAATTAATCAAGTAATTGAGCAAAGAACAAACCATGTTGCAATAGCAGTGGAGGACATATATCAGTCGCATAATGCCAATGCAGTAGTGCGTTCGGCCGAATGTTTTGGTGTCCAAAATGTACATATTATTCAAAACGAGCATGAGTTTGAAATCAACGACCAAATCTCTCTTGGGTCAGCCAAATGGCTTAATATTCACCATCATGCCAATACAAAATCCTGCATTGAATCTTTAAAACAAAATGGATATCTCGTTGCTGCAACTTTGCCAGCCGAAAAAAATGTTTTCATTCAAGATGTCCCCATAGATAAACCTGTGGCATTTTTATTTGGAACTGAAAAAGTGGGACTAAGCGAAGAGGCAATTGCCATGTCTGATATTTGCGTAAAACTGCCCATGTATGGCTTTACCGAGAGTTTTAATGTTAGCGTTTCTTCGGCACTATCACTAATGAGTTTTGTGGAAAGACTAAGAAAATCTAATCTGAAATGGCAGTTGAATGATGAGGAAAAACAAGAATTAAGATTGAAATTTTTGAAAGCAAGTATTCGAGATGCTGATAAGGTGGAAAAACGTTTCTATAAAAAAATGAAATAAAATAAAATGAGATACATTAATTATATATTTATACTCCTTTTGCTAAGTAAATCACAAGCTCAAGTCTCAATTCAGAGATTGATGAATGATGTGGAAATCCTATCTTCACCAGAAATGGAAGGTCGAATGGCTGGCTCAGAAGCCTACGACAAAGCGGCACAATATTGTGTGAGTGTTTTTCAGGAAAATGGCGTTAAGTCATTACAACATAGTAGTTTAGATGGTTACCGACAAAATTTCAATATCCAATCCAATACTGTAAATAAGTGTGAATTGAAAATTACAAATTCACAAGGAAAATTTTATAAATTGAAACTTGGAAGCGACTACGTTTGTCGTGGCTTTACAGGCTCTGGAAGTGGAACTGCTGATGTGGTTTTTTGTGGTTATGGACAAGCAAAAGATTCTTATAACGATTATAGAGGGATGGACTTAAAAGGAAAAGCAGTGATGATTTTTAAAGCCAATCCACCTTTCACTCTTGAAGATGAAATTTGGGATAACTTCTCCATCCGCCGGCAGGTCGAAACGGCAAAACAGCATGGTGCTGCAGCTGTTATTTTTGTATCGCGACACAATGAGAAATTTCAATCAAAACCCATTGGAAGTCTCATGCATGGAGAGGGTAAACATAATGCCGAAATTCCTCAATTTCAGATAGATATATCTTGGGCAGACTCTCTTTTGGAGGGTACAAGATACCCATTGGAAAGATTGGATAATTTGATTGAAGACCTAAGGATGCCCTTTAGCGTATTCACACAATCCAAAATTGAGTATGATGTGCAAGCTCATTACAATCCTCAAACTCCTACTTATAATATTATGGGTGTGATTGAGGGTTCTGACCCTGAACTAAAATCTGAATATATAATTGTGGGTGCACATTTAGATCACGTTGGGAAAATAGGAGATTTGGTTTATCCCGGTGCCAACGATAACGCCTCTGGAAGTGCCGCAGTTTTGGAGTTGGCTCGACTTATTTCACAAAATAGAGATAAGCTAAAACGTTCTGTTATTTTTACCCTCTTTACAGCCGAAGAGCAAGGTTTGGAGGGTAGTAAATTTATGGCTCAAAATCTGCCTGTGCCAAAAGAAAAGATTGCTTTTGTCCTCAATTTAGATTGTATTGCCCATGGTGACAGCATTAGAGTTGGAAATGGTAAGTCATATCCCCATTTGTGGGAAAAGGTGAAAGAGATTGATATAACAAAAAGTGGAAAAGTTGTAGATGCTACATGGGGTGGAGGCGGAGCCGATTTAACTCCATTCCATAATTTGGAAATACCCGGACTCTATTTTGCTTCGCAATTTTCGTACACCCATCTCCATTTGCCCACAGATACGCCCGAAACCCTAAATAAAGAGCTATATAAAGATATGGTAGAATTAATTTATCATGCTATTTTAGAACTTGAATAAGCTGCCAAAACAGAAGTTTAAACAAAGTTTGAAATTTGTTGTTAATGCTCTTAAAAGACAAATAAAATGGAATTAACAAACACAAAAAACGCTTTTGAGTACAAATCAGACAAAGAGCTTAAAAAGGCTCTCAGACTTTTTAAGTTAGTCAAAAATAAACATGTCTCTGATTTTTTTGCTGGGCTAACGCTTATTGCAATGAAGTTTAGAATACCCGTTGCATGGTTGATAAAACCAATAATGTTCGACCATTTTTGTGGTGGAGAAAATAGTGAAGAAGCCATTGAAACAGCCAATAATTTATGGAAATATAATGTTTCGTCAATATTAGATTTTGCGGTGGAAGGGCAAGTTGATGATAAAATTGTTGAGCAAACAATTGAGGAAATTAAAAATACCATAAGCTTGGCAAGTAAAACCGATTCGCTCACTTTTGCAGCTTTTAAACCAACGGCATTGGCGTCGCACGAAAAACTTCACCATCTTGCCACATCGCCAAATTTGACCGAAAAAGAGAAAGCTGAAAAAGAGAAGTACGAAGAGAGATTCTTTTCCATTTGTGAATTTGCAGCCCAAAATGAAGTGAAATTATTGGTAGATGCCGAAGAATTTGTCTACCAATTCTATGTTGATGAACTGGTGGAAAAAGCTATGAAAAAGTTGAATAAAAACAAACCACTAATTTACACCACACTACAAATGTATCGCCATGATAGATTGGATTATCTGGAAGGTTTAATAGAAGATGCTCGCCAAAATAATTACTATTTGGGAGTTAAGTTTGTGCGTGGAGCATACTTGGAAAAAGAACGAATTTTAGCTTTCAAAGAAAATCGCCAATCGCCCATTTACGAAACCAAACAAGGCACTGATGATGCCTTTGATAAAGGTGTAGAAATGGTTTTTGAAAATATTGATATTTGTGGCATTTTTGTAGGAACGCACAACGAAGATAGCGTTATAAAATCCATAAATTTGGCAAAAAAATATAATGTCGATAAAAATGATGATAGATTCTTTGTCTCTCAGCTCTACGGAATGAGCGATCATATATCCTTCAATGTTGCAAAAGAGGGCTATAATGTTGCCAAATATCTTCCCTATGGACCTGTAAAAGTAGCCATACCTTATCTTCTCCGAAGAGCTCAAGAAAATAGTGCCATGGCAGGACAAACAGGGCGTGAACTCAAATTTGTGAAGTTGGAATGGGAGAGAAGAAAAAATAATTAGAATTTAAAGGACTTGAAAAAGTCCTTTTTTTCAAGCCTGAAAATAAATCTCTACTTATTGTGATTTAATCTAAATAGTTTTTGTAATTTTGCAATTATGATTTAATCTAAATAAATGCTACTAACAAATCTCAAACCTGGTCAATCGGCATATATTGCAAAGGTGAAAGGAAGCGGCTCGTATCGCAAACGAATGATGGAGTTGGGTCTTGTAAATGGCGAACAAATTAAGCTATTGAAACTCAGTTCGTTGGGCGAAAGTGGTGAATACCTTTTAATGGGTTCGCACGTAATGCTGCGCAGAATTGATGCCGAATTAATTGAAGTTATCCCTAATCAAAACTATGATTATAATACCGATAACGGCAATTCTCACAACTTTAATGAAGAGGTGAAAAATGTAAGTTTTGATAAAAATCAAACCATAAATGTAGCCATTGTTGGCTTATCAAACTCTGGAAAAACAACTGTTTTCAACGCCCTAACGGGTATGAACGAGCGTGTGGCAAACTATTCTGGAGTTACCATTTCGGCAAAGGAGTTTGAACTCAAAATTGGCGATTACAACCTAAAACTTGCCGACCTGCCCGGAACAAACTCTTTATGTAATGTTGCCGAAAGCGAAGCCTTGGTTAAAGAATTTATTCTAAAACAAACACCAGACTTAATCCTAAATGTTGTAGATGCCGGAAACCTCGAAAGGAATTTATATCTCACCACCGAACTTATAGATATGGATATCCCAACGGTGATGGCTCTCACAATGATGGACGAATTTGAAAGCTCTGGCAAAGAATTAGATATTGACAAACTTGCTCAACTACTTGGCTTGCCCGTGGTTAGCTTGGATTCTAAAAATAATATTGGTTTTGATAATTTAATAAATGTTTTAGTCTCTGTTTTTAATGGCGAAAATGATTATTCACGTCATATCCACGTTGGCTACGGCAGACATATTGAAGAGTCCATTAAGAATCTTCAGGTGCTAATGAAGGGTGATAAAAGAGCACTAATTTCCAATAAATTGTCAGCTCGATACCTCTCCATAAAACTATTGGAAGGCGACAAAGTTACCACCGATGATATTGCAAATTTAGATAATGGAAAAGAGATAATTGAAGAGACCGAAAAAGAGAAAGCCAAAATTGAAAAAGAGTATGGCGACACCGCCGATGTGGTCATCACACGGATGAAATACGGTTTTGTTAAAGGTGCCTTATACGAAGCTGTAAAAGGAACCTTAAGCCTAAAAAGTGAAGGCAAAAGAAGTTTCGATAGGTTTTTGACCCATAAATATTTAGGATTCCCAATTTTTGCCTTCTTCATCTGGCTTATGTTTTTTGTAACATTTACCCTTGGAGCTTATCCCATGGAGTGGATAGAAGATGGGGTGCAGTGGTTCAATGGCTTTATTTCAGAACATATGTCTGATACAATGTTCAAAGCCCTTATGACAGAGGGAGTTATAAGCGGAGTGGGAGGTGTCTTGGTTTTTCTGCCCAATATTCTACTGCTATTCTTTTTTATTGCCCTTATGGAAGGAACAGGATATATGTCGAGGGCTGTGTTTATCTTAGATAGTTTTATGCACAAAATTGGACTTCATGGTAAATCTTTTATTCCGCTTGTAATGGGCTTTGGTTGCAATGTGCCTGCGATAATGTCCACCCGAATTTTGGAAAATAGAAACGAAAGAATGATTTCCATTTTGATAAATCCATTTATATCGTGCAACGCCCGACTGCCAGTATATATACTTTTTGCAGGTGCATTTTTTCCAAATCATGCTGCAATAGTCTTATTCTCAATCTATTTTATTGGAATTTTCTTAGCTGTTTTTACAGCAATATGGCTCAGGAAATTTGTTTTCAAAGCCGAAAATGCCCCCTTTGTGATGGAATTACCACCATATAGAATACCCACAATATCTTCGCTTTTTAAGTTTATGTGGGATAAGGCAAAAGAGTATTTAAAGAAAATTGCCAGCGTAATTCTCATTTCATCGGTAATATTTTGGGCTTTGGGATACTTCCCCATAAAGAGTAAAAAACTTGATAGCTTTGACAGAGAAACTATTGAAATTGTTGCTGGTTTAGAGGTTGAAGCTGCTGAGTATCAACTTGATATGGACTCTGTTTTGCTTAGCCGTGAGCAGATGAGAAAAGCTCTACATCACGAAAATTCGTATTTGGGAAATATTGGAAAAATCATAGAACCTGCCATTCGACCATTGGGCTTCGACTGGAAATTGGGCATTAGCATACTTTCGGGTATTCCTGCAAAAGAAATTATAATAAGTTCTTTAGCAGTGCTTTATCAAACCGATGATGCCGAAGGTGAAAATTCTCCACTGCTCCGTGAAAAAATTAAAGACCAAAAAATAATGTCGGGACCCGATGCCGGAAAACCATTTTTCACACCATTATTGGCTTTTGTTTTCATACTTTTTGTGTCGATATATTTTCCATGTATTGGCTCCATAATAGCCATTATTAAAGAAACAGGAAGTGTGAAATGGGGTATGTTTGTGGTGTTCTATACCTTCGGATTGGCATGGGTGCTGTCGTTTGCAGTATATAGAATTGGACTTTTAATTGGATTGTAAATTTAATTATGGTAATAGATTGGTACAATCCACTTGTTTTTTATCCGCTTTTAGTGGCTGTTTTTTTAGTAATACGAATACCCAAAATAGGGGAGTACTTACGCTCTATCAACACCCTAATCCACGAGGCAGCTCACGCCATAGCTGCATTAATCCTCTCGGGGAAACTTGTTTCTATTAAAATTTTCTCCAATACAGAAGGCGAAACCTTAGTGCGTTCGTCTAATAGACTTGGCACCCTTTTTATTGCAATAGTGGGCTACCCAGCTGCTGCATTGTGCGGATTTTTACTGCTTTATGCCCTGAGAATAGGGCAAGCATATATGGCAATTCTTATATTAACAGTTTTGAGCATAGTTTTCGTCCTATTATTTATTAGAAATTGGTATGGCTTTTTTTGGTTGTTGAGTTTTTTAACAATAAATTTGCTCGCAATTTGGTACAATAAAATAGAATTGTTAAACTATTTATGTCTAATTTTTTCTTTTGTAATTATTGCCGAAGCTCTATATTCACCCTTAGTTTTATTTAGGATATCTTTGAAGAATCCTAAAGCCGCAGGCGATGCAAGTGTTTTAAAATCAATTACTTATCTGCCAGCCTTCTTTTGGTCTATTGTTTTCATTATTCTTAATTATCTAATAATATTTTTCACGGTTTCAAACTTGTTTCCGCCAATATTTGCAATTAAATAAAAAGATTTAAGATTTTTTAGAACAAAAAAAAGAATTTTGTGTTGTTTAGTTAATTATAGATAGTTAATTTTGAATTTTATTAAATATCCACATATATATATTGAAATATATTAAACAACTTATATAAATATGAAACATGTTATTATTGGTGGAGTAGCAGGAGGAGCAACAGCTGCAGCCAGAATTAGAAGAGCTGACGAACATGCAAAAATAGTGATGTTCGAAAAAGGCAACGATATCTCTTATGCCAATTGTGGTTTGCCATACTACATTGGTGGTGTTATTGACGACAGAGATAATCTATTTTTACAAACCCCCGAATCATTTGGACAAAGATTTGACGTGGACGTTAGAGTTAAGTCTGAAGTGATTGAAATCAATCCAGAGCGTAAAGAGGTTACTGTTCGCAACTATCTGAACGAGACTTATGTTGAGTCGTACGACAAGCTATTATTATCGCCGGGAGCAAGTCCTTTCCGTCCGCCTATGCAAGGAATTGAGTTGGAGGGGATTTTTACTCTGCGTAATGTTGCCGACACTGATGCTATAAAAAAACATATAACCAATAATGAAATTAAGCATGCCGTAGTTATTGGTGCTGGATTTATCGGTTTAGAAATGGCCGAAAATCTTCATCTATTGGGTTCCGATGTTTCTATTGTGGAGATGGCTCCGCAAGTGATGACACCCATCGACTTCCCCATGGCAGCTATGGTGCATCAGCACATAAATGAAAAAGGTGTTAATCTATACTTAGAAACAGCTGTAACAGCTTTCAAGAAAAAAGATAACCGCTTAGAAATTATTTTCAAGAGTGGTAAAATACTGGAAGCTGATATGGTAATTTTATCCATTGGCGTACGCCCCGAAACTAAACTTGCAGTTGATGCAGGTTTGAAGTTAGGTGAAGCAAAAGGTATTTGGGTTGATGAATATTTACAAACTTCTGTTGAAGATATTTATGCAGTGGGCGATGCTATTGAATTTCCACATCCAATCACAAATCAACCATGGTTAAATTATTTGGCAGTACCTGCCAATAGACAAGGTAGAATAGTTGCCGATAATATGGTTTTTGGAAATAAACATACCTACGAAGGTGCCATTGGAACATCCATTGCCAAGGTTTTTGACCTAACGGTGGCTGCCACAGGTATGAACGAGTTATATCTACAACGACAAGGAGTTAAATATTCAACTTCAACCACACACTCTGGCTCCAATGCGGGATATTATCCCGGTGCTATGCCTATGTCTATCAAAATTAATTTTGAACCAGATACTGGACATATTTTCGGTGCTCAAATAGTTGGTTATGCTGGCGTAGATAAAAGGATAGACCAGATTGCAATGCTTATTAAGCATAATAAAACTATATACGATTTAATAGAATTAGAACATGCTTATGCTCCGCCATTTGCGTCAGCAAAAGACCCCATAGCCATTGCTGGATATGTGGCACAAAATATTATTTCAGGAAAAATGCCTGTAGTTTATTGTCAGGATATTGATAGTGCCGATCGTGATAAAGTAGCCATTATAGACGTTAGAACGGCTGATGAGTTTGCACTTGGATCAATAAAAGATGCTGTTAATATTCCCGTTGACGATTTGAGAAGAAGATTGGACGAAGTACCAAAAGATAAAACAGTTTATGTTTATTGTCAGGTAGGTTTAAGAGGATACTTAGCAACAAATATCCTAACTCAAAGAGGATATACAAATGTTTTCAACCTTTCGGGTGGTTTTACAACCTATAAAGCATATTCGACACCAATAGTAAATAGAATTGGTCTTGGTGAGCGTGAAGTTCGTCCACAAGAGATGGATATGGATATGCAAACTCCACGCCCAACCAAAAAATATATTAAGGTAGATGCTAGAGGTTTGCAGTGTCCTGGTCCAATTATGAAGCTGAAAACTTCTATGGAAGATTTGGAGTCTGGCGATAGAGTAGAAGTATTATCCTCTGACCCCGGTTTTGTCCGCGACTCAAAAGCATGGGCAAATATGACTGGAAATAGAATAATTTCTCAAACATCAGAAGCTGGTATTCATACCGCCATTATTGAAAAAATGGACGAAACAATGGGTGAGCAAAGTACAGCAACAGTAGCCAGCACAGGAAAAGGTAAAACTTTCATTATGTTCAGCGACGACCTTGACAAAGCCATTGCAACAATGATACTTGCCAATGGTGCTGCTGCAACAGGCGAAAAAGTTACTGTATTCTTCACCTTCTGGGGATTGAACGTAATTAAAAAGGTGAAAAAACCTTCGGTGGCAAAAGATACATTTGCAAAAATGTTTGGAATGATGATGCCATCAAACTCCCTTAAATTGAAACTGTCCAAAATGAATATGTTTGGTATGGGCAAATCTATGATTCGTAAAGTGATGAAGACAAAAGGTGTAGATTCATTAGAATCGCTACGTCAACAAGCTCTTGATCATGGAGTTGAATTTATAGCCTGCCAAATGTCCATGGACGTTATGGGAGTTCATAAAGATGAATTATTAGACGAAGTAACAGTGGGCGGAGTTGCAGCTTATATGGAAAAAGCCAACGAAGCTAATGTAAACTTGTTTATCTAATAGATAAATAATAATGCAAAAAAAATGAGCCGATTTTCGGCTCATTTTTTTTTATTCAATCACCTAAATCTATAACTTTACAATCTTTATAGTTTTAATTTGTGAAGTATTGGTTTTAGTTTTAGCAAAATATAAACCATTCTTATAATTTGAAATATTCAATTCTGCTTTGTCATGTGAATTAATCTCTGTTTTATCAATTAATCGACCTTGTGCATCATAAATATCCACAAAAAGAGCTTCCGAATTTGGATTTTCAATTGTGAATATATCTGTGCTTGGGGTGGGGTAATACTTCAGTTTATCTAAAGCTAAAGATTCAATTCCCAAGGTTGTTAAAAGATACTCGCAGTCTTCTAAATCAGTTGGACTATATTTTGGAAAAGAGTTGTCTTGATAGCAATTTAATTTGGTTCTATGCCAATCAATAGCTACGCCACTGGAGCCATCAGAATAATCGTAGCTAGCAGGGAAAAAACGATGAAATTCACCATAAGTTCCATCTGCATTTCCAAAGCGTTCTACATAAATTCCATCAAAGCCCAAAAGAGAGCCGTAAGTAGGTTTCACTTCAATATATCGATACTCCTCTGAGTTTATTTCAATTGTGCCGGTGGCAATTACTTCAATTTCAGAATACTCATTATCAGTTTCTGGATCTACGTTCCAGTCGTTGCTGGGTAGTTCGTTGGCAATTATCCAAGTGTCGCCCACTTCTGCACCAAAATTATAAAGCACAAAAAACTTTTCTTCATTATGATTCCAATAAAAAACCGTGTCGCCAGACGCGTATGTGTATTGGGGAGATATATTTGATTCTGATATCAGATAAGTAATACCTTGTTGATTGGTGCCAATTGAGTATTGAGTGCCAGTGATAACTTGACAATTTAGGGCTCACCTTAATTTTTTGGGGACTAAGCAAAAAGTTTCTCCATTCTGAATAGAAAGAATTTAGTATCTATTACTCCTCTTAAATTAGCACGGAATAGTTTTATTTTAGAATTAAAAGATTCAGCATTTGCATTTGTAAACCTATTTTCATCAAAGAAATTTAAAATTGTTTCCAAGTGATATTTTATACTATTTGATGCAGTGTTAAAAACATTCATTTCTAAATTAATTGTATCTTCTATCCAGTTCTCAAACATTTGTTTTGCTACTGATTTTGATTTTTGTTCGTAAATGTTTCTAAAATCAAGTACATGCATATATGCCTTATGTAATTCTGGATAACGTTTAAACAGTATTTCCGCTCTTT
>LSQX01296086.1_pt1 | contig 27696 bp, 26 predicted proteins | sample 654561 | NCBI WGS metagenome assembly LSQX01 (sample SAMN04489861, study PRJNA283612) | anaerobic digester metagenome | isolation source: 4 biogas reactors fed with cattle manure at either 37C or 55C with and... | place: Denmark: Kongens Lyngby | collected 2014
TGTTTTAGAAAGTAGTTATCTTTACAGTTGAGAGAGTACTGTCGAAGTAGATAAGAGAGACGCCGTCGGGAGCGAGCAGACGTATGTCTGCGAGTGACCGACGGCGTCTCTCTTCGAATTTCTTCCCCGTGCGGACGCTCCCGCGGCCTGCGGCGCGGGAGCGTCCGCTGTTACGGGATGATGATCAGGCGTTGCGGGATGTCACGCTTTGTAGTAGATCTCGTCCGGAGTTCTGAGATCCAGGGCGTAATGGGGACGCTGTGTGTTGTAGAATTCTATGAACTCACCGAGGGCGTCCTTCTTTGCTTCGATGTCACCGTCCGCCGGGAGGCCCGCCTCCCGGCGGATGGTGCCGTGCCAGCGCTCCACTTTCCCTGTTGTCGTGGGCTTGTTTATCTGTCCCATTATATGCTCTATCCCGTGCTCCCGACAGAAGATATCGAACCTGGCGTCGCCGCCCCTGGTCGCATACCACTGGGTGCCGTGGTCGGACAGGATCCTCTTCGGTGCGCCGTACGTTTCTATGGCGGCAGCGATTATCTCCAGGACGTCATCCGTGGTGGCCGTCTCCCTCAGGTTGACGGACAATATCTTGCGGGAATGATCGTCGATCACCGACAGAAGATTGTCCCCGTCCAGGCTGACGTAGTCGATCTGCCACATCTCGTTGGGGCATCTGGCACAGAACGTCTTGTACGCCTTGCCCTTCTTGATCGTGACGGGTCCGTATCCCGCCTTCGCCAGTGCTTTGCGGACGGTGGGTGCGGACGCCTCCGCGCCCGACATGACCTTTATCTTCTCGGCCCCAAGGAACGGGTACCTCTCCCTGACTGCGACCGCCTGTGCCAGTATCTCGTCGCAGACGTGATCGCGGCCGGGCTCGGGGCCCGGCCGCTGTGTGACGATGAGCTCTCTCGCCCCCCTTTTGAGCGTATAGACGGTCCTCTTCCCCACATGCTTCTTCTCGAGCAGCCTGTCGACCCAGTTCTTCACGAACTGGTGGCTCATTCCGAGTATTTCGCCGGCCTTGCGGAGACTGAGCCCGTTCCTCACCATCTCGGCGGCGCGCCACCTCAGGCTCTGTTTAGCAACCTCAAGTTTTTCTAGTCGTTTCGCTTCTCTCTTATCGGGATTCTTTCTCGGCATTTCCAACAATCCTGTAAAGAATCCCACTTCTTCAAACAGCCAGTCACTTTCGCGGAGAAACAGACGATATCTCACGGACATACGTCCGTTCGATATCGTCTGTTTCTTTCACTGCTGTAAACTTATCTGTTTTCTAAAACAGATTATCACGGATTGGATAAAGTTTATATGAGTCAATACTATCCACGCATTTGCTGCGGACGTAGTGTAGCTGGTTATCACTTGACCTTGCCAAGGTTAGAACTCGGGTTCGAATCCCGGCGTCCGCACTCATCTTATCATCTGGCTCCTGGCATAATTTGGTGTCAGGCTCCCCGATGCCGTTTCTTATCGGGCACTGACCCTGTCGCAGGCACGATCTTGGATGAAACAACTGGACCGAAGCAGGTTCGGCAGACGATGCTCTGCGTTCAATCGAAAGCATAGATGAATTTCCCGTTGTGGCTTTCGATGATCTCCGAATCCACGCCGTAAACATCTTTGATCATCTTCTCGGTGATCACGTCCTTTGCAGGTCCGAAGTCATATACGCGGCCATCCTTCAGCGCCATGATCTTGTCAGAATAACGGAGTGCCAGGTTCAGATCGTGCATGGCCATCACCATGCACACATTTTTCTCTTTAATGATCTCGCGCATCATTTTCAGAGTATCCAGCTGATTCCTCAGATCCAAAGCGCTGGTGGGTTCGTCGAATATGTAGAATTCCGGGTCCTGTGCCAGAGTGCGCGCGAGAGCCACCCTCTGCACCTGCCCCCCGGATAATTGAGAGACCTGACGGTCGTACAGCGAATCGATATTGAGCTTGACCATCGCATCAGCTGCTTTGTTGATATCCTCAGAAGAATACGACCATTCGATATGAGGTATCCTGCCAATGAGCACAGAATCATAAACCGAGGACTGCCCGAAGAATGTCGTGCTCTGCGGCACATATCCGACGATCTTCGCGAATTCCTTCCTGTCCACATCCGAAGTGCATACGCCGTCGATCGAAATCGTGCCCGCCATCGGTTTCAGGATATTGCATATCGTCTTGATGAGAGTGGATTTCCCGGAAGCGTTGGGGCCCAGGATCGTAACGACCTCGCCGGACTCTACGGACATGTCTATGTCCTCAACGACGACCTTGTGGCCGTAACCCTGTTTGATGCCTTCGAGTTCAAGCTTCATATCCTCTGACTCCACTTCTTGTTGCTTATCATCCAGATGAAGAACACTCCTCCGATGACATACAGCACGATGCCCACCGGCAGTTCGGTGGGACGTATTATCATCCTGCAGAAGAGATCTGATATGGATAGTATCACAACGCCCATCAGCCCTGCGGCAGGCATGAGGTATCTCGAATCGTTGCCTATGATCATCCTGCAGATGTGCGGTGCCATTAGACCTATGAATCCTATCACTCCGGTGAATGACAGGCATGCCGCAGTCATGAATGTGGATACGATGATCCCCCTTCTCCTCAGGCTCGGTACATCCACTCCGAGGCTGGTGGCCACATCGTCACCTGCGGATAATGCATTGAGGTCTGTGGAAAGTTTGAAAAGATATATGCTGCATACGACGACTATCGGCAGAAGAAGGAGTATGGATCCCCATGTCGCTTTTGCCATGCTCCCCATTATCCATAGTGTTATCTCCCTGAGCTGACTGTCCTCGGAGAAATACTTCGCAGCCATGATCCCCGCCTGGAACAGATAGCTTATCACCACCCCTGAGAGGATGACCGTGGATCTTGATGTGTTCTTATCCCGCGTAAGCACCAATATTATGATGACGCTGAGCATCGCGAATATGAATGCGAACAGGATGGTGATGACGTCGCTGATCTCGAAGCGTACGGACCCGATGCGCACCACCTGGTTCATGATGTTCCCGAATACAGGTGTTCCAAGGACTATGGCTAACGCGGCACCGAACGACGCTGCCGTGGAAACGCCCAGCGTGAACGGGCTCACAAGGGGATTCCTGAGGAGCCCCTGCATTATCATCCCGGCTACTCCGAGGGTGAACCCGGTCAGCGCCACCAGCAGCATCCTCGGCATCCTGCCCTGGAATATGAACTCGCTGTAGTAGCTCTTTGACGGCTCTCCTACGAGATTCGGGAATAACGCATTACCGAACACTTTCAGTGTGTCCACCAGAGGTATATCGACAGCACCGAGACCCACGGCGACGAAGAAAATTATCACGCTGACGGCTGCCAAAGATAATATGAACAGAACCTTTTTTCTTAACGAGGCATTGTATTTTCCCTCGAAGGTATCCTCATCGATTTTGTTCTGTATCAAATCCCTTAACTTTATCTTGTTGTTTCCGTCGTGATTCATGAGAGGCCGCTCAGATGGATAATGAAAAAAAGGGGGCCGAAGCCCCGAATGGTTTAGATTATGACGATCTCCGATGCAGAAGCTACTCCGCCCGATATGGTTATCTTGAACAGACAGCCGCTGGTATCCTCATTGAAGCCGTACGCATTGTTGTAGTTCGTGATCAGCTGAGATACGTTGTATCCTGTGTCTATGTCGCACGCCTCAGCAACGAGAACGTATCCTATGTACGCAAGAGGGCCAGACATCAATCCCGAGTTGAAGACATAGATCTTACCGGTGCTGTCCGAACCGATGGCGGAAAGGGACGTGTAATCTGAAGACAACGCACAGCTTCCGCTGCCGCCGCTTTTCCACAACGTCAGTGCCGCTGCCTCATCGGTAGTGGTTGAGGAACCTCTCACGAAGATCTTGTCTATATTGTTACTTCCGTCTTCTGCAATGACCACTTCCTTGATGTTGGTATCCCCAAATGCCGCATTGGTCACACCGCCCAGATCAAGTCCGGGTATGTTACGCAGCGCATTCTTACCGTAAACCGATTCCACCAGATTGTTGGAAGCGGATGTCTGGTTGTAGAACTTGCCTCCCCCTTTAGCACTCATGAGATAGAGGAACGTCTTATCGGAGTTGTCTGCCTCTGCGGCCTTCGTTTTCACGGTGTCGACCACTGAGTTGTATACATCCAGATAGCTGTTCAGAGCGTTCATCACACTCTCGGTCCTTCCGAACAGAGTGGCAAGCTTGTCGAGGTCTTCCAGTGCCGTGTCCCCGTTGAAGTCCAGCCTTATGACGGTTATGTTGAGCTGTTCAAGAGCTACTTGTGATGACGGGCTCAGGGTCATATTAGATACAGGACAGAGGACATACCGCACCTGAGCAGTGTCAATTATCTCCTCGCCGGACATAAGTGCAGATGTAGAACTGATCCTAGACATATGCACTGCCTCGGGGAACATATCCTTAAACTGATTCCAGCTCTCCAGATCCTTTGCATCAGAGCTTGCGTAGAAACACAGCCCTTTCACTTCATCCTCTAATCCCAGCATCTTCATCGCTTTGGGAGCGTTGGTGTTCACCGTAACCAGTCCCGTCAGCGGTCCGTCGAGCGTTATCGTGGCTCCGCTGCCGTCCACAATGGTTATCGTTCCGTCGTTGTCGTCGTCAGACAGACCAAAATACACTGCGACCGCACCGACGCAGACGATCGCCACTACGGCAACTGCTAATAATTTCGTGTTCATTTTTTGCCCTCACTATATTTTTACTGAGATCCCGACACATTCCGTTCAGCCGGATGCCGCAGATCGGAGTTTATTGGACATATCATCCAACTGCATAATATAACAATAGTGTATATAAGCATATACATCCAACTGACCCGCAGTAAAAAGCACTTCGAAGCGCTCATGCCTGAAACCGGGGCTTCATCAGTTGAAAATCGATTCCGAAAGCGCAGACCAAGTCTGAACGGAGAAGATTATCAAGTACGTTCATGATGTCCCGGCAGATACCATGAGCGGAGCCGGGGGGAATCATCTGTGCATCGATTTGATGACGGTGAGGAGCTTATGAGCCTGCAGTCTGTCAGCATCGGAAGGAAGGAGAACATGGAAAAGGTTATCGAAGTCAGAGGGTTGGTCAAGAGATTCGGCGATAAAGCGGCCGTGAACGGTGTGGACCTCGACGTTTACAAAGGGGAGATGTTCGCTTTCCTCGGCCCCAACGGTGCGGGGAAGACCACCACCGTAAGAGTGCTGAGCACCCTGACTGGCTTTGATGAGGGCACCGTGATAGTGGACGGGCATGATATCAAGAAGCACCCCGATGAAGCGAAGACCCGCATAGGGGTGATACAGCAGCACATCAGCCTGGATAAGGACCTCACCGTATGGGAGAACATGATGCAGCATACCATGTACCATAAGATCCCGAAATCCGAGAGGCAGAGCAGGATAGATGAGCTCGTCGAGTACGTCGGGCTCGGGGAATACACGGACTATATGGTCAGCGACCTCTCGGGCGGCTGGAAGAAGCGCGTCTCCATTGTCTGCGCCCTGCTGCATAAGCCTAAGATACTGTTCCTGGACGAGCCGACGGCCGGCCTTGACATACAGGCGAGGAGGATGCTCTGGGACCTGATAAGGAGACTGAACATGGACGGCACCACCACCTTCCTCACCACCCACTACATAGAGGAGGCCGAGGCCCTGTGCCACAGGGTCGGGATAATCAACAAGGGCAGGATCATAGCCATGGGAACGCCGCAGGAGCTTACGGACCGCATAGGGAAAGTTGCCGTCGAATACTTCGACAGTTCCGGTGTGACGAAATACAATTATTTCAAGGACAGGGAATCGGCGAATGCGTACGCGACCACGCTGACGGCCCAGGACAGGGTCGTGATAAGGAAGACGAGCCTGGAGGACTGCTTCGTCGAGCTGACCGGCACCACCGTGGGAGGCATGTGAGATGCTGGAATTCTTCAAGGAAGTGTACTACGTCTCCTGGGCGGACCTGCGCTTCATGAGACATAACATCCTCAACATAATGATCTCCAGCCTCATGAGCCCCCTGCTGTACCTGGTGGCCTTCGTCCTGGCGGTCAGCAGCGAGGATCCTGAGATGTACATAGCATTCGTCATCCCCGGCATAGTGGCGCTCTCCTCGATGACATCGTCCTTCTCGTCCACATCCACACGGATGAACGTTCAGAGGCTCTATTACAGGAGCTTCGACGAGATGATGATGTGCCCTCTCAGACCGTCCGCGATAGTCGTGGGCAAGTCGATACTGGGTATAATCAGGAGCCTCATAAGCTGCAGCCTCATATTCATAATAGGACTGATTCTGACGCCGAATCTGTTCGTCAGTCCGCTTTTCGTGGTCTCCCTGCTGATATCATGCTTCTCCTTCTCCCTGCTGGGGGAGGCGGCGGCCCTCTTGGCAAAATCCCATCAGTCCATGGCCACATTCAACAGCCTGGTCATCCTGCCCATGTCATTCCTGTGCGGGACCTTCTTCGCGGTCAGCGCACTGCCGAAGGTGTTCCAGGGGATGCTCTACCTCCTGCCCCTGACGCACTCCAGCTCGTGCATAAGGGCGGCCGCACTTGGAACGGAGTTCCCATGGTGGTCCTTCGGCGTGATGATCTTCTTCTGCGTGGCGGTGTTCCTTCTGGACTACTACCTGGTGGTGAAGAGGAAGGTCTGAGACAACTCTGATATTATCAAAGCCTGCTTTCAGCACCGTGGTACAGGAGCGCATTGCAGATGGCGGCGGCTATGTTGCTTCCGCCCTTCCTGCCAGCGGCGACGATGTACGGTACGTCCGCCTCCGTGATCAGCTCCTTGGATTCGACCACGTTGACGAAACCTACGGGAACGCCTATCACCAGCTCCGGCCTGACCTTCCCCTCATCAATGAGCTCCTTCAGCCTCATCAGGGCCGTGGGAGCATTGCCTATCGCGAAGATGACCGGCACATCCAGATTGGATGCCTTGTCCATGGAGACGGCGGATCTCGTCCGGCCGGACATCCCGGCCCGCTCCGCTACGTCCCGGTCACCGATGAAGCAGTGGACCTCCCCTCCGTACTTCCCCAGCATCCTCTTGTTTATCCCGGAGGCGGCCATGGTTGTGTCTGTGACTATGTGGGCGCCGTTGCGCAGGGCCTTCACGCCTGTCTCCGCCGCACCCTCCGAGAATCTGAGATTGTCCGCATAATCGAAATCGGCGGAGGTGTGTATGCACCTCTTGACGACAGAGAACTCAGGCTCGGGCCATCTCCTTCCGCCAAGACCCTCCTCGATGATCTCCATGCTCCTCTTCTCGATATCCATGGGCCTTATCATCTCGACCATGTCATCCCACCTCGTACCCTCTCGGCGTGATCATCTTCCCGTCCGAGACATATGATTTCGAATTGCCGACGATGACAGTGCACAGCATATCCACATCCTCCTTCGCAAGATCGCCCAGGGTTGTGGTCCAATGGGTCTGACCGCTCCTGCCGGCCTCCCTCACTATGCCGACCGCGGTATCGGGGGAGCGGTGCCTCATGATGATGTCGGCCGCATCCCCGAGATAGTCTCTCTGGTTGCTCTTCGGGTTGTACAGGCATATCACCATGTCGCTCTCCGCGGCCCTGTCCACCCTCTTCATTATGAGATCCAGCGGCGTGAGGTAATCGGAAAGGCTGATCAGGGACAGGTCGTGCATGAGCGGCGCTCCCAGGACTGCTGCTGCGGTGGAGGCGGCGGTCACGCCCGGAACGACGTCTATGTCCACGTCCGCATCCATGCTCTCCGCCAGCTGGTATATCAGCCCCGCCATCCCGTATATGCCGGAATCCCCGCTGCACACCATGGCCACGCTCTTACCGGTCAGTGCATCCTGTATGGCGAGCCTGCACCTCTCCACCTCGCTCCTCATCCCCGTGGATTTGAATGCTTTCCCGGGATAGAAGTCCTTTATCAGATTCACGTATGTTGTGTATCCGGTCACGATATCCGCATCGGATATCGCCCTGTCGGCTCTGATCGTCATATCCTCCCTCCCGCCGGGACCGAACCCGACCGCTGTCACTTTCCCTTTCATTCCATCCCTTTCCTGTATCCTGTCGTGAAATTCTTATCGTAGAGCTTGGAGAGGCTGTAATCGTCCCCCAGGAAATCGCCGACCACGGTGAGCGCCGTCCTGTCTATCCCCGCATCCCTGACCTTCTCTGCTATGTCCTTCAGGGTGCCGCGCAGGATCTTCTGCTCGGGCCAGGAGGCTTTGTATACAACGGCGGCCGGAGTGTCCGGTCTGTAACCGCCCTCCGTCAGTTCCTTCACCATCTCATCCATGAAACCTATGCTGAGGAAGATTATCATGGTCGCATTATGGCTCGCGAGATCCCTCAGCTTCTCCTTGGGAGGCATGGGGGTCCTGCCCTCCATCCTCGTCAGTATGACCGTCTGGCTCACATCAGGGAGCGTGTACTCCGCATTCAGTGCGGCCGCTGTCGCCAGGAATGAGCTCACGCCGGGTATGACCTCATACTCTATCCCGAGATCCTTCAGGCGGTCTATCTGCTCCCTTATGGCGCCGTAGATGGACGGGTCGCCCGTATGCACACGCGCCACCTTCAGACCTTTGCTTTCTGCGGCGGACATCATGTCTATGACCTCATCAAGATTCATGTATGCGCTGTTGTGCACCTCCGCAGTCCCTTTGGCCCCGTCAAGAACGGCGGGGTTCACCAGGGACCCGGCATAGATTATCACGTCCGCCGAATCGATCAGCCTTCTTCCCTTCAGCGTTATGAGCTCCGGATCCCCGGGACCCGCGCCTATGAATGATATCATGCGGTCCATCTCCTCTTCTTGTTGATTATCACCGTGGTGAAGTAACCGTACTCCCTGCCCGGGTCCATTCCGCCCACGTACTCATCGTCCATGCCTATGTTGCTGATGACCACTCCGCGGTCGAAGGGTATCTCCCTCTCCCTCATCATGTACAGGATCTCCGGTATCGAATCATAGGCCTTCATCACCACGATATTATCGAAATCGTCGAAGGCCTTCCTCAGAGCCCCATCATTCTTCGCGGAATCGATTATCGCCAGGCCCTCCTCTCCTGAGATCAGGGGGACCTTGGCCTTGGCCGCCCCGGCGCAGAATGATGTGACCCCCGGTATCTGGCACGTCTCATATCCGCGTTCCGATACGCTGAGGTCTATGCGCATGTATGTGCTGAAGACGCCCGCATCCCCCAGGGTTATCATGCATACGTCCTGTCCGTCCGCCAGCACGCTGCACAGCTTGTCTATGGCATGCCTTCTCCCGGCCTCCCTCACAACATAATCGGGATCCATTGGGAAGACAAGCTCCAGGATCTCCTTCCCGCTTATGTCAGCAGCTGATCTGACTATCTCGAGAGCGAAACTCGTCTCCCCTTCCTTCTTGACAGGATAGGCGATGACACTCGAGGATTCGATCGCTCTCTTGGCTTTTAAGGTCATGAGCTCCGGGTCGCCCGGCCCGACGCTGACTCCGATAAGCTTTCCTTTGGCATCATTCATTGGAGGTATCATCCAATACTGAATAATATATCTTGGCATATGTAGGAAATAATACTTGATGTGCGACGTCTATCGGAGGACGGAAATGAGTGCGGAAGATTGCGGCGGGGGTGATGTGTATTCGGGAGGCAGACGCCTCAGATGCGGTCATACCACCGGTACGTGCGCGGCTGCGGCAACGAAGGCCGCGATCACCGCGCTCCTGTCAGGCACGTTCCCCTCCGAAACAGGGATAGTCACGCCCGGGGGGAAGGAACTGACCCTGAGGATAGAATCCCCCCGCATGGATCATGATGCGGCGCAGTGCGCCGTGAGGAAGGACGGAGGGGACGACATCGATGCCACCGACGGACTCCTGGTCTTCTCAGAGGTGCGCAGAAGGGATGACGGTGCTTTCCGCATAGACGGAGGGGAAGGCGTCGGAAGGGTTACCCGGAAGGGTTTGGACCAGCCTGTCGGAGCGGCCGCCATAAACAGCGTGCCCCGCATGATGATAGATGCCGCCGCAAGAGAGGTGTGCGAAAGATTCGGGCACACCGGCGGGGCGGATGTGGTGATCAGCATCCCGGGGGGGAGGGAAGCGGCTGAGAGGACATTCAACCCGCGTCTCGGGATAGTGAACGGCATCTCCGTCCTTGGGACGAGCGGGATAGTGGAGCCCATGAGCAACAGGGCCATCACGGAGACGATAAGGGCTGAGCTGAGCATCAGGCGCGCAGAGGGGGAGAGGAATGCCCTGCTGGTCCCGGGCAACTACGGGATGAGCTACCTGAGCGATCTGGGTCTTGACAGGGAGTCGGCGGTCATGTGCAGCAACTTCATCGGAGAGGCCTTGGACATCGCCTGCGAACTGGGATTCGGGAGCATATTGATAGTCGGCAATCTCGGGAAGCTGGTCAAGGTGGCCGGAGGGATGATGAACACCCATTCCAGGAACGGGGACTGCCGCATGGAGATAATGACGGCTGCCGCGATAAGGTCCGGCTGCGATATGCAGACGGCCGAGAGGATATTGGACTGCGTCACCACGGACGATGCGCTCTCCGTGCTGGAATCCGCAGGGATCACGGACAGGACTGTGAAGGTCCTGACAGACAGGATGGATTTCTACCTCCGCAACAGGGTCTCGGCCGGAACTGGGATCGGGGCCGCGGTGTTCTCCTCCGTATACGGCAGGATCGGGCTCACCGAGAACGCAGAACGAATAATAACAGATATGTCAGGACGGATTTGATTGAAGATATGGTTTTTGTCATCGTCGGCGAAGGGATGCAGGCTGGCTCTCAGGATAAAGGATGCTCTTAAGGATGAGGAGTGCCACCTCTACTGCAAGACCCGTGCGGAGCATGAGGGCTCCAAGCAGATAGAGGTGTCCCATAAGGAATGGGGGGCCCTTGCTTTCAAGAATGCGGATGCGGTCATATTCGTCGGCGCGATAGGCATAGCCGTCAGGACGATAGCTCCTCATGTCAGGAGCAAGGTCACCGATCCCGCGGTTGTCGTCGTGGATGAGATGGGGCTGTTCTCCATACCCCTTCTGTCGGGGCACATAGGCGGGAGCAACAGGCTGGCACATAGGATCGCGGATGCATTGGGCTCCGTTCCTGTGATAACCACCGCCACGGACATCAACGGCAAGATCTCGATAGATTCCTTCGCCGCCGACCGGGGCATGCACATAGGGAGCATGAACATCGCTAAGTTCGTCTCGTCCGCCATACTGGACGACAAGCCCGTAGGCCTGTTCTCCGATTTCAGGATAGAGGGGAGGATACCCGACGGCATGGTGCTCTCGGAGTCCGGCGACATAGGCGTATGCGTCACGCACCGCACGGACCGCGATCCGTACAAGGAGACGTTAGTCCTGACGCCCCGGTGCCTGGTGGTGGGCGTCGGCTGCAGGGAAGGCGTGCCGAAGGAAAGGATAATGTCTGAGATAGACAGCGCACTGAAGCTGAATTCCGTATCCGGGAAGAGCATAAGGTCTTTGGCCAGCATCAATATCAAAAAGGGGGAGACAGGATTGCTGGAGGCCGCAGGGGATCTGGGCGTGCCCGTCGCATTCTTCTCCGCCAGGGAGCTGAATTCAATGAAGGGGGAGTTCTCAAGATCCGAATTCGTGGAATCCGTTACAGGCGTTGACTGCGTGTGCGAAAGAGCCGCTGTTGCCGCCTCCGATAAGGGCAAACTGATACTCAGGAAGACATCGAACAACGGTGTGACAGTGGCCCTGGCTCTTGACGATTATGTGCTTAGGACAGAGGACTCATGACAGGAAAGAAGGTACTGATATTCGCCGGCACCACCGAGGGCCGGATGCTCGCGGACCGCCTTGCGGATTCCGGGGCGGATGTCATGGCCCGGACCTCCACCGAGTACGGCAGGAGCCTCATAAGGAAGGCGAAAGCATCCTCGGAGAGGCTGGGTGACGACGGGATAATCAAGCTCATACGTTCCGGGTACGGGACCGTGGTGGATGCCACCCATCCGTATGCCGTGAACATAACCCGGAAGATCAAAGATGCCTGCGATTCGGAAGGCGCGGAGTACATCAGACTGCTGCGGCCGGAAGGCGCGGACCCGGACGGATGCCTGACATTCCCAGACATAGATTCCGCCGTGAGCTTCCTGAACGGAACCGAAGGGAACATACTGGTGACCACCGGCAGCAAGGAACTGGAGAAGTACACCAGAATAGACGGATATGCGGACAGGGTAACGGCAAGGGTCCTCTCCCTTCCCGACGTGGCAGCCAAATGCGCGGAGCTGGGCTTCAGGGGGAAGAACCTCATATGCATGCAGGGGCCGTACTCCGAGGAATTGAATCTGGCACTTCTGAGACAGACCGGGGCTTCATACATCGTGACGAAGGATTCCGGTCCGGAAGGCGGCTTCGAAGAGAAGCTTGAGGCCGCCGGAGCCGCGGGTGCCAAGGTTATCCTGATAGGACGTCCGCCTGAGGAAGGAGAAAGCATGGACTACGGAGAGGTCCTGGAGCTCCTGGAGGGCAGACTGGGGATCGGGCGCATCAAAAGGAGGATCACCGCCGTCGGAATGGGCATGAGCCACATGCAGATGACGAAGGAGGCTTCCGAGGCCGTCAGGACGGCGGACGTCGTGATCGGAGCGAAAAGGATGCTGGAGATCCCTGAGGCCGCAGGGAAACCTAAGTACAGGGAATATGAGGCCGATAAGATCCTGGATTATCTGAGGTCCCGCACGGAATACCGCAACACAGTTGTGCTCTTCTCAGGGGACGTCGGGTTCTTCAGCGGTGCCAAGGCCCTCCACGAGAAGGTTGACAGGGATGAGTTCGATATCAGGATGATACCGGGGATATCCTCCCCGGTCCATCTGTGCTCCAGGCTCGGCATCCCGTGGAATGATATCAGGATGATAAGCGCTCACGGCAGAGAAGCGAACATCGTCGGGCACGCCTGCCGCAACGGGAAGGTGTTCGCGCTTCTTGAAGGGAAGGAGGGAGCAGAGAGGATGCTGGCACAGCTGACCGAGTACGGCATGGACCATACGGAAGTGGCGATCGGGTCCAATCTCGGGTCTGCGGATGAGACCGTTCTCAGGGGGCATCCCTCCGAACTCACAGGGCATATTCCTGAGGGCCTCTCCTGCGCACTGATCCTGAATCCTTCGCCTGAGCATCACGGAACGGGCATCCCCGACTCGGAGTTCGTAAGAGGGGAGGCGCCGATGACCAAGAGCGAGGTGAGGGCGATAGCGATGTCCAAGCTCCGCATTCAGGAGGATTCCGTCGTGTACGACATAGGTGCCGGCACCGGATCGGTCTCGATAGAATGCGCACTGGCAGCACCGGACGGCGCCGTATATGCGGTCGAGAGGGACGATGCCGCCGCCGACCTCATAGAGAAGAACAAGAAAGCGTTCAGGACCCCTAATCTGGAGATCATAAGAGGCTATGCGCCTGATGCACTGGATGGCCTTCCCGCTCCGACACATGCATTCATCGGAGGTACGTCCGGACGGCTTCGTGAGATCCTGACGAGCATTTTCGAACGCAGCCCCCATGCAAGGGTGTGCGTTACAGCCATAACCCTGGAGACCGTCTCGGAGATGACGGAGTGTGCCCGATCCATGGATCTTGAGGATGATACCGTCTGCATCAATGTTTCCAGGTCCAGGCTCATCGGCGGATACCATATGATGACCGCCAACAATCCGATATACATATCGATCATGACGCGGAGGCGGGCATGAGCCATCCGAGGATCCTTCTCACAGCCGCTTCCAGCGGCAGCGGCAAGACCACCATCGTATCCGGTATCCTGCAGGCCCTGACGGACAGAGGTCTGAAGGTCTCATCGTTCAAATGCGGGCCCGACTACATAGATCCGATGTTCCACAGCAAAGCAATCGGCACCAAATCCAGGAACCTGGACACTTACTTCGTGCCGGAGGATGTGATGAGGTATCTGTTCGTCAGGAGCGCAGAGGGCTCTGACATATCCGTCATAGAGGGGGCCATGGGCTTCTATGACGGCATAAGCTCGGATTCCGCGGAAGGCAGTTCCTACGATATATCGGAGAAGCTGAGGTCGCCGGTCATACTGATTGCCGATTGCAAAGGTGCCTCCCTTTCCTGCGCGGCACAGATCAAGGGGTTCAGGGAATTCCGCGACAACCGTATAGCCGGCGTCATAATGAACAGGATGTCCCGGAGGACATATGAGAAGCTGAAGCCCCTGGTGGAGAGGGAATTGGGCGTGAAGGTGATAGGATACGTGCCGGTGACCAAGGATTTCACCCTGGAGAGCAGACATCTGGGTCTTGTGATGCCGGATGAGATGGCCGACATCAGGGAGAAGCTCTCGGAGCTTGCCAAGCTCATAGAGGCCACTGTGGATCTTGACGCGCTGCTCTCCATCGCAGGCACGGCAGAGGCCATATCCTGGACGGAGCCGCCGGTGAGGACGGCGGACGGATGTGCCAGGATAGGCGTGGCCTCGGATGAGGCCTTCTGCTTCGAATATGCGGATAACATAGAGCTCCTGGAACGCTGCGGCGCGGAGATAATCAGATTCTCGCCTCTGCATGACGATCGGTTGCCTGATGTGGACGGTCTGATCCTCTACGGAGGATACCCGGAGCTGAAGGCTGAAGATCTCTCCTCCAACAGGAGCATGATCGAGGACATACGTTCCAAGCTCGGATCGGGCATGCCCTGTCTGGCGGAATGCGGGGGCTTCATGTACCTGGGGAAGGAGCTGACGGATCCTGAGGGAAGAACGTGGCCGATGGCGGGTGTCATCGATTCGAGATTCTCCGACTCGGGAAGGCTGTCCCGCTTCGGATATGCGGAGATCTCCTCCGACGAGGATTCCGTGATCCTTCCCGCTCACGGTACCGTGAGGGGACATGAATTCCACCGCTGGGACGGTGATGACTGCGGAAGCGCATTCCGTGCGGTGAAGACCGACGGCCGCTCTTACATGTGCATGTTCTCGGAAGGCGGGATCACGGCAGGGTTCCCGCATCTGTACTACTATTCGAATCCGGAGGTCCCCTGCAGATTCGTAGAGGCCTGCATCAGATACTCGGAAAAGGCCCGATGAAGCGAATCTGCCCGGAGAGGATGATCACGGCCGCCGGAGATGCTCCGCACCGGCCCCGAAAATCTACGGATATATTGTTTGCTCGTAATGCGGTAATATACCAAAAAGGTGCTATTAAGTCTGATGAAGGCCCAAATGATCATCTACGACTCGGAAAAAGCCCGCAAGAAGAACGCTTCGGACTCCAAGAGGCTCATGAAATCTCTTGATCAGTTGAAGAAGGCCGGCATCAACGTCGAGTACGTTGACTGCAAGTCCGCCTCGGATGTCAAAGGCGACGGGGAGGCTTTCGAGCTGGTCTCGGACAAGGGCATCGGCGTCCTGCCTCTGGCAGAGTACGAGGGAGCCCTCATAGCAGAGGGCCACTACGTATCGGATCAGGACCTGGCAGACTTCCTTGATGTGCCTAACGGCGTACTCAGTGTCGACAAATCCAAGCTGCCGCCCCTTTATGAGACACCTGCACCGGACTGCGTGTCCGACGGGCTGGAGCCCAGGAAGCAGAATTAGAGGCCGCCGCGCGATCCCCGAAACCTTTTATCCTCATTTCTTCACGTAGAAGGGGCATCTCTCCTCTATGCATTCCTCGTTCCTGTCGCTGAACCCGCATTCTATCTTCTCAGGATATTCCATGGCGATGCCCAGCTTCTCCTTCACCTGCTCAACGGCTATCCCCATTGCGATGAAGGAGTTCCTCTTGCAGCATCTCGGGCCCCCGACCTCCGACATAGCGATCAGGCATTTCCCCGTCAGCAGATTCGGGTCGCCCCACTGAGGTCCTTTGCTGTAAGGGCTCGCTTCCGTCACTACGCTGTAGAATGCTCCGGTGCTCACGGCCGCACCGCAGTTCCCGATGAATCCGCATGCTCCCGGAGGTGCGCTGCCGCCTCTTTTCTGGATCTCCTTGAGGGCATTATCGAAATCGGCCGCGCCGCCGGAGTTGCGGTAGGCCGCCAGAAGGGCGGAGCCCACCGCCATGTGATGCCTCACATCATGCATGCGCATGGGAGGCTCCGATATGATCTCGACGAGTATCTCATACGGATTGCGTGATTTGGTTGAAGTGCATATCCTGTCTATCGTGTCCACGGTCATGGATGCACGGCATTCGGGGCACACCTTGTGCCCTTTCCGGCAAACGTCCTCGCTGCTGAATTCCTTGCCGCAGACATCGCATACATTCTTGACGATCCTGACCTTATCCAACGGATCGCCGCATACAGGGCACCTTCTGTGCTTGTCATCGCTCATCCTTGAGGACTCCTGTACCAAGTGAGATGATACCCCATTGATAAAGTTTTTTATAAAATGTTTGAATAAAAAATAGAAGATGTTTTTACCAGTCCTTATTTCACGAGGATCAGGATCATCTTGAAGGGGGTCACGCCCTTCACCGAGTGCGGGATATCCTTGGGCATGATTATGGTGTCCCCTTCCTTCACGCGGTGCATCTCCCCTCCGATGACTATCTCCCCCTCGCCTTCCAGCACAACGACCATGGCGTCACCCGGTGCCGAATGCGTATTGAGACCCTCCCCCTCGTCTATCGCGATGACCGACAGATTCAGAGTGGGGCTCTTCACCATCGTCAGATTCGCTATCTGCCCCGGGCGGTAGTCTATCAGATCCTTTGCCTTGATCTTCTTGGACTTCTCAACATTCTTGATAAGTTCCCGTTCCATGGGCAACAGGATGCTGATGTACTTATTTGGTTTATCCGCATGGATGCTGACCTGCGTATCGGGAGGCAGTATGAATGCGTCCCCTTCATTCAGGATGACGGGGGGCTCGAGACCTATCCTCAGCTCCCCTTCCAGGACGATCATGAGATTGTCATAAGGGGCCTTCATCTCGCTTATCTCCTCGTCCGCGTCCAGGAAATAGAGGTAGATCTCGATGTCATCCCTGAACAGGACACCGGAGCTTATCGTCTGGCCCTTTCCTGACGATATCTTATCCTTCAGTGCGAATGCCTCTGCGTACGCCATATTCCTGAATGCTTTCATGAGGTGCGTATCGATGTTCAGTATCTAAACCGATGCCATGGTCTTGAAAACAATCAAGTACATCGCCCGAGTTAATCGTAGCATGGAAAACGAGAAGAGCAAGGGACAGGTGCTGGAAGAGAAGCTGCTCAGCAAGCCGAAGAGCCTTGGTGAGTTAGACAATGCTCTCCTGGACGAAGCGAAGGAATTCTGCGAAGGGTACAAGGAGTTCCTGGGCCACAAGACGGAGAGGGAGATCGTGGATCATGTCGTGCCTCTGCTCAGGAAGAAAGGCTACAAGGAGTTCAGACACGGTAAGAAGTACGCCGCGGGCGACAAGATATACATGGTGAACAGGGGGAAGGCCCTCATCATGGCGACCCTCGGCAAGAGGCCCGTGTCCGACGGGATCCGCATAGGGGTCAGCCACATAGACAGCCCGAGGCTGGATTTCAAGCCGAACCCGCTGTTCGAGAGCATGGGGATGGCCTACTTCAAGACGCATTACTACGGCGGGATCAAGAAGTACCAGTGGTTCGCGATACCTCTGTCGCTGCACGGGGTCGTCTGCATGAAGGACGGCAGCACAGTGAAGATAAGCATCGGGGAGGATGAGAGCGAGCCCCGCTTCTGCGTCACCGACCTGCTGCCCCATCTGGCACAGAACCAGATGAAGAAGCCCATGGCCGAGGCCCTGGAAGGGGAGCAGATGAACATCCTCGCCGGATGCTGGACGTATCCCGACGAGAAGGTGTCGGAGAAGGTGAAGCTCAACGTGATGAGCATAATGCACGAGAAGTACGGCATAACGGAGAGCGACTTCCTGTCCGCCGAGCTGTGCGCCGTCCCGTCCTGCAAACCCTCGGATCTGGGATTCGACGGGTCCATGGTCATAGGGTACGGCCAGGATGACAGGGTGTGCGCATACTCCAATCTCATGGCCGAGATCGGAACCGGGGGGCAGGAGTATACCACCATAACCGTCTTCGCCGACAAGGAGGAGACGGGTTCCGACGGCAACACCGGGATGAGGTCCACCTTCTTCAGGGACTTCCTGGAGGATTTCGTTTCCGCATACGGGGCGGAGAGCAGGCATGTGCTGCAGAAGTCCATGTGCCTGTCCTGCGACGTCAACGCGGCGGTGGACCCGGCATTCCCCGAGGTCTTCGAGATGAACAACTGCTCATTCCTCAACAGAGGGCCGGTCGTATCGAAGTACACAGGCTCCAGGGGGAAGTACAGCACAAACGACGCATCGGCGGAGACCATGGGATTCCTGCGCAGGATACTTGATGAGAACAGCATCCCGTGGCAGGCGGGGGAGCTCGGGAAGGTGGACATCGGAGGCGGAGGCACCATAGCCTCGGAGATCTCCGTGCACAACCTGGACACCGTTGACATGGGGGTACCGGTGCTCTCGATGCATGCGCCCATGGAAGTTGTCTCGAAGGCTGATGTGTACATGCTGTACAAGGCCATATCGGCCTTCTATGCCAGCCCCCTCAAGAAGGACTAAGGCAGATTGGCCATCAGCTGATCGTAGACTGCCGATGTGGCGGCGTCGCTGTCCTGGTTGAACACCAGGACACCGCCGGAATGGTGCACCGCCACCACCTTCCCCACACCGTTGTACTTAGCCAGTGTGTACTCTCCGAACATATCGTTGGAGAATGTGCCGCTGCTTATGCTGAAGCCGCCGAACCCCATGACGCGCTGTCCGGCGCTGAAATCATCTATGATCTCGACCGCGGTGATGTCCGAATACGCGATGTTCTCACTGACCATGGTCGATTCCACCGAGAGATGGGCGTCTCCCAATGAGACGTTGACGCTCCCCGTGAACGAGAAGAGGAGCAGCACCCCCAGCAGTGCGAACACCGATACGGCGACGGCTGCCGCCGCCTTCCGGCTCATGGGTTTGAACTCCTTCTGCTCCGGGTCCCCCGGTCTCCTCTTGAACCTCTCGGCAGTGTTGACGTAGATCAGCGCCGCGACGACGAACGCGATGAATCCTATGAGGGTGACCCAGAAGTACTCCATGACCTTGAAGAAGAGGTATATCACCACGGAGGAGACGATCACTATCACTCCCGTGGCCCTCGTGACGGCTTCCACGTTTATCTTGGCCACTTCCTCCGGGGACGCGGTATTGAGGCCGGCCACCATCATGGAGCCTTTGCCCGTAAGGAGGTAGCCGCCGATCATGGTCAGAGGGATTATGGCAAGCAGGAGAATCAGCAGCCTCATCGTTGTGTAGCCTGTAAGGAGCTCCGCTGCCACAAGAGCCAGTGAGACCAGCAGCGCTGCGGAGAACGCCTCCCGTCTTTCCATGACCCTGCAGATGCCTAAGATTATTTATCTGTTCACAAAGGCGCGGGGCCCGGGTCCTTCACCTGATCAGATATGATCACCGGGACGTCCTCCGCACTCGGCTGACGGATGATGTCGCCCACACGGGAGACGGGAGGCTCCTTCGCCCGGGTCCTGTCCTCCGATATCGCGGGGGGCACAAGCTTCTCGGCAGTGGATCTCCCGTTCTCGGTCAGGGGGAGCAGCTTCTCCAGGTACTTCTCCTTCTTCTCCCCGTCCTCCAGGGCGTATTCGAGAACATCCCTGAGATTCTCCACCAGGATGATCTCCATCATATCGTAGTACTTCGCCTGGATCATGACGTCCTTCTCATTCTCCTTGGGGATGAGGGCTCTCTTCATGCCGGCCTCCGCAGCGGCCTCCAGTTTGGCGGTTATGCCGCCCACTGGAAGGACCTTGCCGCGAACGTTCAGGCTGCCGGTCATGGCCATGTCCTGATGGACGGGTATCTCCTCCAAAGCGGATATCATAGCCGTCGTGATGGTTATGGATGCGCTGTCGCCTTCCACCCCCTCATATGTGCCGATGAACTGCAAGTGTATGTCCGAGTCGGTGATGTCCGTCATCGTGTACTTCTTGATGACTGCGGATATGTTCTCCACGGACTCCTTGGCTATCTCGCCCAGCTTGCCCGTGGCTATTATCTTGCCGCCCTTCTTGGTCTGGGACGGCGCGACCTCCGCCACTATCGGGAGGACGACGCCTGCGAATTCGGACATGCTCGAGGTTCCGTTGAGTGCCGCCAGCCCGTTGATCATACCGACGGACGTTCCCTCGGTCTTGAACATGTTGTAGTTCTTGTGATTCTCCACGATGCGGTCGGCTATCTGGTTCTCGAGGCTCTTGGCGCTGTCCCTGGCCGTCTCCACGTCCTCACGGGTGACTATCTTGGCGCTCCTTGCCACGGCAACGTCGCCGGCCACGCGGACAAGTCCGCCCAGTTCCCTGAATCTCAGGGTGAGCTTGCCCTTGCTGCCTGCACGGCGCTGGGCCTCCCTGATTATCTCGGCGACGGCGTACTTGCTGAACGCAGGGATCTTCCCGTCCTTCTTTATCTCCTGGGCGACGAAGCGGATTATGTTCTTGCGGTTCTCATCCGTGTCGTCCATGGTGTTCTTCATGTAGACCTCGTAACCGTAGCCCCTTATCCTGGACCTGAGAGCAGGGTGCATGCCCTCCAGAGCGTCCAGGTTGCCTGCGCACACGAGGACGAAGTCCGTGGGCACAGGCTCGCTCTTCACGAGGGCCCCGGAGGACCTCTCGCTCTGCCCGGTGATCGAAAGGCGCTTCTCCTGCATCGCAGTGAGTATGGCCTGCTGGGATTCCATCCTCAGCATGTTTATCTCGTCGATGAACAGGACACCTTTGTTGGCCTTGTGAATCGCACCGACCTCGAGCCTGTCGTGGGACGGCGTCTCCAGTCCGCCGGACTGGAACGGATCGTGCCTGACATCTCCGAGAAGGGATCCGGAATGTGCTCCGGTAGCGTCGATGAAGGGCGGCTTATCCCCCGCTTCATGACCTATGAGCAGCTTCGGCACTATGATTATCTCCTGCTTCTGGGCGTTGGGGTTCCTCATGAAGAGGAACAGAATGAAGGCTATGAGTATGGATGCCCAGAGGAGCATCGAATCATGCAGGATGAAGTAGGCGGCGAATCCCAGCATGATGATGCCGAACACCAGGAACAGGAATGAGGAGTTCTTCTGGCGCTTCGCCTCTGCGGCCAGTGCCTTCTGCTCATTGACTATGGGCCTCCCCTTGCCTGCCGGGAGCACCCTTATCCGGGGCTCGTTGTAGTCCTCGGGGTTGTGATATGAAATTACGTCCTGGAGCTCTCCCTGCGGAAGGAATTCCACCATGGAGTTGGCCAGCATGGACTTGCCGGTGCCGGGCTCCCCGATCAGCATGACATGCCTCTTCTGGGCGGCAGCTTTCTTTATGATCTGCACCGCCTCATCCTGGCCTATCACCTGGTCGGCCATGAGCTCGGGTATGTGAACCTCATCGGTAGTGTTGAAATCCTGATCCTCGATCCACTCATCGACGGGTCCGATCTCCTCTCCCCTCTTCGTTTCTATAATGGTACTCCTGCCTCCGGGTTTTAGTTAATATACTATCCTATAAAAAGGGTTGTCTGTAAACAGAAAACGCCTGCAGTGCGAATACAAAGAGAATATAACATGCTGGCACTATGTGAATGTTAATGCATATATAGGTCAGACGGATTGGGATTGACTGTGATAACGGACGAATTGGACCTGCCCCCGGAGGCATTGGAGGCTTTGAAGCAGCAGGGCTTCAGTGAGCTCTATCCCCCTCAGGCGGAGGCTGTGCCGAAGGCCCTCTCAGGTAAGAACCTCGTCGTCTCCATACCGACGGCCAGCGGTAAATCCTTCATAGGGTACGCGGCCGCCCTCAAGACGGTTCTGGAAAGGAGGAGGAAGGTGCTCTACATAGTGCCCCTCAAGGCCCTGGCATCCGAGAAGAGGGACGATCTTGACAGATTCGCGGACCTGGGGATAAGGACGGTCATGAGCACGGGGGACCTTGATTCCGAGGACAGGCGGATACAGGATGCCGACATAGTCGTGGCCACGTCCGAGAAGGCGGACTCCCTGATGCGCCACAGGAGCACCTGGATGGATGAGGTCGGCCTGGTCATAGCGGACGAGATACACCTGATACACGACCCGGGAAGGGGGCCGACACTGGAGGTCGCCCTGACCAAGATGATGAGGAAGTCCGGCGACCTGCAGATCATAGCCCTCTCGGCGACGATATCCAACGCTGTCGATCTGGCTATGTGGCTGGATGCGGATCTCGTCACCAGCGACTGGCGCCCGACCCTGCTCAAGGAGGGCGTCTTCCTGGACAAACGCATAATGTTCGACGGCCATGACAGCGTGGATATAGATGAGGGGAAGGAACCGCTGTGGATGATCATCGCCGACACCGTAAAAGGAGGCGGGCAGTGCATCGTATTCGTCAATTCCAGAAGATCCACTGAGTCCCTGGCAGATAAGCACTCCAAGAGCATGCGGGAGCTGAGCCCGAATCCTCTCAGCGACAAGGATGTGAAATTATTGGAAGGGGATGCGGACAGCACATCCCTGGGCAGGAAACTCGCTTCCTGCGTGAAGAGCGGCGTCGCATTCCACAACGCCGGCCTGACATATTCTCAGAGGAGATACGTCGAGGAGGCCTTCAGGAAGGGCGAGATAAAATGCATATTCGCCACCCCGACCCTTGCGGCGGGGATCAACCTTCCCGCCAGGCGGGTCATCGTCCGGGATACGGGAAGATTCGAGGCGAACTCAGGATACTCTCCGATACCGGTGATGGAGATCAAGCAGATGTGCGGGAGGGCGGGCAGGCCCGGTTACGATCCTTACGGCGAGTCCGTGCTCATGGCCAAGAACGAGGATGATGCGAGGCATCTGATGAACGATTACGTCAGGTGCGATTCAGAGAGCATAATGTCCAAGCTCGGCAACGAGATAGTGCTCAGGAGCCACATACTGGGTCTTATCGCGACCGGGGATGTTGGATCGGAAGAGGACATAGTCGGTTTCATCGGCGACACCTTCTACGGCAGCGAATCATCCATGCTCGGAGTCGAGAGCGCCGTGGAGAACGTGGTGGATTTCCTGGCCTCGGAGGGCATGGTGCAGAAGACCGGAGAGGACGGTGTGACGATACTGCCCTTCGGCAAGAGGGTCTCCGATCTGTACATAGACCCGAAATCAGCGGTCATCCTGAGGGATGCCGTCATGAGGATGAAGCCTGACACAGAGGACCTGATGATACTGCATGCCATAACCTCCACCCCGGACGTCATGACGCTGTATCCCCGGAAGAAGGACATGGACGCCCTGTTGGACCTGGAGGAGAAGTACACAGGCCGTTTCCTCTGCGACGTTGACGGAGAGGACGATTACTCCAGGGAACTGCTGCTGGCCGCCCTCAAGACCGCCGTTCTGCTGGAGAACTGGATGAACGAGGTCGATGAGGATACGATAACGGACAGCATGGGGATAGGGCCCGGCGACATAAGGTCGAGGGTGGACAAGGCGGAATGGATCATGTACGCCATGACGGAGATAGCCCGTCTGTTCAATCCGTCCGCTGAGAAGAGGATGAGGCCCATGATGACCCGGCTCAAGTACGGCGTCAGGCAGGAGCTCATCGAACTTGTGTCCCTGAGAGGCGTCGGAAGAGTAAGAGCCAGATCACTGTTCAACGCAGGGATAAGGAATATGGCGGACCTGATGTACATCGATGTGGGGAAGCTTGCGGCCATCCCGAAGATAGGGCCTGCCCTGGCTAAGAGCCTGAAGGAGCATGCCGGGGCCGCGCCCCGGGAGATTCCCGCGATCGTGGAGACGCCCGCTCCTGCGGAAGTGAAGCAGTCGAGACTGTCGGAGTTCTAGGCTCCCAGTATCCTCTTCACCGCTTCCAGGTTGTTGGCGCAGGGTATGGGCTTCTCGCAATTGTTGATTATGGTGTCCGGGTCCTTCAGGGCATTGCCGGTGCATATGCAGACGACGCGCTCGGAGGGATCTATTATCCCCATCTCCCTCAGCTTCCTGGCACCTGCCACGGATGCTGCGGATGCGGGCTCGACGCCCACCCCCTCCTTCCTGCCCAGGAGCTTCTGGGCGGCGATTATCTCCTCGTCCGTCACGGAGGTGGAGTAACCGTTCGTATCGTATATCGCCCTGAGGGCCTTCCTCCCGCTTACCGGGTTGCCTATCCTGATCGCAGTGGCAACGGTCTCCGGGTTCTGCTCCGGGACGAAATCCTCGGCACCTTCCCCGAAGGCCCTGGCCACGGGCATGGACCCTTCGGCCTGTATCCCCGTGAGCATGGGCATCCTGTCTATCCATCCGATCTCCATGAGCTCCGTCAGGGCCTTGTAGACGGCCCATATATTGGCGGCGTTGCCCACCGGCAGTATGATCCTGTCCGGGATGCCGTAGTTCAGCTGGTCCATTATCTCGAAGAGGACGGACTTCTGGCCCTCCGGGCGGTAGGGGTTGATGGAGTTGAGGAGATAGATCACCTTCATCTCGGACATCTCCCTGGCCCTGTCGAGGGCGTCATCGAAATTGCCGTCTATGGAGAGCACCTTCGCACCGAAGAACATCGCCTGTGCCAGCTTGCCTGCCGCGACCTTGCCGGAGGGCAGGAACACCGCGCACTTCAGGCCTGCCTTCGCCGCATAGGCGGCGAGACTGGCGGATGTGTTGCCTGTGGATGCGCAGCCGACCATCTTGGCGCCTATCTCCGCTGCATGGGACACGCCTATGGTCATCCCGCGGTCCTTGAATGAACCTGTGGGGTTGGCTCCCTCGTACTTCACATAGAGGTCCTTGATCCCGATCTCCTTCCCGAGAGCGGATGTCTTGTAGAGAGGCGTGCCTCCTTCCTGGATTGACACGGCGTTCTTCCTGTCCACGGGCAGGAACGGGGCGTATCTCCATACGCCCAGAGGTTCGGATCTGAGGTCCTGAGGAGTCATCCCCTTCAGAGGTTCCAGATCCATCTTTATCGTAAGCAGACCGCCGCAATGGGGGCATGTGTAAACGTACATGTCCGTGATCTCGCGTCCGCAGTCCCAGCACATTATCTTATGAGCAGCCATCTTCAGACCTTCCTGCACCCTTTCCCCCAGGCGGTTATCCATGAGTCGCATCTCATGCCGTTATCCTTGTAGAGCTCTGTTATGCCCGCCGCTATGGCCCTGCCGTCTGTTTCCTTCTTATTGAAGAAGGAGATGACGCAGGGCCCGGAGCCTCCGAGGAACGATGCTTTCGCACCGAGTCCCATGGCGGTCTTCTCGGCCTCTTTGAGATAGGGCACCAGATGTGCCCTGGCGGGCTCGAACACCGCATCCTGTACGGACCTCCCAATGAGATCTATGTCCCCGACGGTCATGGCGTAGGCCATGCAGGATGCGTTGCCCACATGGAACACCAGATCCTTCACGGATACGTTCTGGGGCAGGACCCTCCTGCTCTCCTTCGTCGCCACCAGCACGTCCGGCATAGCGACGACGACTCCCAGATCCGCAGGGGGCTCTATCGATACCACCTCGAAGGGCTGATATGATCTTATGATCGTGAAACCGCCCAGTATGCACGGTGCCACATTATCCGCATGGAATCCGCCGGAGGTCACATCCTCGGCATGGGCGGCGCAGAGCACCAATTCCCTGTCGGTCAGCTTCTCCCCGGTCAGAAGGTGTGCGGCATAGGCTCCTCCTGCGGCGGATGCTCCCGATGAGCCTATCCCGCTGCAGGGCCTGATGCCCTTCTTCACCCTGAGCTCTATGCCGAAATCGGATTCGGTCCTTCTGAGGACCTCCTCTGCCGCTATCCCGACGGAATTGAGCTTCGCGTCGCACGGTATGGAGTCCGAACCCGGTCCCGATACCTCGGTTATGCTGACCCCGGAATCGACCTTCCTCGCCTCGATTATGTCGAAGGGGTCCTGAAGAGCCATACCGAATATATCGAAGCCCGGGCCTATGTTCGAGATAGTAGCCGGAGCAGAAACTTTCACCCATTCTCCCATTTGACCACTCAGTCCTATGCCCCTCGTACTGTTATAAAGTTCATAAAGCTATTCACGCAGGCGGGATAGGTTAAAAACGGATACAGTATTGTCGGCGGCATGGACTTCCGTGTGATCGGCCTCACCGGCGGGCGGCCGTTCTCCGTCACTGCGGAGCACTTCCGCTCCCTGGGCGGTGATGCCGTGCTGTTCGATCCGGATATGGTCTGCGGCCCGGCGCATCTTCTTTCCGCGGCCGAGCATGCGGCCAGGGCGTTCAGGAACGGCACCAACAGGTCCAAGACCCTGGCCACCGAGATCATCCTCTACGCTGCGGGGGACAGGCAGATCTCCAAGGCCATGAGGAAGATGAATCCTAAGGACCCGGAGAGGCCCGTTGCGGCTGTTGTGATCAACATGGACGATCTCAGGCTGGAGGATATCGGCGCTGAGAGGTGCGACGGGATCCTGGCAGCGGGCATCGGTAAAGCAAAGGCTCTGGGCATAGACCGTTACGGGGAGGGCATCGATCCCGAATCACTGGCACTCGAGATGGTCGCCATGCTGGAAATAGAAAAGAAGTGATTTCTAAGATGTTTAAGGGGGCTCTCATTCGCAGGGTGCGAATTTGAACCCGTAGTGGATCACGCCGCTGGGACCGTCATCATCGATCTTCCTGAGGACCGCCTGAACGCGCATGCCTATCTCGACGTTCTCAGGGTCAACATCAACGATCTGAGCCGTCAGGAGGATGTCGTCATCGGTCCTTATCATACCGACGACGTAGGGCTTCATGCGCTTGTTGGCCTCCGGCACGTCATAGACGACGGAGTATGTGTAGACAGTGCCTTTCCTCTCCACCTTGTACTCGATCATCTTCCCTATGCTGGCTCTGCGGCACAGAGGGCACATGCTGCGCTTGGGGAAGAAGACCTTGCCGCACTCCGGGCATTTCGATCCCTTGAGGTTGTACCTTCCCGGTATCTCCCTCCATTCCCTTGCCGTTGATGACATTCAGATCCCCTCCAGTATCGATACGGTTGCTGCGGAGCCCGTTCCTCCGAGGTTCAGGGCCATGCCGTACCTGGCACCCTTCACCTGTCTCTTGTCCGCCGTTCCCCTGACCTGCTCCGCGATCTCGACTATCTGGGCAACACCTGTTGCTCCGATGGGGTGACCGCGGGCCTTCAGGCCTCCTGATGTGTTGATGGCGACCTTCCCCGCATCGAAGAGGGTCTGTCCCTCCAGGAATGCCTTGCCGGCCCTGCCTCTCTCATAGAGGCCGAGGTCCTCCGCGGCCATGAGCCCTTCTATCGTGTAGCAGTCGTGGACCTCCGCCACGGATATGTCAGACGGGGACAGCTTCGCCGTCTTGAATGCCCGGTCCGCTGCCATCCTGGTCGATGCGAAGGACGTTATGCTGTCCCTCTGGAACAGTGCCAGCGTGTCACTGGCCTGAGTGGACGCGGCCACTCTCACCGGGTTGTCGGTGTATTCCTTCGCCTTGTCCATGGGACAGAGTATGACCGCGGCCGCACCGTCGGATATCGGGGCGCAGTCGAAGAGACCCAGAGGGTCCGCGACCATCCCTGATCTGAGGACGCTCTCCAGCTTTATCGCCTTCCTGAACTGGGCGTTGGGGTTCAGA
>LSQX01164942.1_pt2 | contig 27694 bp, 26 predicted proteins | sample 654561 | NCBI WGS metagenome assembly LSQX01 (sample SAMN04489861, study PRJNA283612) | anaerobic digester metagenome | isolation source: 4 biogas reactors fed with cattle manure at either 37C or 55C with and... | place: Denmark: Kongens Lyngby | collected 2014
TGCTAGATATCCTGATTACTTTGGTATGGGTGGCATATGCAGTGGTCTTCTTCGGTACAATTGCCAAGCGTCGCACTAAGCATATTTATGTAGCTAACTGGTTCTATGGTGGCTATATTATCACCATTGCTATGCTACATATTGTTAATAACCTTGAAGTACCTTGGAGTTTATTCAAGTCATACTCATACTATGCTGGTGTACAAGATGCTATGGCACAGTGGTGGTATGGTCACAACGCTGTTGGTTTCTTTTTAACCACTAGCTTCCTTGGTATGATGTATTACTTTGTGCCTAAACAAGCTGAACGTCCTATTTACTCTTATCGTTTATCAATTGTTCACTTCTGGGCTTTAATTTTTACCTACATGTGGGCTGGCCCTCACCACTTGTTATACACTTCATTGCCTGACTGGACACAGAGTCTTGGTATGCTGTTCTCTTTAATCTTATTAGCACCATCTTGGGGTGGTATGATTAACGGGATCATGACTTTATCCGGCGCATGGCACAAACTCAGAACAGACCCAATCTTGAAGTTCTTGGTTGTTTCTCTATCTTTCTACGGTATGTCGACATTCGAAGGTTCGATGATGGCAATCCGTACGGTTAACTCCTTATCTCACTATACAGAATGGACTGTAGCTCACGTTCACTCCGGTGCCTTAGGTTGGGTTGCCATGATTTCTTTTGGTTCTCTTTATTACATGATTCCTCGCTTATGGGGTCGTGATGGTATGTACAAGAAGTCATTGGTTGAACTGCACTTCTGGTTAGCAACTATTGGTATTGTTTTATACATTGCTTCAATGTGGATTGCCGGTGTGATGGAAGGCTTGATGTGGCGTTCTATTGAAGCTGACGGTACTTTGACTTATAGCTTTGTACAAGCCTTAGCTTCTAAGAAAATCTTATTAATTATGCGTGCTATCGGTGGCGGTTTGTTCTTGACCGGTATCCTGATCATGCTCTTTAACACGCTAGCTACCATTCGTGGTTATGTCGGTGTTAATCCACCAGTGCCGGCGCCTTCTTCTGGTAAGCCAGCGCCTGCAGCAGCTACGCCTGCCAATGCATAATTTAAAGATATAAGGGTTTTTTAAAATGTCTGATGATAAAAAAGTAAAGTTTTTTTCTCATGCAATGCTTGAGAGAAACCTACCAATGTTGATCACGTGTATCTTCATTACGGTAGCTGTTTCGGGTCTTGTACAAATTCTTCCGTTGTTCCACCAGCACTCGACCACTGAGGCTGCGCCTGGGGTAAAACCGCACCAACCATTGGAGTTGATTGGTCGCGATATTTACATCAAAGAGGGCTGTGTAGGCTGTCATAGTCAGCAGATACGTCTGTTAAGTTCCGACGTTCAGCGTTATGGTCCTTACTCTGAAGCGGGTGAAACTGTTTATGACTATCCTCACTTATGGGGTTCTCGTCGTATGGGTCCAGATTTGGCTCGTGTCGGTGGCCGCTATTCGGATGAGTGGCATCGTGTTCACTTGCGTAATCCGCGTGACGTTGTTGCTGAGTCTAATATGCCTGCCTATACTTGGTTGCAAAATAAGAGCGTAGAGCATCATGATATTCAGGCTCGTATGCGTGCGCTTAACTGGTTAGGCAACCACCATGATGGTAAACCGATGTATACCGAAGAAGAAATTGCTAATGCACCTGCTCTTCTAGTAGGTAAAACTGAGGAAGATGCTATCGTGGCATACCTTCAAAGTCTGGGTGTCGGTTATATGAATGCTTGGCGTCAGCGTGATACAGTCGCAGCAACTGATGCCGAATAAATAAGAGGGAGCTAAACAAATGTGGGGTACGCTTAACGGCATTGCAACGATATTAGCCATCGTCGTGTTTTTCGGAATAGTTTGGTGGGCTTTTTCTAGCCATCGCCGCAAGGATAACGAGGAAGCGGCTCTACTACCGTTTAGCCTAGAGGACGAAACAAATTTAAGCGCTGATGAACAGCGCAAGGACAAGGATCATGAGTGATTTTGTTAATAGTGGCTGGAGTATTTGGGTTACAGTCATTTCAATCTTAGGGGTAGTTTATGTACTATGGCTTTTATGGACTCAACGTTCTTGGTTAGGTCAAAAAACTGTAGTTACTGAAGACACAGGTCACGAGTGGGATGGTATTAGAGAGTTAAATCACCCATTACCACGTTGGTGGATTGTTATGTACCTTGGTCTAAGTGCCATTGCTGTCGGTATTATGTTTTTATACCCAGCTGTATGGAATGGTTTAAGAGGCTGGAGTGCTGCAGATGAGGTAACTCGTAGTCAAGAACAATTGCGTGAAGCGATTGCACCCGTATATGCACGTTTCGATGGCATGAGTACCGAAGAGATTGCTAAGGATCCGGAAGCTCGTCTTATTGGTGAACGTTTGTTTTTAAATACTTGTGCTCAGTGCCACGGTTCTGATGCTAGAGGTGCTACTGACTTTCCTAACTTGACTGACAATGATTGGTTGGGCGGTGATACACCTGAGTATATTCATAATGTGATCACTAATGGTCGGGTCGGTTTAATGGCGCCTTTAGGAGCTGCTTTAGGCTCAACACCTGGTGAGCAGTTGGAAAATGCTGATGCGATTGCTCATTATGTGCGTTCACTTTCAGGATTAAGTGCTGATGCAACGCTTATTGCTAAGGGACAGCAGCAGTATGGTGTAGTTTGTGTAGCCTGTCATGGTGTGGATGGTAAGGGTAATCAATTATTAGGTGCCCCTAACTTAACTGACGATATTTGGTTAGGCAGTTCTTCTCACCAGACAATTATTAATACAATCATGCAAGGTCGTACTAATATTATGCCTCCACAAAAAGACTATCTGACACCTGAGCAGATCAACGTCTTAACTGCTTATGTATGGGGTTTGTCTAATATCGAGTAGTTAGTTTATTCGAATTAGGACTATCTATTACAAGAGTAGTTGATATAGTTAACTTGTTTTAGATATATCCATATTGCATTTTCAGCTTACAGCCCAATTGTCCATTCGGAGAGTTGGGCTGTTATAATATATGGATTGTAAATATAGCTTTAAGTGATACATTATGAGTGACGATAAGCAAAATAATTCCTCCGGGCAGCCGCAGGAGGATGCACCTAAGTGGCAACCGCCACAGCCAGAAAACCAGACTGCCAGCAGAAGACCTAAGGCGAAGCCTAAAACAGCAGTGGCTGGACATATTCCTACGAGTTTGGATGGCGATGAAGTCGAATTTGTAGACCTGAGTCAAAAGATTTATATGCGTTCTGTTAAAGGACGTTTTAATAATTGGCGAGTCGCTTTGATTTGGTTTACTCAAATTCTTTTTTACGGCTTACCATGGTTGAATTGGGATGGACGCCAAATTGTCTTATTTGACTTGATTGAGCGCAAGTTCTACTTTTTTGGACTTGTTCTTTGGCCGCAAGATGTATTTTATCTAGCCATAATCTTGATTGTTTCAGCCTATGGGCTTTTCCTGTTTACAGCGATTGCCGGTCGGTTATTCTGTGGTTACGCCTGTCCTCAGACGGTCTATACCGAGATCTTTATGTATATAGAGAAGTGGGTAGAGGGTGACCGGATGCAGCGCATCAGGCTTGATGAAGAGCCAATGAGTGCGCGTAAGTTTAGACTGAAGAGCACTAAGCATATATTGTGGATTCTTGTCGGTTTTTGGACTGGTTTTACATTTGTTGCGTATTTTTCACCAATCCGTGAGTTATTCCCTAGTTTGTTAAAGTTGGACTTGGGTTTCTGGGAGTGGTTTTGGATCTTCCTATATGGCGGTTTTTGTTGGATTGCCGCTGGTTTCTTACGTGAAAACGTCTGCCGTTATATGTGTCCTTATGCACGCTTCCAAAGTGTGATGGTGGATGCAGATACAAAGATTGTGACTTATGATCAAAAGCGTGGTGAGCCACGTGGTAAGCGTTCTAAAAAGGCTAATTTAGAGGAGCTCGGCTTAGGGGACTGTATCGACTGTACTTTATGTGTTCAGGTCTGTCCTACCGGTATTGATATCCGTAATGGCTTGCAGTATATGTGCATTGGCTGTGGCGCCTGTATTGATGCCTGTGATGACGTCATGGATAAGATGGATTATCCTCGTGGGTTAATTCGTTATACATCAGAAAATAGTATGGCCCTAGGTTTGACTAAACAAGAGGAGAGAAAGCGTTTATTTAAACCTCGTACTTTAGTATACTTAACCTTACTGATCATTTTTATTGGTGGGATTATTACCTCTTTAGCAATGCGTAACGAACTACGTTTTGATGTGGTTAGAGATCGTAACTCACTTGGTCGAGAGGTACCTGGCGGCTATTACGAAAACGTATATCGTGTTCTATTAGTTAATATGACTTCTGATCCAAGACAATTTGCTATTGATGCAAAAGCTGAGGGTCTTGATAAACTTGATGTTAATCTTGAAAACTCTGGTTCCAATACAGTGACAGTATCTCCAAGAACTAATCAGTGGATTCCGGTTATCGTGCGCACCCCGGTCGAGGGGAGTGATGTTGGTCGTTATGATATGGAGTTTTATGTCCGCTCTATTGACGAGGGCAAAGAGCTTAAGATTGACAAGTCCAGTAGTTTCTTTGTGCCCAAATAATTAAGGTAGTTGTTATGTCTTCAAAAGCTCTCAACCAATCAAGCTCTGCGGAGCAAGAGCATAGTAAACCATGGTATCGTGAGCCTTGGCCATGGTTGCTGATGGCAGGTCCGGCAATTGTAGTGGTTGCTTGTATTATCACTATTTATCTTGCATTTACTCAACATAGGGATACACCATTAGTTAATCAGCAAAACCGTCAGGGTTTGATGACCACTCGAACAGAGGGTATTGAGTCACGGCAGTTTTTGCCACCGGTTGAACGTCCTATTCCTGAGCATTTGCAGGAACAGCTTAAAAGCAAGGATAAGTAAAAAATATGGCCTTTTAGTAAAACTAAAAGGCCATATTAATTTATAGGGTTTATTTGTTTAATTGTTGCCCTTTTTTACTAAGGACTGTAGGGCTAAACGGTCAAGAATTTTTACTTCGCGTTGCTGTACTTCGATATAACCTTCACGCGCAAAGCGAGATAGAAGACGGCTCACAGTCTCTAGGGTAAGGCCTAGATAAATCCCAATCTCTTCACGAGTCATGCGTAAGACAAACTCAGTGGAAGAATAACCTAGTCGTCCTAAGCGCTCAACCATATTTAAAAGAAAGGCTGCTACGCGTTGATCTGACTTAAGAGACCCTAATGTTAGGGCCATACGGTGCGAACGATTGATTTCATTGCCCATCAAATGGCGTAACTGTGTCTGTAAAGCAGGAATAGACTTAGATAATCGATCCAAGTCATCAAGACGGATCACGCAAACCTCAGTATCCTCCAAGGCAATAGCAGAGGAGGAGTGCTCTTGAGTGGCAATACCGTCTAAGCCTACCAACTCGCCTGGTAATGCAAAGCCGGTGATTTGTATATGACCGTCTTCACTTTCGAGTTGAGTTTTCATGGAACCTGAACGAACACTATAAATTGCGCTAAAGGGCGCACCGGCAAGAAAAAGCGTCTGATTTTTAGGAATACGGATGCGCTCTTTGACAAGTTCGGTGAGTTTTGTAGTCTCTTGTTCGTTCAGGCCTGCGGGCATGCAAAGATGATTACTCATACATTGATTACAATGTACTGAATTATCATCAAGAAGAATAGTTTTAGACATACTCCTACCTATTAGAAAAACTAGTCAACACTAGTTTGATATAAGACATCCCTATTTTAGCAAAATATTAAGTTTTTTGATGTAAATCAAAGATTAGAAATTTTAAATATTCTATAGGATGAGCTTTATCGTCAGTTGATAAAAAGTGGAGTAAGGATAAATTATACAAGTATTTATGATGAAAGTATCCATTCTAGTGCAAAAGCTTTGACCTACCTGTTTAGTACGATTAGTACATATTTGTATAAATTAAACAGCTCACTATTTAGACACAACAAAGACTTGTCCCGCACAGAGGATCATCAATGTGAGTGGTATTTGAGCCGTCTTGATTCCAAGGCCTAGAAGGATTGAGAGGATTACTTGTATCAGCTTGATGTGGGGCTTGTGGTGGTTGGTAGGGTACCTGTTCAGTATTATCTGTGTTGTGATTACTATTTGAGAGACCATTGATATAATTTGAATCGCTACACCAGAGTCCTGCGCAGTTTAAATCAGCGTTAGTTGACTCAATCATACTGCTAACGGCTGCATCACTTTGTGCTATTTGTTCCTGCTTTATTACTTTGCCGCTTGGCTGAGTAGGCCATAATACTGGATGTGATTGCATAGCCATATGCGCAGTTAATTCCAATGGCAAGTAACCTGCCTCAAAATATGTCTGTTTGAGGCGAGAGCTGCTAGAGGGGCTTAGTACTTTCATGAGACTTGTCACACCTGGAACTAATGGTTTGTATGGGTAGACTAAGTTTAGGCTTAAAATATTTGCCTCATAAATACTTTCTTGTGAATGTAAGCCAAGTCCTTTTTCTTGATGTTGTTCAAATTGATAGTTGTTATTTATAGTTGCGAGGCCAGTTGTGTTGGCAATCACTAAATTAGACTGACTAAAATCTTTAAAATGCTCTGGGGTAGGGGAGGTAATACTGATCCTCCATGGCGTCATTGCAGTTTTTTGAGTCACTTGCTGTAGATAGGCCTCACGCCTTGCCTCAATACTTGTATATTGCCCTGCAGGAGAAAATAGTGGTTTAAGTGCGTATTCAAAAGCTTCAACTATTTGTTCAGGCTTGGCATGAGTTACTGTTGCGACCCGTTGTGCTTCGACTAAGGCATAACGGATGTGTTGCTTGTGTATATACCAGCGAGCAGTTTCAGTGGCGCCTAGACCTAATAACAAAATAGGTACAGCAGTTATTAAAAACTCAATAATTGCACTGCCTTGCTGGGTCTTTAAATGAGGTGAGAGGACTTTAATTTTTTTCATATGTATAGTATGCGTATTTGTAGAAAATTGGACAATACACAAAAATACATATAAAAGAACTGAAAGAAGTGAGTAATTAAGCAAGCATAAAAAAAACCGAGCCCTGACTCAGAAACTCGGTTTTTTAAACTAGCTAATTAGTGTGTTAATGCTCAGTTGAGCTTTCCTCACTACTCATTTTATCTTTAGGAATAAATAGTTGGGCACATTCGATAGCATCGAAGTGATAAGGCATCCCACAGTAGTCACAGCTCACATCAACTCCGTTGCGCTCTTCAAGAATAGAGTCAATTTCAGCAACACCCAGCATACGTAACATATCAGCAACGCGTTCACGGCTGCAACTGCAATACCATTGGATAGCATGGTCTTCCTCAGTTTTGAGAAGCTGTTCCTCCCAGAATAGGCGGTGAATTAACTCGTCTTCTGAAAGTTCTAGTTGCTCTTCGGATGTTATGGTCTGAATGAAGTGTCCAGATTTTTCCCAGTTTTCTTCAGCCTTATCCTTATCAACCGCTATACCGCCAGTAGCAGGTAAGCGTTGTAGCAAAATGCCTGTTGCTTTATGATCGTCTGCGGCTAAGCGGATATAGGTGTCCAGTTGTTCAGAGTTACGCATATAGTTCTCTAGCACTTCGGCTACGCTATTGCCCTGAAGTGAGACAATGCCTTGGTATGCCTGTTGGCCTTCTTGGCGATCTTTGAGGTCCAGAATTACTACAAAATGACCACTATGATTAGGATTGACTAATTCCTGGAACGTGCTTGTTTCTTTAATCGCAAACTCTTGGCGAAGCTTTACAGTAGCGCGTATACGTAGTTCTGAGTCGCACTCAACAACTAGTAAGGCAATAGGGCCATCGCCTTGAATTTGCAAAACTAGACTACCATCAAATTTTAAATTTGAAGCCAAAAGTACAGAAGCTGCACATAGTTCACCTAGTAGTTTTTCTATTACTTTAGGGTGCTTTTGATGCTCACGTGCATCTGACCAAGTTTGACTTAAATTAGCACTTTGGATACGAATGCTACGGTCTGCAAATAGGTATTTTTTTAATAAATCGCTCATAGGATGTTGGCAAAGTCCGAATAAATAAAATCTTGAGGAAAGTGGATGCTTTTTAGGGACTAAAAGCACTATATCTGTCCTATAGTGCTTTTTTCAAGAGAGAGTAGAAGCTAGTCTAGTAAATTGCTTGTGCCTAGTCTATGCGCTTTAAGTTCTGACGATATGTTTGACCCTGTTCGACATAGTGCTGGGTACCTGCATGACTACGTTTAAGATCATCAGGAGTCGCTTCGCGTAAGATCTTAGCAACGCCCACTACGACCGAGTTGTCAGGGATAATTTTACCTTCAGGAATAAGAGCGCCTGCACCAATAATACAGTTTTTACCGATAACTGCATTATTTAAAATGGTGGCACTCATACCGATTAAGCTGCCGTCGCCGATAGTACAGCCATGGAGCATGACCTTATGACCTACGGTGACGTTTGTGCCGATGTAAAGTGGGGTACCCTTATCAATATGCAGTACGGAGCCTTCTTGTACGTTACTATTTTCATCAATAGTAATCGTGTCATTGTCCGCTCTAATTATGACACCAGGCCAAATGCTGACATTTGCTTTTAAGGTGACTTGACCTATCAATACTGCACCATCAAATACAAAAGCGCTCGGATCGATATCGGGTGTAAGCTCTGCTAATTGATAAATTGCCATCGTATCTCCACTTGTCATCGTTAATAGTCATTAAATGATTGATTAGATAAGTTTCAAACTCGGAAAATATAACCATCATCGTCTTGATAGGCATAAATTCCAGTGTTGTACCAACCATCAAGCGTTTCAATTTCATGGATCTGCGCCTGTTGCCAGTAATGCGTCGCAAGACCGGGATCGTCATGACCGTGATAGTCAATGGCAGCAACTGCTAAAAGTCCTTTAGTGCCATGAGGAACAGGCATACCTTCTTCATCAATGATGCTATAACGTCGCCCTGGGAAGACGTGTCCCATGCTGTTTTCGCGATCTGGCCATTTGGCAGCACTATCGCCAGCTAAATAGACAAAGCCCACCTCAGAAAAAATACCATTTAGGGATGCGTTAAAACGTTCTTTGACCCAGTCTTTGAGTTTGACGGTTTTTTCATGATCGGGTATGGCGATACAACGGATCGCTAATTCATACTCAGGCAAGGGATCTTCGAAGTCGCGAATACGCTCTAGCTCTTCGGCCGTTGTCAGGATGTTAGTTACCTGATAGTGCTCTAAAAGAGTAAACAAACGAGGAATGGTACGGCCAGCAGGACAACCAACAATAGAATGCCCAAAATATAAAGCGGGTAGTAGAGAGTTAATTAGGCCCTCGCCGCTATTCCAGTCATAAGAAGACCAAAAAATATCTTTTTTCTTTGGAAACCAGTCTTGAGAAGCCACAAAACCTGGTAAAGCACCAATCAGGGCACGATGTGGCACGATGGTTGCTTTTAAGTCAGGATCAAAAGGAATGTCATTTTTGATTTTTCTATCGAGGGGCTCGGGACTAGGCTCTGGCTGTGGATATACCATGATAGCAGGGCTGTCTGAAGCTGTGTTAATCGCGGTGAACTGACTTGGTTGACGAGCGAGTAATGTTTCTAGCGAAATCATGCGGTCATCTTCTGTGTCAACGCCGATGATCTGTTTAACTAGGGTCTGGTTGTCCAGAGAGGCCATAAAGGGCGCCAAGGTATGCTTATCGATGATGGCTACCTTGGCTTGGCTGTCAATGACACGTGGAGCGTATTGATAGCTACTCAGGCCGGCGGTTAGTGGTACGGCAATAGCACCCACAGTGAAGGCGGCAAGCATAGCAACCGCACTATCAGCTGAATGTTGTAGCGTAATAATGATACGGTCTTGTGGTTGAACTCCCATGCGCACTAGGCCATTGGCTAGTTTGTTGACGCGTTCAGAAAGCTGACGATAGGAATACATCGTCAGTTGTCCAACCTGATCTTCGAAGAAAATAGCGGCTTGTTGGCGCACTTCTTGGGGATTAGTAGCCCAGCGATGGCAGCAATAATTAGCAATATTAAAATGCTCTGGCACTAACCATCGATAAGACTGGTATAGGTCTTGGTATTGATCAGTCATAATATAAGAAGTGAAGTAAATGCTGTGAAAAGCATGCGAAATTGTCACATTTCGGCAATGATACCCATGATTTTAACATTTTTAGGATTTTAATCCAGTACCTATTTTTTTAAATTAACCAGTTCAGTTCCTACGAGTACATCGTGGAGCATTTGGCGGTCTTTTCTAAACAAGGTAGGTAGTAAATTTAAAAAGGGGCAAACAATAATAAACATGGTGATAGACGGCCATCCGACTGTTTTGGCAATCTGAGAGACGATAAAAGCACCAAGCAACGGTAGCACCCACATTAATAAGTAACGCCCGATGGCTTGAGCCCAGCTTAGGCGAGGATGCAGCTTGTTGCGTAAGCCAATATCCCAAGCTTTCATAGCAACCGTTTGACCGCGTCTGAACCAGCACAAGAGAAAGTAGAAGCCTATCAGTATAAATAGTACAAACTGGCGAATGAGCTTCAAGTGCTCTGGGTCGTGGCTTTGTGTGAGGGTATCAAAAAGATAGGCACCCACATAAACTGGACCTGCTAATAGCATACCCTCATACATCATACTGGCAAAGATCTTTAGACGCCGAGGGTAGCTGGTCGTTTCTGCTTGGTTATTGCTGTTTTTATTACTCATATAAATATCATAGTTATTGTTCACGGAAACTGTCGCGAACCATATCAAATACAAACATACGTGTCTCTAAATTACCATTGTAGAGAGGAATACGGCGTTGAGCTTTTAAGCGCAGTTTTTTAGGGAGTTCCAGATCGCTCGTAATAATATTTACTCGCCAGCCGTTAAACTCTTGTTTTAAAAGTCCGGATAAAGGATGCCATATATCGTCTTGACCGCTATCCAAGCGCTCACCGTATGGGGGGTTAGTAATGATTAAACCACTCTCTACTGGTGCTTCAATTTGTAGTACATTTTTTACCTCAAATTGAATGCTGCTAGGATTTAGGTTAGCTCTTTCCATGTTGGCCCGTGCCGCTTCAATTGCTTCGGAAGAAATGTCGGAACCAAAAAGAGGCGTGTCGAGAGCGGGTTTGATATTGGCAAAAGCCTCATCACGCAGAGCATGCCAGACCTCTCTTTGATGGTTTCGTAAACGCATGAACTGGAAAGGGCGGTGTAGTCCTGGTGGTACATTTTGTGCCCACCAAGCAGCTTCAATTAAAATGGTGCCACTTCCGCAAAATGGATCGAGTAGCGCTTGACCAGGCTTCCAACCGGCTAAGGCAAGCATACCTGCGGCTAGGTTCTCGCGGAGTGGTGCAGTACCTTTGTCTAGACGCCAGCCACGCTTAAATAATGATTCGCCAGAGGTATCCAGATAAAGAGTGGCTTGATCTCTATACAGAAATAAATGAACCTTAGCATCTGGTCTTACGGTGTCAATCGAGGGGCGAGCACCTTCTTGCTCGCGAATACGATCAACGATGCCGTCTTTGGCTTTTAAGTTACAAAAGTGCAGACTTTGCATCGGACTTCTAATGGCCGATGTATCAACCCTTAAAGTATGCTCTGGACCGAAGTATTGCTCCCAATTGATGCGATAAGCAAGCTGATAGATGTCATCTTCAGAGTGCACTTCAGCTTGTGCAATTTGCAATAAAATGCGCGTTGCTAGGCGACTATATAAGTTAGTCTTCATGATGCCGAGCCAGTTCGTCTTAAAATAGACGCCTGAACGACCAGCCTCAACGTCACTAAGTCCTATGTGTTTAAGCTCGTCTGCTAGGGCTTCTTCAAGTCCTTGAGGGCAGGTCGCAAAAGCAGTTGCCAATTGCTCGGGATTTTCAGGGTTGTAGTCAAGGCCTTGGTGGGCAGGACGTCCGGGGCGAGGATCGAGTCTAGGTGCGTGACGAGAGTCATTTTTTTGGCCACGTGTGTCGCGACGAGTGTCATCACGACTCCAAGTGTCCCTGCCTCGACTATCATCCCGACTGCGTGTATCTCTACGACTATCTTCTCGGCTCCAAGAATCACGTCCGCGAGTGTCACGACGATCGTCATCACGGCTGCGCATATCTCGACGAGAGTCGTCACGTCCGCGTGTTTCTCGACGCTCATCGTCTCGACTGCGTGGATGCCATGCCTCAGAGGGTACATTAGCTCTGCTACGTTGAGGTCTGTTAGCCTCTTTTTCAGCTGCCAACTTGGCTAAGCGTTGTTCAGTCATACCAGCCTTGGAAAGGCGGTAGGAGAGATTTTTATCTTCTTTAAGTTTATCTAGGCTCACACCGGTGCGAGCTAGAGTGCGTGCGGAAATCTTACCTTGGCCCTGCTCATAAGCTGATTGCTCAATGCGACGTGCACGTGGTCCTGTTCGTAGGCGTGTAGATTTACGAGCAGTAGTTCCCGTTTTTTTGGCACTGGGATTAAGTTTTAAAGTGCCTTTTTTAGAAGAGTCTTGTTCTGACATAATATTATTATTTTAAAAAGGTTTGAAAATAACCAAATAAACAATGATAAGCATGAGAAATACTGGAATTTCATTAAACCAGCGATAAAAAACATGCTCTTTTTTATTCGTGCCATTTTCGAAGCGCTTGTAAATCACATAGCAGGAATAGTGGTAAATAAATACAAACAATACTAATAGTAATTTAAAGTGCAGCCAGCCGTGCAAGAAACCGATTTTCATAACGAGTAGTAATCCAAAAATCAGATTGACAACGGCAATGATTGTCATGAAGCGTAATAGACGCTTGGCCATGCCTAAAAGTAAGGTATAGCTTTCGGAACCTTGTTTTTGTTGCGCTAAATTGACATAAATACGTGGTAAATAAAACAATCCGGCAAACCAAGATGCGAAAAATACGATATGGAAAACCTTGTACCAAAGATAACTCATTGTATAGCCCTTTATGCCTATGTTTTGTGTTTAATTGCGTTTTTGACCGTAGCCATTTAAGACCCATTTATAGGTAGTGAGTCCTTCTAAACCAACCGGGCCACGAGTGTGTAAACGGTTTGTCGAAATGCCAATTTCGGCACCTAAGCCATATTCAAAACCATCTGCAAAGACAGTAGGAAGGTTGACGTAGACTGAACTTGAGTCGACCCAAAGTTGGAACTTTTCTGCGCGCTCAATGTTGTCGGTAATAATGGATTCGGTATGACCGGAACTGAATTGGCCGATGTGGTCAATGGCTTCGTCAATGGAATCAACCACACGAATAGCAATAATTGGACCTAAAAACTCAGTGTCCCAATCCTCTTTGGTCGCTTCCTTGATGGCAGCTTGTTCCTTGGATTCTAGTCCTGCTGCTTCGAGGATGTCTTTGGTTGTTTTACAGACGCGCATTTCATCGCCATGTGCTTGGAAGCGTCTAGCTAACTCAGGCAGTACATCGTTGGCAACGGTCTGATCAACAAGTAAAGTTTCTAAGGAGCCACAGATACCATACCGGTGTGTTTTAGCGTGAAAGGCCATTTCAATTGCCATTTCGTGATTAGCAAATTCGTCAATATACATATGGCAGTTGCCATTTAGATGCATGATCATCGGTACGCGTGCATCTTCAGACAAGCGTGACAATAAGGATTTGCCGCCACGAGGAATGATTACATCTACAAATTCGGTCAAACGAACTAACTCACTGACTGCAGCTCGGTCGGTAGTTTCAATTACTTGTACTGCGTGTGCTGGTAGCTCATTTAGTGTAAGGCTTTCAGAGATGAGTTTTGCAAAGGCTTGATTAGAGTGAAATGCCTCACTACCACCACGTAAAATACATGCATTGCCAGACTTTAAGCAAAGAGCAGCAGCGTCAACTGTGACGTTAGGACGCGATTCATAAATGATACCAATCACACCGATGGGCACACGCATTTGGGCCACCTTCATGCCGTTGGGGCGTATGTTGGTTGCCGACATGGAGCCTACAGGTGCCGGCATGGCAGCAATTTGGCGCAAGCCTGTTTGCATGATATCTAGATACTTGTCACTGAGAGTCAAACGATCGAGTAGGGGAGCATCTAGATTATTTTCTTTTGCCTTGGCTAAGTCTTTAGCATTTTCTGCTAATAAAAAAGCTTTATTTTCATTAATTAAATCAGCTAAACTTAGTAAGGCGGCTGACTTCTTTTGATCATTAATGCGCATTAAAACACGTGAAGCTTGGCGAGCTTGTGCACCTAGCTGCTGTAAATAATCTTGCACCGATAGTTCGGAAGAGAAAGTAGACTGTGTTGTGTTCATGACAATATTGAAATAATAAATGGTTAAATTATTTAAAGTGAATGCTCTAAACGGCTCGCGGATCAACTAATTTTAAGCTTAAGCGTAGTAATTCTTGCCAAGGATTATTAAGACGACCCTGTACAGGGATGCCCTTGAGGATACGATCGACGTCATGGGCATGCTGAATAATTCCCATTAATTGCATTAAGCTGAGCCGTTCGAGTGCCTTTAAAATCAAATTTGACTTGGGTGGCCTGATGTATAGTGAACGCAATTGTGAAGAAGGATTTAGTCCCTTATGCCGTGCAACAGCTAAATTATAAAGATGACGGATATCGATCATCATAAAACCTAAAATAGGGGGTAATGCTTCGCCTTCTGCTTCAAGGCCTTCAAGAATCCTACGGGTCCTTTTAGCATCGCCTTCTAGCATAGCAGTCATGAGTGACATGACATCGTAGCGTGCAACATCTTGAATTGATTGTTGAATGCTGTCAAAGGTTATCTCACCCTCAGGGTAGCTTAGCCCAAGTTTAAGAATCTCTTGGTGAGCAGCAAATAAGTTGCCCTCGACCTTATCTACAATCCAGTTAAGTGTCTCTCTGTCGACGGATTGCTTTTGTCGCTTTAGGCGTTGAGCAATCCAAGAGGGTAGTTGTTCTCGCTCGATCTGGGGCAGCTCAACTACTTGAGCAACTGCAGAAAGCTCCTGCCACCATTTGGCTTTAGCAGTTTGCCAGTCTAATTTTGGCAAGCTGACAATGACGATTGTATCAATCAATTGGCCTTGTTTAACTTGCGCGACAAGCTGATTTAAAGCGTCACTACCTTTGCGTCCAGGCTTTCCGGTTGGGATTAGTAATTCAAGTAGTTTACGTTCGGAAAACAGAGACATACTCTGTGTAAACTCTTCAATGACACCCCAATCATCTGTTGCCGAAAGACTTAATGAGCTACGCTCTGTATAGTCATGCTTATATGTCCATTGTCTCAAGGCATCAACTGCTTCAATTCTCAACAAGAGCTCATCACCGACTACACAATAGAGTGGTGAAGGCTCTTGGTTGAGGTTGATTCTATCAAGACTAAAATTAGCCATTAATTTCCGTGCAATTGGCGGTAGCGTTCGATGACTTCATCTGCCGTAATACGCTGTAACATAGAGCTAGCGATATTACGCTCCATATCGGAGTAAAGTTGCTGCATTTCTGCAGCTTTAGCTGCCGAGTCATCTTCATCATAGGGTAATAGGCGCAAGTTTGACAAGGTCGTTGGTGCTAATAAGGTATTGCCAGCATTATCTACTAAGGTGAAGCTGATATATAAGCCTAATTCGTACTCTTCTACCTTGCCGTTGATGTCTAAAGACATCTCTTTACGTGTGCGTCTACTATTAATCTGGATGAGTCGAGCCTCTGCCTCAGTGGCATTGTCAACGATTCGGGTGTGAGGGGAGTTAGCCCTGATACCACGAATAATATATGAGCCAAAGCTTGTTTGAGAGCTTATGTTGGTATATAAACTGTTAAACGGCAGTGGTGTCGCACCACGCAGCTTAAAGCCGCAGGCGGCAAGACTAAAGATTAATAGTAGAAGCAGCAGGAACATACCATACTGCTTAAAAGCTCGTTGTCGTAATATTGGACTGAGGGCAAATAGCTTATTAGTGTTCATGATTAACCAACCACGTTGACGAGGCGACCGGGAACAACAATAACACGTTTGATCGGACGCCCCTCAAGAAAGCGTTCAACTGAAGAATGTGCTCTGGCAGTGGACTCAATCAAGTCTTTATCGGCATCGTTAGGAACCATAAGGGAACCGCGCAACTTACCATTGATCTGTAACATCAACTCAATTTCATCTGCAATCAGGGCTGCTTCATCTACTTCAGGCCAAGCCGCATCCAGTAAGTCACCATAGGCATCGACTAGCCCTAACTCACGCCAAATGTGCCAAGTGATATGTGGCACTACCGGATAGAGCATACGTAGCATAATAGAAACAGACTCTCGAATGACATGATTACTTAGCTCTCCTTCGGGGAGTTTAGCCGCTTCGAGAACATTTAAGAGCTTCATATTAGCTGATACAACTGTATTGTATTGAATACGATTGTAGTCATAATTTGCTTGCTTTAATAAAGCATGTGTTTCAAGACGCAAGTCTTTGATGGATTTATCTAGGTTGTCTTGAGCTGCCCAGTCAATATTGTCTTGCCCTTGGCGAATTTGCTCCTGATGTTTGAAACAATAATTCCAGAGACGTCGCAAGAAACGATTAGAGCCATCAACGCCACTGCCTGACCACTCGAGAGTTTGTTCAGGAGGGCTAGTGAACATGACAAAAAGGCGTGCTGTATCAGCGCCCATTTCATCAATTAGTTCTTGCGGATCGATACCGTTATTTTTGGATTTTGACATGGTGCCAATACCGTCGTATTGGACATCAGAGCCATCACTTATTAGCTTAGCACCAATAATATTGCCTTTGCTATCAAAGATGTTTTCCACCTCGTCTGGTGCAAAGTACTCGAGACCGCCGAGTTCGGTACGGCGAGAGTAAATATGATTTAATACCATGCCCTGACAGAGTAGCTTGACAAAAGGTTCGTCGTAATTGAGTAGCCCCATATCTCGCATGGCTTTAGTCCAGAAGCGGGCATATAGTAAATGCATAACTGCGTGCTCAATACCGCCGATGTACTGGTCCATTGGCATCCAGTAATTATTGCGCTCATCAACCATAGCATCGTTATTGTTGGCTGAAGCGTAGCGCATAAAGTACCAGGAAGAATCGACAAAGGTATCCATCGTATCGGTTTCACGACGTGCATCGGCGCCACAAGAAGGGCAGGCGACGTGTAAAAACTCTTCACATTTATTTAGTGGGTTGCCGCTACCATCAGGAATTAAATGCTCAGGTAAAATCACTGGCAGATCTTTTTCTGGGACGGGAACAGAACCACAATCAGGACAGTGAATAATTGGAATGGGTGTGCCCCAGTAGCGTTGACGAGAAACGCCCCAGTCACGAATGCGCCAAGTGATTTTTTTATCACCTAGTTGCTTTTCAACCATGAAGTCAGCGATTTTATCAATGGCTTCGCTAGTGCTTAAACCATCGTATTGAGCTGAGTTAATGAGCTTGCCACCTTCTTTGTCAGCATACCAATCCTGCCACTCTTGATCTGAGTAGGTCTCACCATCAATGTCGATAACTTGAATAATTGGTAGTTCGTACTTAAGGGCAAAAGCGAAGTCTCTTTCGTCGTGGCCCGGAACAGCCATCACCGCGCCATCACCGTAGCTCATCAAGACGTAATTACCGACCCAAACCTCAATTTCTTGACCGGTAATAGGGTGAGTTACCGTCAGTCCGGTAGGAATACCTTCTTTGTCTTTGGTGGCCAAGTCGGCTTCGCTAGTGCCACCTTTAATGGCTTCCTTAATAAAAGCGGCTACTTTGTCATCACGACGAGCAGCTTCAGTAGCAATAGGGTGCTCAGGAGCAACGGCACAGAAAGTAACACCCATGATGGTATCAGCACGGGTGGTAAAGACATACATGCGACCGTCTTGGATTAGTTCATTTTCAGCATTTCGAATATCGTGAGTAAAAGCAAAGCGTACGCCTTCACTGCGGCCGATCCAGTTCTCTTGCATTAGACGAACGCGTTCAGGCCAACCGTCTAGGTGATTTTTAGTGTAATCAAGTAGCTCTTCAGCATAGTCGGTAATGCGTAAGTAGTAGCCAGGAATCTCGCGCTTTTCGACGATGGCACCAGAACGCCATCCACGGCCATCGATAACCTGCTCATTAGCCAAAACAGTTTGATCGACAGGATCCCAATTAACTACTTGGGTTTTACGATAGGCGATGCCGTTTTCGAGCATCTTCAAGAACAGCCATTGATTCCAACGATAATACTCGGGATCACAAGCACACATCTCACGAGACCAGTCGATTGCTAAACCCATGGACTTCATTTGCTTTTTCATATAAGCAATGTTGTCATAAGTCCATTTAGCAGGCGGCACTTTAGACTTGATAGCAGCGTTTTCAGCTGGCATACCAAAGGCATCCCAGCCCATGGGCATCAAGACGTTATAACCACGCATTCGAAGTTGGCGCGTCATAACATCATTAATCGTGTAGTTTCTCACATGGCCCATGTGTAACTTACCGCTAGGATAAGGTAGCATTGAGCAAGCGTAGTATTTTGGTTTTTCTTCACCGGCAGCATTTTTTGCGCCTTCGATAACACGATAGACATCTTGTTCTTGCCAAATTTTCTGTGCTTCTTGTTCAACAGCAGAAGAATGATATTGTTCTTGCATGGATAGACTTCTAAAGATAATAGTGATAAAAATTAGACTTGATCAGAATAAAAAAGCGATTAGGTTTATAGTTGCTTTTCTAAGAGTCACTTTTATTCTAAATGTAAACGCTCCATTATAACCCTGATTGCTCTTAAGTCGAATTATAAGCACAGGCGAGGAAGAACATTACTAAAACCTATGAAGACTAATTACAGTTCAAAAATATATTATTTTTCTCTAGCTACGGCACTAGCCTTGTCATTAAGTGCGTGTAAGACGACTCCGATGTATACCGAAGGTGATATTCATTTTGAAGCGACCTGCATAGAGGGGGATGTGACAGTGTGTCAAGCGCATTTGGAGGCTGCTTGTGCAGATTATGATGGAGAGGTAGTGGAAGTCGATATTCGACGCGAGCGTTATATCAGCGAGGAATTGCGCAATGAGCTGAGAGCTTTGGGACGACAAGCGCGTTCTGTGCACTTGACTTGTCGTCCTCCAGCAGAGCTAGATGAAACTGTAGAGTAACGCTAATCGCTGTAGTTAGCTGCTTATCTTAAGCCAAAGCAGTCTTTGTCTAGAGAAAGCTCTTTGTGTTTACTCACAACATAATCGACAATTTTTTCAGGATTGTCTTCAACAACAAAAAGATCAAGATCAGGGGCAGAAACGTAACTACAACCTAATAATTGTTCTTTGATCCAGTCTACTAAACCACCCCAAAATTCACTGCCTACAAACACAATGGGGGCGTGGTGAGCTTTACCCGTTTGAATAAGGGTGAGTGTTTCAAATACCTCATCCATGGTGCCGAAGCCGCCCGGCATCATGATATAAGCAGAGCTATTCATGAAAAAAGTCGTTTTGCGTGAAACAAAATACTTAAAATAGAGACTATCTGATTGGTATGAGTTGTCATGCTGCTCATGTGGTAACTTGATGTTTAAGCCGACGCTGTGGCCATCTGCCTCATAGCATCCCTTATTAGCGGCTTCCATAATGCCAGGGCCACCACCGGAAATAATACTAAAGCCGGACTCAGCGAGTAATTTACTGATTTCGATGGTTTTGTTATAGTAAAAAGAATTCCGAGGCGTGCGAGCACTTCCAAAAATACTAACTGCTTTGTTGAGACCGATTAGATGCTCAGCAGCTGTTGCTAGTTCCTGAGAAATCTCTGAGACTTGACCCTTAATGGTGTCTGCTTTGGATGCTTCTACTTGCTTCATTTCTGAGCGACTGACACTTTTAGTGTTTTCAGCTTTGTCTTCTACTGTAAGATCAGAACCTACAGTTAATTTTTCTTTACTGGTTGACATGAAAAAAACCTTATTGCTTGTTGATGGCTCAAGTTATTTATACCGTGCATTTTTCGCTATGCCTAATTTAAGAAATGCCCTGGGTGAGCCCACAGGTGCTCTCTATGGCGTAATGAACATGATGCGCAAGATAAACCAAGATTATAATCCTGATTATATGGCTTGCGTGTTTGATGCGAAGGGCAAAACCTTTAGGGACGATATCTATAAAGAGTATAAAGGGAATCGCCCACCAATGCCTGATGATTTGCGTTCTCAGATAAAACCCATTCATGATGCCATTCGTGCGATGGGCTGGACAGTTATTGCTGTTGAGGGGGTAGAAGCTGATGATGTGATTGCTACTTTAGCTAAAAAAGGCACTGAAAACGGCATCGAGTCTATTATTTCCACTAGCGATAAGGATATGGCTCAGTTGGTGCATGAGGGGGTGACCTTGATTGATACGATGAGTAATCAGGTGCTAGATGTTGACGGGGTCAAAACGCGTTATGGTGTAAAGCCTGAACAAATTATTGATTACTTGATGTTGATGGGAGATACTGCGGATAATATTCCGGGTGTACCCAAGGTCGGCCCTAAAACTGCTGCAAAGTGGTTAGAAGAGTATGGCACTCTGGATAATCTTATCGCTCATGCGGATGAGATAAAGGGAGTAGCTGGTAATAATCTTCGTGAGTTTATACCGAATTTTGAGATGACGCGTCGATTGGTGACCATTAAGGCTGATTGTGATCTTCCTGCGGAAATTGATTCTCCTGATGATTTACGTCCTTTGCCCCAAGACACGGAGACCTTGATTGATATTTACCAGAAGTACGGTTTTAGAACCTGGTTGCGAGATCTGAGCGGCGATCCAGAAGCTATCCCTGAGCAAGATGCCAGGGTTCAGGTAGAAGTTATTCCAACCGCACCAGCTACCATTGATTATCAGACAGTGACTACAGAAGAACAGTTAAAAGCACTGATTCAAGTTCTTGAAAAAGCAGATATCGTGGCGTTGGATACTGAAACAGATGGTCTGTACTCGATGGGTGCACGCTTAGTAGGTTTGTCCATGTCGGTAAAGCCGGGACAAGCTTGGTATGTGCCAGTTGCTCATAGCGCTTCCATGTTAGAGGAGCAGCTAGATAAGCAGTTTGTTTTAGAGCAATTAAAGCCTTGGTTAGAGGATGAAGGCTCTCAGAAGGTTCTGCAAAATGCCAAGTTTGATACGCATGTTCTAGCTAATGAAAAGATTAGTTTAAAAGGTATTGCTCATGACACTATGTTGATGGCTTATGTATTGGATTCTTCTAAGCGGGTTGGCATGGAAGAGTTAATGCAACGCTATTTGGGTCGCAATGGTATTAGTTATGAGGCCATTTGTGGCAAGGGCGCTTCAGCAATTACTTTCGATCAGGTGCCGATTGATAAAGCATCTGAATACGCATGTGAAGATGCTGATGTGACGTTGCAGTTATATCAGGTGATGTTACCTTTGATTGAGGCAGAAGAAGGTTTTAAGCGTATTTATCAATTGGAAATGCAGGTATCGCCCGTATTGACTGTGATTGAACGCAATGGGGTAAAGCTGGATGAGAAGTCTTTATTAGAGCAAAGTCGGGTGTTTGCTGCACGCTTAGATGAACTAGAAAAAGAAGCGCATGATATTGTTGGTGAGGCCTTTAATTTAAATTCACCACGTCAGCTAGGAACGATTCTTTTTGAAAAAATGGCCTTGCCTGTTATTAAGAAAACGCCTAAAGGAGCGCCTTCAACCGATGAAGAAACGCTTAATAAATTAGCTGAAGACTACCCTTTACCGAAGTTGATTTTAGAATATCGTAGCTTGGCTAAGTTGAAGTCTACTTATACGGATAAGTTGCCGACCATGATTTGGCCTGCGACTGGGAGAGTGCATACGAGTTACTCTCAGGCTTCGGTTGTTACTGGGCGCTTATCATCTTCTGAGCCAAACTTGCAAAATATTCCTGTGCGTAGTGAAGAGGGGCGTCGTATTCGTCAGGCCTTTGTAGCAGAGCCTGGTCATGTGATTGTGGCAGCAGACTATTCGCAGATTGAATTGCGTGTCATGGCTCATATCTCAGAAGATGCAGGACTACGTCAGGCCTTTGCTGAAGGCAAGGATATTCACCGTAGTACTGCTGCAGAGATTTTTTCTGTAGATAAGATTGAGGATGTGACAGCGGAGCAACGTTATTCGGCTAAGGCGATTAACTTCGGCTTAATTTACGGGATGGGGGTATTTGGTCTGGCTAAGAACCTAGATATCACGCGTGATGCCGCTAAGTTATATATCGATCGTTATTTTACTCGTTACCCTGGTGTAGCGAACTATATGGAACGCATCAAGCAGGAGGCAACTGATAATGGTTACGTTGAAACTTCCTTTGGTCGTCGATTGTGGTTTACTGAGATTCAAGGAGCTAAGGGGCCACGTCGGGCGAATGCTGAGCGCCAAGCGATTAATGCGCCTATGCAAGGGACAGCAGCTGATCTTATTAAGATGGCGATGGTTGCTGTACAGGATTTTATTGAAGAAAAGCAGCTGAAGTCTCGTATGATTATGCAGGTGCATGATGAACTGGTACTAGAGGTTCCTCTGGACGAAAAGGATTTGATCTACAAAGCACTGCCTGAGTTGATGAGTAATGTCGCCGAGTTGAGTGTGCCCTTAGTGGCTGAGGTGGCAGTAGGTGATAACTGGCGAGATGTAGAGTAAGTCTATTACGTTGCAATAGTATTAAAAAAAGCGTTGTTTCAGGGTTTTGAAACGACGCTTTTATTTTAAATAATAGGGCAGGTAAATTATTTTGCTAAAGCCTGAATACGAACTTCTAAAGGCGGGTGAGTTGCAAAAAGGTTAGCTAGTTTATTGCTATTTGAAATACCCAAGGCCTGAATGTTTTTGGGTAATTCGCCTTCTTGTAGTTGTTGTAGTCGTTGTAACGCTTTAATCATGGAGCTTGGAGTACCCATTAATTGGGCGGCGCCGGCGTCTGCTCTAAATTCTCGCTGGCGTGAGAACCAGGCTACGATCATTGAGGCGACAATACCAAAGACGATCTCCAAAACAATGACTGTAAGGAAATAACCAATACCTGTACCTTCACGCTCATTTCTAAATACGGCGCGGTCAATGGCATAACCCACAACACGGGCTAAGAAGATAACGAAGGTGTTTACAACCCCCTGAATTAGGGTCATTGTTACCATGTCACCATTAGCGACGTGAGCAATTTCATGGCCTAAAACGGCTGCCACTTCTTCTTCGTTCATGCTTTGCAACAGACCCGTTGAGACAGCGACTAAGGCGTTATTCTTAAAAGCGCCAGTAGCGAAAGCGTTAGGGGCACCTTCGTAAATAGCAACCTCAGGCATGCCAATCCCCGCACGTTGTGCAAATTGTGACACGGTCTCGACCAACCAGGCTTCTTGTCTGTTAGCTGGTTGGCTTGGATTAATGACACGAGCGCGTGTGCTCATTTTGGCCATTGGTTTACTAATTAATAAAGAAATAATCGAACCAGTAAAGCCGACGATTAAAGCAAAAACTAATAAGGAGGTGTAATCAATCCCTTGATCAGTAAGCCAGCGATTTAAGCCAAAAATACTGGTAGTAATTGATAGCACCAAAATAATTGCTAGGTTGGTTGCTAAGAATAAAACAATTCGCATCATGTGATTTCCATTTCCAATCTGATTGAGTAGGGATAGAATAATTAATAAATAGTATGCGCTTAATATTAACAATATCAAGCGTTAAATGTAATTTAAATGTCAGCTTTATAGACAAATTAAAGGAGCTTTACATGCATTCTCTCTGGATGCTATTGGCGTCATTTATGTTTTCAATGATGGGTGCAGGCGTCAAGTTTGTCGGGGAGTTAAGTGTACCTTTGTCCCTGACAATTATTGCTCGTGGTTTGCCGTCTGTGCTGCTGATTTTTGTATGGGCAGTGTTGACGGGACATTCGTTAAAGCCTAAAAGCTATAAGTTGCATTTTTTCCGCAATCTCTTTGGTGTGACAGCATTGTCACTGGTTTTTTACTGTTATTCAGTATTGCCATTGGCTACCGCCACTACATTAAATTATACCTCTGCTTTATTTATAGGCTTATGGCTATTTATCAAGGGTGTAGAAGGAAGAAGGGACTGGTTTAGGTTTTTTACTTGTATATTGGGCTTCGCTAGTGTGTTGTTGGTTTTAAGGCCAAGCTTAGGAGAGGATCAGTATTTTGCAGTACTTTTGGGGCTTGGCTCGGGCATTAGTGCAGCCGTTGCTATGATGCAAATTCGCTCACTTGGTAAGCTTGGCGAGTCTACTTGGATTACTGTCTTTTATTTTTCTCTAGTAGTCACAGTTACAGGATTGATTACTTTTGATAGCGCTGAGATTAGGCAGATTTCAGCTCAGGCTTGGGTCGGGTTGCTTACGGTTGGTTTGAGTGGATTGGTAGGGCAGTTGTGTATTACTAAAGCCTATGGCTCAGGGTCTCCGATTTTATCAGCTGTATTGCAATATATGACGATTGTCTTTTCTGTCTTCATGGGGATTTTGTTTTGGGATGATGTGCCGGATTTGCTTGTTTGGGTAGGTATTGCTGGGGTTATTTCGGCAGGTGCTCTATCAGCTTGGGCGACTATGTTGCAAGTGCGTAAGGCAGCAAAGCTGCCGAAGACTGTAGAGAATAATTAGAGCCAAAAGTGATTGTTTGTTCTTACTTTTGATTAATCTTGTCTATACTTAAAGAATAAGTTCACGATTTAGATTAAGCACCAAAGGAGATAATCATGCATCCATTAATTTCAGTAAATGAGCTAAAAGAATTACTCCAAAATAGTAGCTCTGATAAGAAGATCCATATTATTGATGTACGTAGTGATTTACGAGATGCCGAGTATGGACGTCAATCGTATTTAGAGGGACATGTTCCGGGTGCCGTTTTTTTTGATGTTGAAAAAGACTTGGCGACTACGTCCAATGGAACTAATGGTCGTCACCCGTTGCCGGAGCGTGATGACTTTGCTGCTTTACTTGGTAGCCGCGGAATGCAATCTTCTGATCACTATATTGTCTATGACGATACTACAGGTATGTTCGCTGCCCGTCTCTGGTGGATGTTGCGGTGGGTCGGTTGTGCTAGTGTGCAGGTGCTCGATGGTGGTTTTTCTGCATGGCAATCCTCAGGTGGAGCGGAGGATTCTGTTGACGTCCCGTTTGCTACTGCAGTTGCCTGGCAAGAAGCGCCTCGCCTCGTCGGTGGAAGGGTTAATGTCGACGAAGTCGAGGTTAATATCCGCTTACAGGATTTCTTAGTGATTGATGCACGTTCAGCTGCTCGATATAGAGGCGATGAGGAGCCGCTTGATCCTATTGCTGGACATATTCCGGGTGCTATTAACCGTCCTTTTAGTGAAAACTTAGAAGAGAGTGGCAAGCTAAAGTCAGCTGAAGCATTAAAGAGCGAGTTTAGTAATTTATTAGGCGTCCGTCCTTCTAGTGAGGTGGTGCATCAATGCGGTTCAGGTATTAGTGCTTGTCATAATTTATTAGCCATGGAGGTAGCTGGCCTAAAAGGTGCTAAGTTATACGTTGGTTCATGGAGTGAGTGGTCCAGCAATCCGAACCGACCTGTTGCTACTGGTAATAACTAGCTGCTTTGAGCCGCAAAGCATTTGGAAGGAGGGCAAGTCATAAAAATATTTGCTATTCCAAGTGATAGTTCATTGATGATTTGCTGAAAATTAGCGACAAAAACTATGGATTTTCGTACAATGTTGGATTATTCAATTTTGTAGGAGGCTGGTGTGTCTAAGGACAAATCAGTTTTGCATGCTGAGCAGCAAGAGTTGCCGGAGCAGTTTGAAGAAGCAATGAAGGAATTGCAGGGCATTGTTCAGTCGATGGAAAATCAGGTACTGTCGCTAGATGATGCGCTTAAGGCCTATGAGCGCGGCATGTTATTAAGTCGTGTATGTCAGCAAAAGCTTGATGATGCGCAGTTACAAGTGCAAGTTCTACAAGAAAACTTACTTAAGCCTTTACCACAGGACAATGAGGTTAATTAGATGAGTCAAGAGTTGTCATTTGACCATTGGTTAAGCTCATACGTAGTGCCGGAGCTGGAGTCTTCTTTAGAGCAGGTATTGACGGTATCCGATGAAAATCCTCATTTAGCAGGTTTGCACGAAGCGATGCGTTATGCTTGCTTAGGTGGTGGCAAACGTATTCGTGCTGCGCTTGTTTTGGCTGCGGGTGAAGCAGGTCATCATAATGAGTTGAGTGAGCAGTCTAAAAAAGCCTTAGTTGCTGCGGCTACCGCGGTAGAATTGATTCATGCTTATTCATTGGTGCATGATGATATGCCGTGCATGGATGATGATGAGTTGCGTCGTGGCAAGCCGACAGTGCATATTCAATATGGTGAGTCTAATGCCTTATTAGTTGGTGATGCTCTACAAAGCTTGGCTTTCGAAACGGTTGCCAATATGCCTGCGGCACCAGCACTAGTTGTTAAGGTGGTGCAGCAATTAGCAGTAGCCTCTGGTAGTAGGGGGATGGTCGGTGGTCAATATATGGATTTGGCTTCTGTTGATCAGCAAATTTCAAAATCTCGTCTTAAGCTGATGCATCAGTTAAAAACCGGCGCCTTGATTGAAGCTAGCATTTTGTTAGGTTCTATTACCGTTGCGACTAGTTATGAAGATTATTTAGCGCTTAAGAAGTATGCACAAAAATTAGGTTTAGCCTATCAGGTGGTTGACGATGTTCTTGATGCCACGATGGACACTAGTGCCTTAGGCAAGACAGCAGGCAAGGATGAGCAAGACAATAAGCCAACCTATGTTAGCGTGCTTGGTCTAGAGGAAGCTAAACGTTATGCTGAATCGTTGCATGAGCAATCCTTAGAGGCGATTCAGCCTTTAGGACCACGTGCAGAACGATTAAGATCTTTGGCTGATTTGATTATCCGTCGCCAAAGCTAAGGGTTGTGATGAAGAATTTATTAAATAAAATTAAATCTCCAAAAGATTTAAAAGAGTTGACTCGTTGCCAATTGCCTGAGTTGGCCAAGGAATTACGTCAGTACATTTTAGAGTCTGTAGCCAATACTGGTGGTCATTTATCGTCCAATCTAGGGACCGTAGAGCTAACAATAGCTTTGCATTATCTATTTAATACCCCTGAAGATCGTCTGATTTGGGATGTGGGGCATCAGGCCTATGCTCACAAGGTGCTGACTGGACGTCGTGAGGAATTGCCATATATTCGTCGTCAAGGCCATATATCCGGATTCCCTAAGCGCTCGGAATCACCTTATGATGCCTTTGGTACCGCCCATTCTTCAACCTCAATTTCTGCTGCTTTAGGGATGGCTGTTGCCGCTCGAAATCAGGGGCTTGATCGTCAGCATATTGCTGTTATCGGTGATGGTGCAATGACAGCGGGTATGGTGTTTGAAGCGTTGAATAATGCCGGTGATATGAGTGGGATTAATTTATTAGTCGTGCTTAATGACAATGATATGTCTATTTCTCCACCAGTCGGAGCGTTAAATAAGTACTTTAGCCGTTTGATTTCTAGTGGTTTTCCTTTGTATAAAGAAGCTAGTGACATGAGTAAGGTCATGCTAGAACGTTTGCCTGAACCGATGGCAGAATTTGCGCGACGTTTCAAAGGTCATGTCAAGGACCAGGCAAAAAGCCTAATGGGTGCTCATACCTTATTTGAAGAATTTGG
>LSQX01128277.1_pt2 | contig 27692 bp, 27 predicted proteins | sample 654561 | NCBI WGS metagenome assembly LSQX01 (sample SAMN04489861, study PRJNA283612) | anaerobic digester metagenome | isolation source: 4 biogas reactors fed with cattle manure at either 37C or 55C with and... | place: Denmark: Kongens Lyngby | collected 2014
TTGATTTCGTTAATAATAAGAATTTGATTTTGTATTTGTACAGGGGAACTGCGGATTATAGCAATAATGAGAAGTTAAAAGTTCAAAAATAAATATATATTTAGTAGAATTGTAAAGAGAAACATTATTACTTTTTAATAGATAAGAGGATACACTATGAGATATTATGGTATTATTAGAAAAAGAAATATTGAAAAAATAATATATAGTTTTGAGAAACATAGGCGTTTTTGTTCACAATATACTACTCTAGATAAGAAAAAACGTGAACACCGTAAATTTAATTATATTCATAGTTTTGTTGAACCATACAAGTTTAGAGCGGAAAACTTAGGTATTCCGGAAAAGAAATATTACACACCTATCTGTATAATTACATCCGATCTTATTTTGAGAGAAAACATTCCTCAGTTAAAATCCGGATTAATTAAGTTGTTAAAAAAACAATACTCTCATAAATTCTTTGGAGGACAGCAGTCAATTGATGAAATACTTAGGAATATTGAAGAAATGGACGATACATTGACATCATGGTATGACTGCATTGATATTGGTAGATTTGATTTTGAAAGAGATAATACGTTGAACCAAGATATTTCCTACTTTGATGTATATATTAAAAATACTAATTCTTCTTATCTATCGATAGAATTTCACCTTTATTTTGGTGATATTTTTCAAAGAGATCAAATTCAAATAATTAATAGCAATTATATTAATCTTAAAGGATATACTGTACCAGGTTTTATGTAGAATCGTAAAATTAGTGGAGGTAATCGAACATATAATGTCACACATTATAATAATGCGCATTTGAAAAGTGACTTAATCTATGAGAGTATATCCATACTTAAGTGGCGATTTTATAATAAGATTCAAAAGTATTTTCCAACTATACTTCATCAAAAAAAAGTCAACCCGCCGAGTATTAACATTTATAAAACTAATATAAACTATACTGAAGAAACTGGTCGTCATTTCTGGGATTCTGTAGGTATTTCAGGTTATAAAGGGCAATTTATAGATGAATCCCGAAAGCTATTTTTTAAGACAAATCTTAGTGGGAGATACGAGCGAAACAAACGAACAGATTTAATTTATGTAGTAAATGAATTGACTATGGATCATGAGCCGGGATACTATTCTACTGACTTTCAGATAATAAATGAATTTGCAGAAAATCTAAGTACTAATATTTTCAAATTTACTTTACTAGACGCATTGAATGAGTTGGTCGCTAATGATTTAATTTCATATAAATTAAGCCTAAATAAAATTAAACTTAGAAAAAACAGATTTAATAAGTTATTAAAGCTTCGATACTTATATGAAAAAAACATAGATTTCTACAAAAGATATGTATGTGATGATATATGGGAAAATGCGCAAAATGAAATTGCCCATGTATTTAATGGGAAAAAACTGAAACATTCCTATGATTATCGGGTTTTAACTGATTCTCCTGTAGTTTCAAAAAGTAAGATTATCGAACAAATCAAAGCCCTATGTACAGAATTTGATGAAAAGACTTCTATTCTCCAACATCTGGCAGCATATAAAAACGAAAACAGAAATAGAATAATTAACTTAATCATGCTGTTGTTAACTATTACTACCATTGTATTTATTATCTTCCCAGAATTAAGTAAAGAGGTTGCAAAGTTTCTACTATATATTTGGAGCTTCATTAAGGATATTTCTACAGCAATAATGTAAATAGATGGACTTTATTAATGTGACATAAATTATGAATTATAGTTAAGTAATAGATACGAAAAATTTATTATGTTTATCATGTAGCATTAAATCAGAAGATAATTTAAAAATACATACGAAGAGGCGATTATAATGAACTGTTCAGAATATGAAAACGTCAAACACTTTACATACGTTGAATATTGCGATTATTTGCAAAAGAAACATGGTATCGGAAAATATGATTATATGACAAAATTATGGAACAAAAATACAAAATGTACTCGAACAAAAGAAGGCTTGATTGCTCACCATAAGTACGAGAACTGTGCTATAATGCTTTCAAAAAAAGAATTTGCTATGTCAAATCCATTTGAGTGGCAATTAGCGAAAAATATTGTTTTTTGTGACTACTTAGAACATCTGCTACTACATGTGTTAATATGTGAACAACCATCAGAAGATAAAAACGACTTAGAAGCAGTTGGTATAGGTGGAGTTATTAATTTCATTGTACCTGAGTTGAATGATTTTTATAGTGGTTGGGTCACTAAACAAGAATGGCAAAAAAATTGCCACGACTTGATTAAGGGCGATAAAGACGTTTATTTAACTATAATAAAAAGATTTAGAAGCTCTTGTAAAAACAATCCGTTTTTTTCTGAAGACGGTTTATTTAAAAGTTTCAATGAACGATATGGATTGTGGTCGTCAACAAAAAACAAATCAATCTATAACGAAATAAAATCATTATAGAGCGGTTTCTCACAATGAGCAATCAGGGCAGTTCGAGATAATCTTGAACTTTCAATTATATTTGAGAAAAGCCCTTGAAGATAGGCTTTGGGAGGAATAATTGCAATAATGGGAAGTTCAGAGTGGAGAACTAAAATTCTCCTATGTAACATTTTTCAAAAGATGATTTTTCGTTATAAATAAAGCAATAAGTCATAGATAGAATAGGAGAATAAACAATGGTTTATGAAGAAGACGGGAAAATTTATTATGAGAAATTAAATGATTTTATAAAGAGTTCAAGAGATTGGTTTGTAAACGTGGGAAGTAGTAAACCAGTACGAAATAAAAACAATATATCTGAAAAGGTGGCAGCAGATTTATTAAATTGTGATAAATATGTTATTAAAATTTATATTAAATATGGTTTACTGCATTCAGATTGTATTGATGGAAAACATTATTTCACTTATGAATGGATAGAGGATTTTGCAAAAGACAATAGGCTTTTAGACGAATCCGGAAATTTGCCGAGTAAAACAGGATATGATAGTAAATATTATACCGACGAACTAGGGCGACTGATTGTTACCCCTATCATAATATGGATAGATAAAAACAATAAGGAGACTGATAAACCAAACCCTGAAAGTCCTCCGGTTAGATATGCGCAAACAATATGTGTCCATGGTAAGAAGCACAGGCACAGCATGGGTGTTGGTGGACGAGCTGAAGGATATTACTTAATGCCATTGCCCGAAGATATTAAGTTAATAAAAAAATATAATCTTAATCTTGGAGAACAATACAAAGATTTGTATTGTGACAATTAAATATCTCATCGAAAGGACAGGAGGCAGACCGAGGGGTGGCTGAGAATTTAGAGATGACTCAATTCTCCAGTTTGTTTATATGCAGTCAAGATTTGCATAAGGGCATCAATGCGAAGAAAGACTTTGGACAAGTTCTATGAAAAATAATTTAAATGTTTTGCTATATATGTGCTCAAAGTAACGTCCCGTTATGTTTATTAGGAAGACAATCGTGCATTGAATAATGTGAGTCGTATTTGTTACAAATGGCAAACCATCGATTATTTATTTTTGCATAAGGAGTACACAATGAATAACATTACTAAGAAATCATTAGAATTAGTGAACAAACTTTTCTCAAATGAGGACAAAGAACAAGCTATCATATTATTAACAAATGAATGTGGGAATAATCTGCCTTATTGCGAAGAGTATATTCCTGAAGAATTAGACCGAATTCGCTTTGCCGCTATAAAAATATCCCAAGGAAATATTGGACAACTAGAATCGGCAATAATAATGGCAAAATCAGATTGGAGAGACCTACTTATGAGTGCTGACTTTGCAAAGGATGTTAATTTACATAATATATGGGCAGATGAAACCGTATCATTATAAATCTTTAATAATAGTGATACGCCTTCTTCATAAATTGTGAATTAAGCAAACTTCCCATTGGTAAAAATATATTACATAAAAGATGGTAATGCATCGCTATTGTTATAAACTGCGAACTAACGATTATTATATAAGGAGGTGTTGAGTATGACCGATTTTGATAAAGTTTCATCCTACTACGATGTATTCAATGAATGGGGAAGGTTAGATGCTCCGGAGGGGAAATTGGAATTTGACTTATGCTTACCAATAATTAATAAATATCTACCTCCCAATGCAGAAATACTTGATTTAGGCGGAGGGCCGGGCAGATACACGATTACATTGGCTCAATTAGGCTATACTCTGCATTTAGCTGACTTGTCTCAGACCTTATTAGACCAAGCAAAAAACAGAATTTTTGAGTTGGGGATTAATAATGTAAAATCTATCTCACAAATTAATGCAACTGATTTAAGTCTATATAAAGACTCTTCATTTGATGCCGTACTACTTTTTGGGCCTCTTTATCACTTGACAAACGAATCTGAGAGACTTTCTTGTGTAAAGGAAGTAAACAGGGTATTGAAAACAAACGGAGTTGTGTTTGCCAGCTTTATCCCATACCTCACAGGCGCTAAAGGCGTAGCTGTGAGGATGTTCCATTTTCCAGATCAAGCCGGAGTGGAAACATTAAGTCGGGTTTTTAATAATGGAATTTTTAATAATAATGCCAATCACGGCTTCCAAGAGGGGTACTATCCCACGTCTAAGGAAATAGCGCTACTGTTCAACAAAAATGGATTTTCAAAAGTCTTGTTACGTTCAATTCGGGGCTGGGGAAGCGGCCAGGAAGAACAAATTTATAAACTGAAATCTGAAAATCCATTGGCATATGAGACTGTCATAGAGTTAATCAATAAAACGGCTGATGATCCATCAATAATAGAAATGTGTTCACACGCCATTTATATTGGGAAGAAAAATGATACTAACTTCTACTAATAAGCATAATACTAAGTTAGGTTAGTACGCTTTCTTTATCAATTGCGAATTAAATCAACTTCCCATTTTGTTTATTATAGAAAAATAAAAATAGGTAATCAAGTAATCGCGAGACGCCTTCTCAGCTCGCGCCTCCTCGCAGCGGCATTTTTTCTTCACTTCGTTCGAAAAAAAGCCGCGGGAAGAATAAGAATGTCGGCGTGAAGGCCTCCATTCTCATTTTTCCTAGTTTCTGTCTGTGAGAGTTTGAATACAATCTGGACACAGAAAAAGATAAGAACCTATGCTTTGCATAGGTTCTTATCTTTTAAGCGCGAGACGAGATTCGAACTCNNGCCTTGGCAAGGCGATGCTCTACCACTGAGCCACTCGCGCGTATTATGCTGTGCCGTTTTTGTCTCGGGCACATGTCATAATATACTACAGAAATTAACCTTTGTCAATACCTCAAAATTAAATTGTCGTGTTTTTGATTTTATATAAATTGTATAGTTAATTTAACCAATTAGCACTGTTAGAACGTATTCGTTGTTCTGCAATGATTTACTCATTACGGCATCTGATTTTACCAGCTTTACGTCTATCCAGAGCTCTTCGGCAGCTATGAGCATATTGGCTAGCATTATTCCCATGTCTATATGTTTCAGCTTCTCCAAGGGCTTTGCGAACCAGGGATTCTTCTTTACGAATACATGGATTCTATTCTTATATACTACGAAACGCCAAGGCTGGCTGTTATAGGCGGATGGGGCAAGACGGGCCGCATCTAGCATCTTGCGGACATCGGTGGATACCTCTTCTTTATATACCACAAGCTCTTTTTCAGGCGAACGCTTTGCAAGGAATGAATCCCTATAGAGAGGCTCCCTGGACTTTCCAAAGGCAAGTGCTATTACATAATCGAATTTCATAGTTTTTTTAAGGGGCCATCCAGGGCTTGCTGCACCCAGAAAGCAGGTTCCTAGTTCTTTGGTCTCGATATATAGGCTTAACTGCTGCATAAGATATCCGGCATTTAGAAGATAGTCGTCCTTCTTTTCGGATGATAGACTGATGTAATATGGAGCTTTAACTGCAAATGGACCATTAAATCCTTGCTTCTGCTCGATATTGCTTATAAGCTTGAACTCCACCTTTATGTCCTTTGTTAGCATGGGTAAGCTATTGGCAAATTTAAGAATGTCGTCTATAACCTCCCAGTTGATGGTTTCCTGATAGAAGCTTCTTATGCTTTTTCTGGAGAATATAATGTCAAACATGTTCATATATCAGCACCTCACTTTATTGGTTGGAAGCTCGTTTTTCTAGTTCCCTTTTTCTATAGTATAATGGTGAGATTCCATAATATTTTTTAAATAGCTTGCTAAAATGATAGACATCCTCATAGCCTACTTGATTTGCTATGCTCCTTATACTGCTGTCATCAGACTTAAGTAGGATATCACTTGCCCTTTCCAATCTTATCTTTATTAGATAATTTATAGGTGATTCTCCGGTTTCTTCCTTAAATATCTTCGATATATATACAGGGCTTAGATACATATTATGTGCAATTTGTTCCAAAGATATCTTTTGGTTGTAGTTTTCATTTAGATAATTTATTATTTGCTTTACCGCATAATTCTTATTATATGATTCGAAGCTGCATTTTGACTGTTCATAATCATCAGCGCTTACGATTTCGCGCATTATGAGAAGAAGCATCTGCATAAGATGTGTTTTGAACATGAAATACTTACCCACATTGCAGCTTTCTTTTTCTGATATCATGGCATAGCAATGCATCATTAATTCCTGCTTTAGCTCTGCATTTGTATGAATGATACAGGCTCCGTCCTTTGTCTCAATTGAATTTTGAGCCATGTTCTTAAAATGAAAATTATTAAAGCCCGTGATAAATTCAATGGTAGGCTCATCCTTATTGCTTACTATATGAGTATGCATAACACCGGGATTACATATTACAAGATCTCCGGCTGACACATCATATTCTACACCGTCTACAAGGTATTTACCCTTGCCTGACAATATGTAGGCTAGCTCTGTATAATCATGGTCGTGATATACACCGTTCTTGGTCATCTTACATTTGGATACATAAAATACAGTCGGATTAAAATCATTATACGTCAAATCATAATCTATTACCATATTCTTCACCTCTCTATGACTTATAGGACAGGCCACCAACATAATTATAGCATTAGCCTTATAAATAAGAAACAATATTTTAGAACTATTTTATTAACCTATAGAAAATACATTTAATTTGTAATTATCTACATTTTATTATAGAATAATTAGGGATATAATTAAGGCTAGATTGTTCAGCTATTAATCTGACTTATTACCACCAAGGAGGAAGCATATGACAGCAATGCAATGGGTGTTTTCTTTTCTGAAGAAATACCGTAAACGACTCATATTTGCTATGTTTTTAGCCACCATAACCGCTGTGACGGCTATAATAAATCCACATATTTCAGGAACTGTGGTAGATGATGTAATCATGAATGGAAACCATAAGATACTACCTAAGCTAGTATTGATAATGGTATTATCTACCTTAATACGTACCACCATAAGATTCTGGTTCGTCATGATTTTTGAAACGACCTCACAGAAAATGCTTTTTACCATGAGAGATTATGTATATCGCAAGTTTATGAGGCAGGATTTTAACTTTTATAATACCAATCGTACAGGTGATTTGATGTCTAGGCAGACAGGTGATATGGAGGCCATAAGACATTTTGTCGCCTATGTTATATATTCAGTTTATGAAAATGTTCTGCTATTCGTAGTGGCACTTGTAATGATATTTATAGTCGAATACAGACTGGCTCTATGTATGATAGCAGTAATGCCCTTAACCATTTATGTGACATATAAGCAGCTAATATCGGTTAAGCCTGCTTTTCATAATATCAGACAGCATTTCTCAAGTCTTAATACCTTTGTTCAGGAAAATGTCAGTGGAAACCGTGTTGTTAAGGCATTTGCTAAGGAAGACTATGAAATCGCCAAGTTTAACAGGGAAAATGATGGTTTTAGGGATGCGGAGCTTAATGCGTCAAGGATATGGATGAAGTATGTGCCAGTATTTGAATTCTTGGCCAATGCACTTACAGTTATTCTCTACCTTGTGGGAGGCATCATGGTTGTGACAGGCTCCATGTCTCTTGGTAAGCTTGTTCAAGTAAGTGGCTACCTATGGATGCTTAACCTCCCCCTTCGTCAGGCAGGATGGCTGGCCAACGACTATCAGAGATTTGTTACATCCGCGGAGAAGGTGTATTCCACAATCAGTATTGAACCCACTATTACAGATCCCGAGGATGCGATTGTAAGGGAACGATTTAAGGGAGATATAGAATTTTCTAAGGTAAGCTATAATATAGGAGAAGAGAGGATACTTAAGGATATTAGCTTTAAGGTTCATGCTGGACAGACTATAGGCATTATTGGTTCGACTGGTTCCGGTAAGACTACGCTTATGAACCTTTTATGTAGGTTCTATGATGTTAGCTCCGGTGAGATTACACTGGATGGAATTAATGTAAAGAATATCGAGCTTTATTCTCTTCGTGATAATATCGGAATAGCCATGCAGGATGTATTCCTATTCTCCGATACTATTGAAGGTAATATTGCCTTCGGAAGGCCGGATTGTAGTATGGAGGAGGTAATAGCTGCCGCCAAGGTGGCAAATGCCCATGATTTTATACTTCAGATGCCCGAGGGCTATGATACCATAATTGGTGAGAGGGGTGTAGGTCTATCAGGAGGCCAAAAGCAAAGGATTTCTCTTGCCAGGGCCTTACTTAAGAACCCTTCGATTATAGTTCTGGATGATACAACATCTGCCGTAGACATGGAGACTGAGACGCTTATTCAGGAGGAACTTACTAAGACCATCGGAAAGCATACGGTATTTGTTATTGCCCATCGAATTTCATCCATAAAGGATGCGGATCAAATTCTTGTAGTAGAGGATGGTAAGATTGTAGAATCCGGTAATCATGATAGCCTGCTGGCTAGGAAGGGCTATTATCACAGAGTATTTCATCACCAATATGGTGATTTTGATCAATACACAATACTACAAAAGGAAATGGGGGTATAGACTTGGCTAGGAATAAATACGACATCGACGAGACCTTACAGACAGAGTTTAATATCTCCCATATAAGAAGACTGGCTAGATATATTAAGCCCTATCGAAAGGATATGGCTATGGTTATAATACTTATGACTCTAGCCTCGGCTCTAGGGATGCTTACTCCCAGAATATTAATGGATATTCTGGATGTATACATACCTAATGGTGATATTAAAGGTATTGTATTTATAAGTCTGGTTTTATTGGTGATTTGTCTTATTATATCCGTGATACTTCGAATGAAGATATCGGTAACCTCAAGACTGGGACAGAATATGATTCACACAATCAGAAGTGATATCTTTGAGCATCTTCAGGAGCTGCCATTTTCATATTATGATGACAAGCCCCATGGGAAGATTCAAGTGAGGGTTGTTAACTATGTTAATTCCCTAAGCGACCTTCTTTCAAATGGTATCGTAAATACTATAACAGACCTCTTTAGCCTTATTTTTATCGTAGCCTTTATGCTATCCATAAATGTTAAGCTTAGCATTATATGCTTAATGGGACTTCCCTTACTTATGATACTGGTATTTATAATAAAGAAGAAACAGAGGGTAGCTTGGCAAAGGCTCTCTAACAAATCCTCCAATCTAAATGCCTATATTGCCGAGAGTATAAGTGGCATAAGAGTAACTCAGAGCTTTACAAGAGAGAAGGAGAATATACGGATATTCAATGATCTAAGCGGGGAATATAAGAGTTCATGGATGAAGGCGGTAACCCTAAATTTCCTACTCTGGCCTGCTATCAATAATATTTCCACATGGACCACCGCAGCCGTATATGTTATAGGGATTGCTTGGCTAAATCAAGGAATGGCAGGGATAAGTGTAGGTGTACTTGCTGCCATGTCCGGTTATATCGGGAGGTTCTGGCAACCGGTAAATACTCTGGCAGGCTTTTATAATTCACTGCTTACAGCTATATCATATATGGAGAGAATATTTGAAACCATAGATGAGCCGGTCCTAGTTAAGGATAAGGAGGATGCCTATGATATGCCCCCGATTATAGGTGCTGTGGAATTTAAGGATGTGTCCTTTAGCTATGAGGACGGTATTCCGATTCTTAATAATATTAGCTTTAAGGTTAAGCCTGGGGATACGATAGCGATAGTAGGACCCACCGGGGCAGGCAAGACCACAATAATCAATCTAATCAGCCGCTTCTACAACCTTGATTCTGGTGTGATTACTATAGATGATGTTGATATCAGTGATGTAACTATAAAATCACTTAGAACCCAGATGGGTGTCATGCTACAGGATAGCTTTATCTTCTCTGGAACCATTATGGATAATATCCGCTACGGTAATATGGAGGCTGAAGATGAGAAGGTAATAGAAGCCGCAAAGACCGTTCGGGCCCACGATTTTATCGAAGGACTGGAGAATGGCTATGATACTGAGGTAAATGAACGTGGAACCAGGCTATCTGTTGGCCAAAGACAGCTTATCAGCTTTGCTAGGGCCTTGCTTGCAGATCCCAAGATACTTATACTAGATGAGGCAACATCTAGCATAGACACAGAGACAGAGATCCTACTTCAAGAGGGCTTAAAGAGACTCCTAAAGGATAGGACATCCTTTATAATAGCCCATCGCCTATCTACTATAAAAAATGCAACCTGCATCCTATATGTGGATGAGGGTAGCATCATCGAGATGGGAACACACGATGAGCTCATAGAGAAAAAAGGCCTCTATCACGAGCTTTATCAGTCCCAGTATCAATTTTTGGCTTAATGGTGTCAGGCACCATTACAAAATTGTTACATGGTGTTAATATAATCGTAATGGTGCCTGACACCAAAAAAACAGTTGGAAGTCTGACACAATTATGCTATGATAATAAAGGTACCAGATACAGAATGTACAAGATTCGTAGTATAGCATAGTTGGAGTGATATAAATGAAGAAAAAGATAATGTTAATAATAATCACAGGAGCAGTCCTACTATTTGTTGCTTGTAAAGGAAATGACCAGGAGACGAATTTTATACAGCCACCTGTAGAATTTACAGAAGATGATGATATAGTAATACCGGATGATCCTATAGATGATTTTGAGGAACCAACCGATAATCCCGATGATACAGAGGATGAGCCTGTATATGTAGGTGAGACCACTACAAAATACGTTAAGCTTCGCTCATATGGAGCTATATTAAATGTAAGATCGACACCCAGCACAGAGGGGGATAATGTAGTCGGATTTCTGGTGCATACAGAGCCTATTGAGGTTATCTCTATAGATGGTGATTGGGCTAAGTTTCTGTATCAGGATGAGGTTAGGTATGTAAGCGCTGAATTTCTGGTGGATACGGTACCGCCATATGTATCTCCTCCGACTCAGACATTACCAGCAAACTAATATTATTGAGTTAATGCAATATAAGTATATTACTATATATTAATTAACTTACAAATTCAATAAGTTTAGTCATAGAATCTGAGAGATAGGCAGCTTTATTATAGCAAAAGCCAATCTCTCTTTTATTAATCGGTTTTTTGAGGGGGATTTGAATAAGCTTGCCCTTTTCTAATTCCTCGCTAACAAATTCCTTAATTACACAGCCCACACCCAATCCTGTCTTTGCAAATTCAATCAGAAGATCCATGCTAGAGACCTCAAGAACATGTTGTGGACGGATATTGTTATCATTGAAATATTCTTCTACATACATTCTAGATATATTCTCTTCATCAAGGAGCATTATATTGGCTGTAGCAAATATATCCTTATCCCTTTCTCTTAGGCGAAGGTTATCAATATATTCATTTGTTGATACAAAGATATCCTCGATTTCATATAGTGGTATGAATTCATGTATTTTCTGGTTAGAGGGCTTTGCGACTAGGCCTATGTCTAGGGTATTATTTTCAAGTTGCTTTAGGGTATGAACAGTGGACTGACTCTCAATGGTTATTTTAATGTGAGGATATTCCTTTAGGAAACGATTAAGGTATGGTAAAAGAACATATTTGCATAGGGTAGAGCTTACGCCGATTCTAAGGTGCCCCACTCCAAGCTCCTTCATATGAGTAAGACGCTCTTCTCCTTGCTTAAGTATATCAAAAGCCTGCTTGGTATATTGATATAGAAGCTGTCCCTCCTCAGTAAGCTTTACTCCCCGGGAATTTCTTATGAATAGGGTCAGGTTTATGCTTTCTTCGAGGCTTGTGATTGATTTGCTGACAGCAGGCTGGCTCACATACAAAAGCCTGGCAGCCTGTGAGATATTTCCCGTCTCTGCCACACAGTTAAAGATATGATATAAGGATAAATTATTCATTGAGACTCCCTTCCGTAATAAATGAAATACTTTGATTAATTTACATAATGTCATTCGTTCATATTGATATAACCATAGATTATGATAGACATTCGCAATATGTATTTCTATTATATCAGTATATATGATAAAATAACAATAGAAAATGCATTTATATAGGAGGATATCTTTCATGAATTTCAATATTGCGGTTATTCCCGGCGATGGTATCGGACCGGAGATTATTAGAGAGGCAAGAAAGGTTCTTGATGCCATAGGAGTACAATACAGTCATAGCTTTAGCTATACCGAGGTGCTTATGGGCGGTGTATCAATCGATGCGACGGGGGTGCCACTTACTGAGGAAGCCCTATTAACTGCAAAGAATAGCGACTCTGTTCTTCTTGGCGCTGTGGGGGGAGATGTGGGTAAGTCTAGTTGGTACGATGTAGCCCCTAATCTTAGGCCGGAGGCAGGGCTTCTTGCCATCCGAAAAGGTCTTAATCTATTCGCTAATATCAGACCAGCAATCCTATTTAGTGAATTAAAGAGTGCTTGTCCCCTTAGAGAGGATATTATAGGGGATGGCTTTGATTTTGTGGTTATGCGAGAATTAACAGGGGGATTATATTTTGGAGATAGATGGACTAAGGAAGTGGACGGCCTAAGAACGGCAACCGATACCCTAGTCTATAATGAGCAGGAGATAGCCAGAATAGCTAGGCAGGCATTTGAAATTGCAAGAAAGAGAAGAAAGAAGGTCTGTAGCGTAGATAAAGCAAATGTGCTGGATTCCTCCAGGCTTTGGAGGCAGGTTACTAAGGAAGTCTCTATGGAATATCCAGATGTGGAGCTTACGGATATGTTGGTTGATAATTGTGCCATGCAGCTTGTAAAGGATCCCAAGCAATTTGATGTCATCCTTACTGAGAACATGTTCGGAGATATACTCTCTGATGAAGCCAGTATGGTTACAGGCTCAATCGGAATGCTGGCTAGTGCAAGCCTTGGGGACACCAAGCTAGGCTTATATGAGCCAAGCCATGGGTCTGCTCCTGATATTGCGGGTCAGAACAAGGCTAATCCCATAGCAACCATTCTTTCGGCTGCTATGATGCTAAGGTATTCATTTGATCTTGATGCGGAAGCCAACAAGGTGGAGGCAGCCGTAAAGGAAGTCCTTAAGAAGGGCTATAGAACAATCGATATTATGTCACCAGGAAAAACCCTTGTTGGATGCGATAAGATGGGTGACCTGATAGCAGGTGAAATTATGTAATAAATTTGTAATGGTGCCTGACACCATTAAGAATATGTTAACACATGTAATATTTTTGTAATGGTGCCTGACACCATTAAGGGAGGTAGTATGATGGGAATGACAATGACGCAGAAGATACTGGCTGCTCATACAGGCCTTGAAGAGGTCAGTGCAGGACAATTGATTGAGGTTAATTTGGACCTGGTTCTTGGTAATGATGTCACAGCTCCTGTGGCTATAAAGGAAATGGAAAAGCTAGATACTAAGAAGGTTTTTGATAAGGATAAAATAGCGCTAGTACCGGATCATTTTACACCTAATAAGGATATTAAGTCCGCCGAGAACTGCAAATGTATGAGAGAATTTGCAATGGATCATGATATAACGAATTATTTTGAAATAGGTGAAATGGGTATTGAGCATGCGCTACTTCCTGAGAAAGGTCTTGTAGTGGCGGGAGATGTGGTTATCGGTGCTGATTCTCATACCTGTACCTATGGTGCCTTGGGTGCTTTTTCTACAGGTGTAGGAAGCACAGATATGGCAGCAGGGATGGCGACAGGCCAGGCATGGTTTAAGGTGCCTTCTGCTTTACGCTTTAATCTTACAGGAAAGCCTTCGAAGTGGGTTAGTGGCAAGGATATCATCCTTCACATAATCGGTATGATTGGAGTGGATGGTGCCAGGTACCAATCAATGGAATTTGTCGGTGACGGTATTGAAAACCTTACCATGGATGATCGATTTACCATAGCAAATATGGCTATAGAGGCTGGTGCAAAGAATGGTATATTCCCGGTGGATAAGCTTACTATTAAGTATATGAATGAGCATTCAGTAAAGCCATATACCATATATAGAGCAGATGAGGATGCCAGCTATGATGAAACCTATGATATAGATTTATCTAAGATAAAGCCTACGGTCGCATTCCCGCATCTGCCGGAAAATACTCATACAATTGACAATATTGAAGATATTAAAATAGATCAGGTAGTTATAGGCTCCTGTACAAATGGAAGACTTGATGATTTAAGAATAGCGGCTAAGGTTATGGAGGGTAGAAGTGTAGCAAAGGGAATGCGTGTCATAGTATTTCCTGCTACTCAGAAAATTTATCTTCAGGCTCTTGAGGAAGGATTACTTTCTATATTTATTAAAGCAGGAGCAGTAGTTAGTACACCTACCTGCGGGCCATGCCTAGGAGGACATATGGGTGTTCTGGCCGCAGGGGAACGGGCGGTATCTACTACAAATCGTAACTTTGTCGGACGAATGGGTCATGTAGAATCAGAGGTCTATCTTGCTAGCCCGGCAGTTGCGGCTGCCTCTGCTGTTACCGGTAAAATATCAAGCCCTAAAGAACTGGGTTTATAGGATGAATAATTAGCACCATCTTTATATAGGTCTTTATTTGATTGAATCGAAAGGAGTAGCTAAATATATGAAAGTATCAGGAATAGTACATCGATATGGTGATAATGTGGATACGGATGTTATAATCCCTGCCAGATATCTCAATACCTCCGATCCTAAGGAGCTGGCCGAAAAATGTATGATTGATATTGACAAGGATTTCATAAGCAGGGTAAAGCCTGGGGATATAATGGTTGCAGGAAAGAACTTCGGCTGCGGTTCATCTAGAGAGCATGCGCCTATAGCCATAAAGGCTTCTGGTATCAGCTGTGTAATTGCCGAGACCTTTGCAAGGATATTTTATCGCAACTCTATCAATATAGGTCTTCCTATTATAGAGTGCGAGGAGGCATCTAAGGATATTGAAGCTGGTGATGAGCTAGAGGTAGATTTTGACAACGGAAAAATATATAATCTTACTAAGAATAAGCAGTATCAAGGGCAAGCTTTTCCGGAGTTTATGCAAAGGATTATTAAAGCAGAGGGCCTTATAAACTATATAAAGCAAAAGTAAGTAGGTTTTGGGGATATCCTGCTAAGACAGTATAATATGTTAGCTGTCTTAGCAGGAATTTTTTAGGTAGTAAGAGTACAGGTGGATACAAAAGAACTTGACAGGAATGTCCAAATGAATAATATTGGTAGATGAGAGGCTCAAAAAATATTAATATGAGGTGGAGGTATGAAACCAAATAGAACTAGGTTATTATTTTCTATTATTTTAATTATATCTATAGGTATAACTGTGAAAATGACATTAGCACCTAGTGCCATAGCTGAAAATGCTCCAAGCACAGAATTTTCAGCTATACGGGCATTTAAGCATATCGAGGCTATTGCAAAGGAACCCCGGCTTACCGGCACTGAATCTATTAAGAAGGCTAGGGAATATGTTATCTCTGAGCTAAATGAGATTGGTATTGAAGCAGAGGTCCATAAATCAAACAGTCTGGAGAATATCTATGGAATTATAGAGGGAACCAATTCTTCTGATGCGATCATGCTAACCGCTCATCTTGATACTGTATATAATAGTCCCGGGGCCGCTGATGATGGGAGCGGTATAGCTGTTCTACTAGAAACAGCCCGTGCACTGAAATCTAACGCTCCTTATAAGAACACAATTATACTTCTCTTCACTGATGGGGAAGAACTGTGGGTAAGAGGTGCAATGGAATTCATCCGTAACTCATCTATTAGAGATAGGGTTAAAATAGTTGTCGGTTTTGATGCAGGAGGCTTATCAGGACCATCTATATTAACATCAACTAGTGAAAATAACGGTTGGCTTATCTCCCAATTGGCAAAGGCCTATCCCTCTACTCTAGCTAGTTCGATGATTAACATCTTTGCTAATTCAACAACTGATTATACTTTAGCCTTTCGACCGGCAGGCTATTCGGGATATGAATTTGATATAAATATGGATAAACGACACCATTCAAGAGACGACAATATTGACAATCTTAATCCCAATAGTGTTCAGGACCATGGGAATCACGCCTTAGCGCTGGCAGACCATTTTGGGGATTTGGATAGCTTAGATGACCCTAGAGAGGAAAATGTTGTTTATTTTAGCTTTTTGCGGCTATTTATTATTTCCTATCCAATTATATTTGGCTATATATTGGCGATTATATTACTTTGTATGTTTATAAAGCTATTATACGACAGTATAAAGAATAAATTAATAACATTAGGCGGTATATTATATGGTGCTTTTGTATGCCTAATGGCTTTAGGGCTTGCCTTTCTTCTTGGGATATCTCTGAATAAATTGCTCAAGATAGAATTATTTATGAAGCTTAATAAATCACTTGCTGAGAGTTATCAGGCTATTACATTTATGATAATTACACTAGCCTTTATTATATGCTGGTATGCTATTTCTCTAAAAATTAGAAAAACGAGTCCTTATGATATGACTATGGGTATACTAATCCCATTGCTGATTGTTATGCTTGTCACATCTATTGCTTTCCCAGATATAGGCTTTGCCTTTTCCTGGCCTATATTATTTTCACTTTTGGCCTGCATGAATTGGATTTATAAAATAAAGAAGAAAAAGAAGTTTATAAGTGTAAAAGTGGGTTTCCTCTTATCTGGAATAGCAATAATTTCTTTTGTGGGTCCCTATGTTTTTATGGGTTTGCATTCGGATATTTCAATTACTTTAGTATTCACAGCACTGATATGCGGATATATTTACCCTTATATTTTAACCATGCTTGGTATGGATAATTGGATTGAGATAGTATAAGATAGATATATCAAAATTAAAATACATAACAAAGAAGGAGAAGATAGACTATGTGGGTTTTATATGCTTTATTATCTGCAGTATTTGCGGCATTAGTTTCAATTTTAGCTAAGGTAGGCTTAAAAGGCATTAATTCAAACCTTGCGACAGCCATAAGAACCTTCGTGGTTCTTCTTATGGCTTGGGGCATTGTGTTTCTAACTGGCAAGCAGAAAGAGATTACGACACTTACAAGCAAGAACTGGAGATTTCTAATTTACTCGGGTCTTGCGACAGGTGCATCCTGGCTTTTTTATTTTAGGGCATTACAGATTGGAGAGGTATCAAAGGTTGCTCCTATCGATAAGCTGAGTGTTGTAATTACCATGATACTGGCTTTTGTATTCTTAGGTGAAACTCTTACTCCAAAGGCTATAATCGGAGGAGTATTAATTGCAGCTGGTACTCTGGTAATGGTTTTATAACAAATACTTATACAATTACTTCTGACTGTAACCTTTTGACAACTATCATCATAAGTTAAAATAGAACTTTATATAGGTGATGGTAAGTATTATGAATGGTACAATTAGATATACAGTCCGGCCCTATGACACCTTTTGGATGCTAGCACAGGTGTTTAATACTACTGCGGATTCAATTATGGAATTAAATCCGGGAGTAGACCCCAGAAATCTTCAGGTCGGCCATGTCATTACAATCAGACCCGGTTTTCAGTATTATCCTCCCTATCCTATCGATAATAATATGATGGGTAATAATAACATGCTAAGAAGACCTAATAACAGCATGATGAATGGTACTATGCCAAACAGTGGCATGATGAGTGGCAATATGCCAAACAGTGGCATGATGAATGGTACTATGCCAAATAGTGGTATGATGAATGGCGGCATGATGGACAGTGGCATGATGAATGGCGGTATGATGGACGACATGATGGATGATTGCGGAATACTACCTGATTTGACAGATCTTTTCCGTATGCTGTGGGGAGAGCATATAATGTGGACTAGAATGGTCATGCTAGGAATTATATTCGATCTTCCCGAACTAGAGTTTTCTACACAGAGGCTTCTTCGTAATGCAACTGATATGGCCAATGCACTAGGTACTTTTTATGGTAATGAAGTCGCAAAGACATTTGAAAATTTGTTCAGGCAGCATATTACAATAGCCGCAGAGCTAGTAAATGCAGCAAAAGCTGGTGATACTAATCAGGTGGATGCAATATGGCAGAGATGGGCAGATAATGCCAATCAGATAGCAGAGCTTCTTGGAAGCATAAATCCTAATTGGAGCGCTGAGGATTGGAGTGCAATGATGATGGAGCATCTAGTATTACTTGGGGATAATATAAGTAATTTCTTAGAGCAAAATTACCAAGAGGCAGTTGATGGCTTTGATGATATTGTTATACAGGCTATGGAAATGGCTGATATGATGGCAGAAGGAATTGCCTTACAGTTCCCAGGATAAATAGATATACATTATTTTGTATAGATAACATATGATATGAAGCCTATGTCTTCCCTCAAAAGACATAAGGCTTATGATAATAAGAAATGCAGAAGAATGATGCAGGATTGCACCATTCTTTTGCATTTTTTCTAATTATAAATATTTACTATGATTTTGGAACTTAATTCGACATTAGATAATAAACTGTTATTGTATATAAGATATTGTTTATATAAGGAGGATTTATGTTATCACGGGTAGATTATATTAGACAGTCCCTGGAAACCCATTTATTCCTTGGAAGAATTATGAAGGAGCACTCCTTTTTTCTCCAAACAGCTTTTACACCACGGGATGATAAATTTATTAAGCATGCTGACGATTTGAGATTAGCATTTGGTGAACTACTTGAAGATTGTACAGCCTTAGCTAATGGGGTTATAAGCAGAGAGGCAGCAGCTTCAGGTGAAATAATCACGCAATATACACTGGAAGCTGAAAAACTAACTGAATTTTATACTGGTATTTCGCTTAACACTAAAATAACACAGGCTGAGAAGGGCTTGGCACCAGGAAATGATTTTACTCCATTACTGGAGCGTAGAGTGTTTGCTATTAACAGACGAGCCTTATCATTACTTGATGATATAATTCAATTTAAAACCACTATATTAAATGATGTATTGTGTTGTAAGATGTTTACTCTTAATTATCCACTTTTGCTTGATCATATCCTAAGAGAAGCTAAACTATATAGACGTCTGATTCAGAGACTGCAATCGAGAGAGCAAATCAATATTCTAAGAGAAGCCTTTGAACAGGAAGCATTTTGGAATCAAATCATGGCTGAGCATGCCTATTTCATTCGTGGTCTTTTAGATCCTACCGAGGAGGAGCTATTTAATACGGCTAATCGCTTTGGACATGAATTCGACAAGCTGACTTGTGAATCTAAGGAAGCTATGGACAGGGCAATGCCTGCTGATTTATCAAGAGTAACAAGAGAGAGTTTACAAGCGACTAAGGGTATACGTGATTTTAAAGCTCAAGGAACTCAAGGTTTATTGGAATGCAAGATTAAATCGATTATTATACCTTTACTAGCAGACCATACACTCCGTGAAGCTAACCATTTTCTTAAGCTGTTAAAAATTTTCCAAAATCTGAGATAAATAGTCTGTATTTTTTACTTTCTTTATACAAACAATAAACATGTAAATTTAATGTTTGGAGGGATTAAAAAATGGCTATTAGAAAAATGAATAAACCAAATGAAGGAATTAAATGTATTGTAAACACCTGTGAATATTATATGAATGGAGACCATTGCTCGGCCGAGCAGATACAGGTAGAACCAAGAAATGCAGTGGATTCACAGGAAACAGACTGCTCTACTTTCTCAAAAAGAGACACATTCAGCTAATTAGTTGAATGGGGCTGTTTCAAAACTACAAGGGATGTAATCGAACATAAATGTTCGATTTGATGTAACCATAATACTGTACTACTAATCAGTGTGTAAACACACAGCGTGTGAGGTTACATCTATATACCCCGAGTACAGTTATGAAACAGCCTTTTAGCTAAATAAATGAATAGTTCCTTCATCATTTAGTGTCTTTATAATTGTTGCTATGACAGGTAGGAGAAGTAATCCTAATACTCCCATCAGCTGCGCACCTACATACATTAGGATTAGTGTTATTATGGGATGAAGACCAATTTGCTGTCCCACAATCTTAGGTTCAATCGTCTGGCGTACCGCTGTAATAATAATATATAATACGAACATACCTATACCAATCTTTGTACTGCCAAGAATAAGTGCAATAACTGCCCAGGGGAGCAGAACTGCACCGGTACCTAGGATAGGTAAAATATCAATAAATGCTATCATGGCACCGAATAAGAAAGGATTAGGAATTCCTAAGATCCAAAACCCTATGGACAGCTCCAAGAATGTAATTGAAATTATAGCTGCGTAGGCTTTAATGAATTTTGCAATAGTGCCTATACCGTTATCCTTAAGTCTTAACACCATTTTCCTGCGTTCTCCCGAAAACTGTCTTATTACAAAATCGGATATCTTGTAATAATCTATTGTAAAGAAGAAAGAGGATACGATTGTAAATATGAGCTTAATCAATAAGGAAGGTAATCTTCCCGCAAGCCCAGTGATAGTAGATATAACAGTTGTAGAGGCATTCTTAACAAAGGAGAATATAGTATCATTGATGTTAAGAATGAAATCCTCAATATATGGTTTGAGATCGGGGAATTGCTCCATGAAGTTATTTGTTATCTCATCTAGAGCTGGTTCAATAGTAAATCTATACAAATCGGGCAGTTGTCCGAACACATCCTTAAGAAATGTAAATACCTTTGCACCAATTACACTTAAGATCATAACCAATATTCCATAAAAAATTATTAGAATTATAATTGATACAAAGGAGCGCTTTATACGTATCTTTTTTTCTATATAATCTATTAATCTCCGAAATACAACTGCGATTACTAATCCAATTATAAAGGGCATCAAAAGGGGTAAGAGATATTTTATGACAATATATCCCAGCCCTAATATTATTGTAATATATATTACATTTAAGATAAATGACTTTCGTTTTTCTAGATTCATTACTGCAAATAAACCTTTCTAGTATATGGAGGTTAATAGGATATGGCTATTGTTTAGCCTAAGAATTTTTCATAACAATCTGTTCAATGACATTTGCAACATCCTCACAATTATCACAGCATCTTTCTAATTTATGTAGAATTTCAGTCCAAGTCATTAATTCTACAGGATTATTTGAGGATGCATAAAGATTACTCATCATATCAAAATATAATCCATCGCCCACCTCTTCAAGGTGATTTATTTCTATAATTTTATCATGGAGAATCCTGGAATGTTTAAAATTCTGAAATTCCACTAATGCCTCATACATTGATTTACAGCAGTCCGAGATTAATGCTGTAAATTTCAGTACGTCAGGTCTAATAGTCTTAATATTAAACATTGAGAGAAAAAGAAGAACGTCCTCTACGGAATCTGTGACATCGTCAATCTCTTGAGATAAAGAGATAATATCTTCACGTTCAATCGGAGGAAGAAACTCCTTAACAAGATGATTCATAATAACATGCTTCGCCAAATCAGCATTATGTTCAATTTCATGCATCTCCTTTACTCTAAGTGATAATTCAGATGGATTAAAATCTGCTAAAATTTTATGCAGAATTTCAGCCGATGATAAGGAGTATTTGGATAGTTCCACAAATGCTTCAAAATAATTGAAACTATGTTTTCTTTTCATAATGTTAACTTCCTTCCATATTTTATTATTGTTAATTTATTAAAGAACAAATAAAGATATATAATTAAAAAGTAATAACTCTTAAAAGATTTTAAGGAATAGATGTGCCATTAAAAATCCCAATAGACCACAACCGGGAAAGGTTAGTACCCAGGCGATAACCATTTCCTTTACTATGCTCCAATTGACACAGGAAAGTCTTTTTGAAGCGCCGACACCCATAATAGCAGTGGTTTTAGTATGGGTAGTGCTTACGGGGATTCCGGCAAGTGAAGCGGCTAAAAGACTGACGGCAGCCGCAGCATCAGCAGAAAATCCTTGATATGTATCCAGCTTAACCATTCCCATACCTACAGTTTTTATTATACGATATCCTCCAATGGAGGTTCCCAATGCCATTACAATAGAGCAGAGTATCATAAGCCAAATGGGGATTTCGAACTCTGTAACATTTCCCTGACCACCGGCAAGAACAATCCCTAGCATAAAGATGCCCATAAATTTCTGTCCGTCCTGAGCACCGTGCATAAATGCCATAGCAGCACCACCGGCAATCTGAGCATTTTTAAAGAGCTTAGTTGTTTTTCGTTTGTCCGCACCCTTAAAGAGAAATGACATAAATTTTGTAACCAAAAAACCTAATCCAAATCCTAATATTGTTGACATGAATAAACCGTATATAACAGTAACCCATTCATTGCCATTAATACCTTTTCCACCTTGTAGTGCAATTGCTGCACCGGTGACACCTGCAATAAGTGCATGAGATTCGCTGGTGGGTATACCAAAAGCCCAAGCGGCAGTAGCCCATACTACTATAGCAAATAAAGCAGCACAAAGTGCTATTAGGGCATTTTTGCTTTCGCCAAAGTAAACCATTTTTGATATGGTTTCTGCAACTGCCTTATTAACCATAGTCATAAGCAAGACACCTAGGAAATTGAAGACAGCAGCCATAATAATAGCATTTTTTGGAGAAATAACCCTGGTAGAAACGCAGGTTGCAATTGCATTGGGAGCATCAGTCCAACCATTTACTAATATAACTCCCAGAATTAATATGACAGTTATAAATAATGTAGGATTTGATAGAGAACTAAAGAACTCGGATAAAGTAATTGTCATAATTTCGCCTCCTGGTGCATACATCGATTATTTCATATATTACACCACTAAAATATTAACATTTATCTAGCTTCTAAGCAATACAAATTATCAATTGTATAAAAATTAACATAAGATGGAAAGCACATCAAAATAAAAATAATTTAGTCATTGATTTTTATGGCAAAATCCTTTATTATATACTGTACTACTTTAAAAACGACAATAACTTACAGATTAGTAAGTGATGCATAAATATTAATTTGGACTGATGCCCAAATTCGCTGTTTTATAAAAGAATGGAGGATTACTATGAGAAGCGATTCAGTTAAAAAAGGAATACAACAGGCACCCCATAGGTCGTTATTTAATGCTCTGGGATATACTAAGGAAGAATTACATAGACCGATTATCGGTATTGTAAGTTCGCATAATGAGATAGTCCCCGGACATATTAATCTAGATAAAATCGTTGATGCAGTAAAGATGGGAGTCGCTATGGCAGGCGGAACCCCCGGAGTATTTCCTGCTATAGCTGTCTGTGACGGAATTGCCATGGGACATCAGGGAATGAAATATTCTCTTGCAACAAGAGATTTAATAGCTGATTCTACGGAAGCAGTAGCTATGGCTCATCAATTTGATGCCCTAGTCATGGTTCCAAATTGTGATAAAAATGTACCCGGTCTCCTTATGGCTGCCGCAAGGCTTAATGTACCCACTATATTTGTCAGTGGCGGACCTATGCTTGCAGGAAGAATTAGGGGACAAAAGCATAGTCTGTCCAGTATATTCGAAGCCGTAGGTGCATATAGTGCCGGTAAAATGACAGAGGAGGAAGTGGAGGAATATGAGAATAAGGTATGTGCATCCTGTGGATCTTGCTCAGGTATGTATACAGCAAACTCCATGAACTGCCTAACAGAGGCAATCGGTATGGGACTTAAAGGAAATGGAACCATACCTGCTGCATATTCTGAAAGAATCCGTCTTGCAAAGGAAGCTGGTATGAAGATAATGGAGCTTCTTGAAAAAGACATTCGTCCTCTTGATATATTGACTAAGGAGGCATTTCATAATGCACTTACAGTGGATATGGCACTAGGATGCTCCACTAATACCATGCTTCATCTGCCAGCTATTGCCCATGAGGCAGGTATTGAGCTTAATATTGAATTGGCAAATGATATTAGTGCCAAGACACCTAATCTATGCCATTTGGCACCAGCAGGACCCACCTATATGGAGGATCTTCATGATGCAGGTGGTGTATACGCGGTCATGAACGAGCTTAATAAAAAGGGCTTACTATATACTGATTTAATTACCGCAACAGGTAAGTCCGTGGGAGAGAACATCAAAAACAGCATAAATTATAATCACGATATTATTAGACCTATCGATAATCCTTATAGCCAGACAGGTGGAATAGCAGTGGTTAAGGGCAATCTAGCCCCGGATTCCGGTGTGGTCAAGCGCTCTGCAGTGGCACCTGAGATGCTTAAGCATGAAGGACCCGCCAGAGTATTCGACAGTGAAGAGGATGCTATAGAAGCCATCCTTGGCAAGAAGATCAATCCCGGCGATGTGGTGGTTATTAGATACGAAGGACCTAAGGGCGGACCCGGTATGAGGGAAATGCTTAATCCGACAAGTGCAATTATGGGTATGGGTCTTGGCTCAACTGTAGCACTTATCACAGACGGTCGTTTTTCCGGTGCTTCCAGAGGTGCTTGTATAGGCCATGTATCACCCGAAGCAGCGGTCGGTGGTAATATAGCTCTTGTAGAAGAAGGAGATATAATCTCTATTGATATAAATAATAATTCTCTTAATTTCCTGGTTTCTGAAGTTGAATTAGAGGCTAGAAGAGCAAAATGGCAACCACGTAAACCCAAGATTACAACAGGATATCTTGCAAGATATACAGCAATGGTTACATCCGGTAACCGTGGTGCTATCTTGGAGATTCCTAAGTAAAGCAACGGAGGTATATCATATGAAATTATCAGGTTCTCAGATTGTTATAGAATGCTTAAAAGAGCAGGGAGTTGATACCGTATTCGGTTATCCGGGCGGTGCCATTCTAAATATTTATGATGAGCTATATAAGCACAGCGATGAAATAAGGCATATACTTACATCTCATGAGCAGGGAGCTTCTCATGCTGCAGATGGATATGCAAGAGCAACCGGTAAGGTAGGAGTATGTATGGCTACATCCGGCCCCGGGGCAACAAATTTGGTAACCGGTATCGCGACTGCTTACATGGATAGCATACCCATAGTCGCTATAACTGCAAATGTGGCAAGAAATTTACTTGGAAGAGATTCATTTCAAGAGGTCGATATAGCAGGGATTACCATGCCCATAACTAAGCATAATTTTATCGTTAAGGATGTTACCAAACTTGCAGATACATTAAGAAGAGCATTTAAAATTGCAAAGAGTGGAAGACCGGGTCCTGTACTTGTGGATATTACCAAGGATGTAACCGCACCTACCACTGCTACAGAATACGAAAGGGTTGAGATTCAACCTATAGAACGTAGCATAGAGCATATAACCGAAGAAGACTTAGAAAAGGCTGTAGAAATGATTAATAAGTCTAAAAAGCCCTTTGTCTTTATTGGAGGCGGTGCTGTAATATCTGATGCTTATAATGAAGTAAAGGAATTTGTGGATAAGGTGGATGCCCCTGTAGCTGATACACTCATGGCAAAGGGTGCATTTGACGGCACGGATATAAGATATACAGGTATGGTTGGAATGCATGGTTCAAAGGCCTCTAACCTTGGCATTACCCAGTGTGATTTATTGATTACTATTGGAGCAAGATTTTCTGATAGAGTTACCGGAAATGCAGACAAATTTGCCCGTAAGGCCAAGATACTTCAGATTGATGTTGATCCGGCTGAAATTAACAAGAATGTTATTACCAATCACTCGGTTATTGGTGATATCAAAGAGGTATTATTAAGACTTAATAAGAAGCTAGAGCAGCTTGAGCATAAGGAATGGGTTAACCATATTATCGAACTTAATAATAAATTCCCTAATAAATATAGAAAAGACATTTTGACTGGGCCTTATATAATAGAAAAGCTATATGAGCTTACGGTTGGAAAGGCTATAATCGCTACTGAGGTAGGTCAGCATCAGATGTGGGCATCGCAGTATTATAAGTACACATCACCTAGAACATTCCTGACATCCGGTGGCTCTGGAACCATGGGTTACGGCTTGGGCGCTGCTATCGGAGCAAAGGTTGGTATGCCTGATGCTACTGTTATAAATATTGCAGGAGACGGGTGCTTTAGAATGAATATGAATGAAATTGCTACAGCAACCCGTTATAATATTCCGATAATTGAAATAGTACTAAACAACCAGGTGCTGGGAATGGTACGTCAATGGCAGACTCTATTCTACGGAAAGAGATACTCACATACTACACTGACTGACAAGGTTGATTTTGTGAAGTTAGCTGAGGCTATGGGCGCCAAGGCTTATAGGATTACTAAGCTTGAGGAAGTAGAAGAGGTATTAAAATTGGCACTAACTGCTAATGAACCGGTACTTATAGACTGTATGATCGACAATGATGAGAAGGTTTGGCCCATGGTAGCACCAGGGGCTGCGATAGATGAGGTGTTCTCAGAAGAAGATTTAGAAAAGAAATAATAAATGAACAAAGGATGGAGGCAAAATATGTTAGAGAAATTGAAAGAAGAGGTATACAGAGCTAATATGGAATTACAGGAAAAAGGGCTGATTATATATACATGGGGCAATGTCAGTGGGATTGACAGAGAAAAGAAATTAATTGTTATTAAGCCCAGTGGCCTTGACTACGATAATATGAAAGCCGATGACATGGTAGTTGTCGATTTTGACGGTAAGGTCGTAGAAGGAAAGTATAAGCCATCTTCTGATACGTCAACACATATTGAGCTTTACAAAAAATATCCAGAAATAGGCGGTGTAGTTCATACACATTCTACATGGGCTGTAGCCTTTGCACAAGCCGGTATGGATATACCAGCCTTTGGAACGACTCATGCGGACTATTTTTTCGGTGACATCTTATGTACTCGTGAGCTGAGTGAGGCTGAGATTACTAATGATTATGAGCTAAATACAGGCAAAGTAATAATAGAAACGATTGGTGATAAAGATCCCATGGAGGTTCCTGCTATTGTAGTTAAAAATCATGGACCTTTTACCTGGGGTAAGACAGCTGCCGAATCCGTTTATAATGCTGTAGTACTTGAGAAGGTTGCAGAGATGGCATATAAGACAATGACTCTAAATTCGGAGGTGAAACCTGTATCTCAATTCTTGCTTAACAAGCATTATTATAGAAAGCATGGCGCAAATGCTTACTATGGACAAAGTAGTGAAGATAAGTAGTAATGTAATAATATTGCCTCGTAATTCTATAAAAAGTTGGAGTTGCGAGGTTTTTTATTGGATATAGTATAAGCCATGCTAATTTTATATATTAATAAAAATAGAAATATTTTCATTTTAAAGTTTCTTAATCTATAGTAATATTATTTGTATAGAGATAATAAGCT
>LSQX01383372.1_pt3 | contig 27681 bp, 22 predicted proteins | sample 654561 | NCBI WGS metagenome assembly LSQX01 (sample SAMN04489861, study PRJNA283612) | anaerobic digester metagenome | isolation source: 4 biogas reactors fed with cattle manure at either 37C or 55C with and... | place: Denmark: Kongens Lyngby | collected 2014
ATAGAGATATTGGCATCACAGCGCATCGAACCCCTCTCTAAGTTACCATCACAGACACCCAGGTATTGTACTATGCTTCTCAATGTTTGCAGAAAAAGAATTGCTTCTTCAGAAGATTGTATATCAGGCTCTGTTACAATCTCAAGCAAGGGAATTCCAGAGCGGTTGTAATCAACTAAAGAGCTGACCGTTTTGCCATCCCTCTCCAGATGAATCAATTTACCGGCATCTTCTTCCATATGTGCCCTGTTAATTCTGATATTTCTGCTTTCTGTCGATTTTTCAGTCCTTATTTCTAAAAAACCATTTTCTGCCAGAGGCCGGTCAAATTGAGAAATCTGATATGCTTTTGGTAAATCAGGATAAAAATAATTCTTTCGGTGAAAAATATTGCTTTCATTTATATGACAATTTAAAGCAAGAGCTGTTAATAAGGCAAAATCTAGTGCTTTTTTATTTAATACCGGTAAACTTCCCGGTAAACCAAGACATACCGGACAGGTATGGGAATTGGGTTCCTGGTCAAAATAATCTGTGCTGCAATTGCAAAATATTTTAGTTTTAGTTAATAACTGAATATGTATCTCTAAACCGATTACGGTATCGTTTCCCATACAAAACTCCTATCTTTCCATTTCTTACTATTTCACTGAAAAATATAAAAAATATTAATTAAAACGTTTTTTAATAATTTAGAATACTAAATCGGGCTTGACTGAATTAATTTCCTTTAATTCTTGTTCTAAATTATATGCTGCTCTAAATATCTTCTCCTCCTGGAAAGGAGATCCGATAATCTGCAACCCTACCGGTAATCTCTCTTTTTCAGTAAAACCGCAATTAATTGATATGGCTGGTAACCCGGCCAGATTAACAGGGGAGGTGTAAACCTCGGCTAGCATTTGAGCCAATGGCTCATCTTTTTTCTCACCTACCTTAAAGGGAGGAACTGGAGAGACTGGGCTGATCAATAAATCAAATTTTTTAAAAACAGTTTCAAAATCCTTTTTAACCAGGCTTCTTATCTTCTGTGCTTTTAAATAGTAATCCTCATAGTGGTTTGAAGTTAAGGCATAGGTCCCGAGCAATATCCTTCGAATTACCTCAGCCCCAAAGCCACTACTCCTGGTTTTTAAATACATCTCTTCAAGGTCTCCGCTATCCTCTATTCTTAAACCATAGCGTATTCCATCAAATCTTGCTAAATTAGAACTAGCTTCTGCCATAGCAATTATGGAATAGGCTGGTAAGGCATATTCCATATTGGGTAACGAAACTTCTTCTATCTTCCCTCCCAGTTGTGAAATCTTGCTGATGGAGTCTATTACCTTTTCCTTTACTCCACTATCCAAATCTTGACTAAAAAATTCTTTTGGTATGCCAAATTTTAAATTACTGATACCCTCCCTGCAGGATAGCAGAAAATCGGGTGTTGAGATATGGGATGAGGTACTATCCAATTCATCATAACCAGAAATAACATTCATTAAAATAGCTAAATCTTTAATCCCTTTCCCCATTATTCCAATCTGATCCAGAGAGGAGGCACAACCAATTACTCCATAACGAGATATTCGTCCATAGGTCGGTTTAATAGCTGAGATACCACAAAAAGAAGCCGGCAATCTAACCGAACCGCCAGTATCAGTCCCTAAGGCGATTAATGTCTCATCTGCAGCAACCGCAGCTGCTGAGCCGCCACTGGCACCACCGGGGACACGTGTTCTATCCCATGGGTTAAGGGTAATCTGGAAAGCAGAATTTTCATTTGACACCCCCATTGCAAACTCGTCAAGATTGGTTTTTCCAATGATGATTCCCCCTGCATCCTTTATTCTTTTAATTACCGTGGCATCATATGGAGGAATAAATCCTTTCAGTATCCTGGAAGCAGCTGTCGTTTCCATGCCACAGGTACAAATATTATCATTTATGGCTACAGGGAGACCTGCTAAAGGTGGTATATCATTATTCTTAATCTTCTGGTCTATCTTCTTTGCTTCCGACAAAGCCACTTCCTTATTGAGATATAAGTAGGATTTTACTATTTTATCAATTCTGTCAATCTGGTTAAAGATATCTTTTAATACCTGCTCTGCACTTATCTCTCTATTATTCATTTTATTCAAATAATCGACTACACTCAGTTCATTTAATGGCAAATTTATACCCTCCGGCTTAAATGGAAAAGCTATTAATCTTTATTAAATATTTCATAAAATTCCAGGAACTTCAAAATAACCATCCTCACGGCATCCGGTCATTCCCAGAGCTATATTCTGTGGTAATGATGGCATAACAACATCTTCATGTAAATGTTGTGAAGGAGTTCCCCCAAAGAAAGTTGGCTCTATCTGTTCGGTATCCGATTCCTTTATACTGGCAAAAAATGAGAGAATGTCGTTTATCTGCCTGGAATATAATTCCTTTTCTTCCTTATTCAATTCTATTTTAGCTAACTTTGCTATATAATCCACATCTTTTTCAGTAATGCCTTGTTTAGACATAATATTATTAAATACCCCTTTTCTGTTAACTTTTCAACATTTTTTGAAAATCTTCTTCTGTAATAACCTTGATATTTAAATCTATTGCTTTTTGATATTTTGAACCAGGATCACGTCCCAATAACAGAAAATCTGTTTTTTTTGTAACACTTCCGGTTACCCGGCCTCCTGATTTTTCAATTAAACCTTTGGCTTCTTCCCGGGAAAAGTGTTCCAAAGTTCCCGTTAACACAAATTGCAGCCCTTCTAAAATGTTTTTCTCAGCAATCTTCTTCTCTGCCTGAAAATTTACTCCAGCCTGCTGCAATTTTTTGATAATTTCTCTATTCTCCTTTTGCTGGAAAAATAATAGAATGCTTTCTGCCATAATGGGACCTATCCCTTCAATCTCAATTAACTCTTCTATGCTAAATTTTTCTAGATCAAGGAGATTAGCGATCTTTTCCGCCAGCAGCCGGGAAGCATATATACCTATATGTCGAATACCGAGGGCATAGATAAGACTGGAGAGAGGTCTGTTCTTACTATTTTCAATCGCTCCAATAATATTATCTGATGATTTGTCAGCCATTCTTTCCAGAGCTAACAGTTCTTCTCTCTTTACATAATACAGATCGGCAAAATCCTTTATTATATTATTATTTACCAGCTGATTTATGAGAGCAGGTCCCAATCCTTCAATATCCATAGCGCCCCTGGAAACAAAATGCCTGATCTTCTCTTTGACCTGTGCAGGACAGGAGATATTATTACAGCGGGAAACGACTTCCTCATCTAATTTTACTGCCTGTGAACCACAGATGGGACATCTATCAGGCATCTGGAAAACCTTTTCTTTCCCACTCCTTTTTTCTTTAATAACCTGTACAATCTCAGGAATTACCTCACCGGCTTTTTGTACCAGCACAGTATCACCAATCCTTATATCTTTCCTTTTTATCTCATCTTCGTTATGGAGTGTAGCCCTTTGAACCCTTGAACCAGAGATAAAAATCGGTTCCAATATTGCAACAGGGGTCAGGGCGCCTGTTCTCCCAACTCCCACGATAATATCCTTTATTATGGTAGTCATCTGTTCTGCAGGGAATTTAAAGGCAATAGCCCACCTGGGGCTTTTGCTGGTAGAGCCTAATCTTTCTCTAAAAGGCAGTTGATTAACCTTGAGGACCATTCCATCAATATCATAATTTAATTCATTTTTTCTTTTTTGCCAGGAATTGCAATATTCTATTGCCTCTTCAATGGTGGCACATAATTTGATATTATTGTTGACCCTGAGCCCGGCTTTTTTTAGAAAATCGAGCATCTCCATATGAGTAGAAAAATAATCATTCCTGGAAAAAGTGGCTTGATAGACAAAGGTTTCCAATTGTCTACCGGCAGTAATTGATGGGTCTAATTGTCGAACAGAGCCAGCAGCGGCATTTCTGGGATTGGCAAAAGGATTCTCCGATTTTTTTAAGCGCTCCTCATTAAGTTTTTTAAAATTTTCCCTGTTCATATAAACTTCACCATATACCTCAATAACATCCATCCCTTTAAATTCTCTTAATTTGAGAGGTATACTCCTCATGGTCCTCAGATTTTGGGTAATATCTTCACCGGTAATACCATCCCCTCTTGTCGCACCACGGGTAAGAATGCCATTTTCATAGAACAGGGCAATAGCCAATCCATCAATCTTTAATTCCACCACATAATCATAGATTTGCTCAGAAATATTCTTCTTGATACGTTGATCAAAATCGAGTAATTCCTGTTCAGAAAAGGCATTGGAGAGGCTTAACATGGGGCTTAAATGCTGAGCGGTCATAAATTGTTCCAGTGGTTTTGCCCCAACTCTCTGAGTGGGAGAGTCAGGTGTGACAAACTGGGGATAGCCTTGCTCAAACTTAATTAACTGTCTCATCAATTGGTCATACTCATAATCGGAAACAAGGGGCTGGTCGAGGACATAGTATTGATAATTATGTTTCCTAATCTCTTCTCTCAGTTCTTCAATCTCTTTTTTTATTTTCAGCTTACTCTTCTTTTCTATCATAAGTCACATTCTTTTTTTCTTAGTATATATCAAAAATAATATAAAGCTCAATAGTATATTAATAACAAAATCTATTATTACAGATTTTCTTTAGACATGTCTCATTAACACTCTACTCTTCTGCAGTTAGTTCAGATGGTAAATAGGAAAATGGCTCTTCCCTTCTAATACTATTATAGCAATGTGGATAAGAAGTATATATCTTAATAGTCTTTAAATGTGAGCATAATTATCTGATTTAAAAATATAGGGCTGATAATTATTATATTTGACAAAAATGGATGCTGCTATTATATTTATAATCGATATCCTAAAAAATGGTTAAGGAGAACTTTTATTATTATGCAATTCATTAGAAAGAATATAAAACCAATACTGCTGGTAATGGTAGTAGTTTTCATTGTTTCCATATTTTACGGTCTGGGACAATACAGGTCATCAGGTTCCCGTTCCCAGCAGGTAGGGAATATCATTGCCCAGGTCAATGGTGTGGGAATAAACTACCAGCAATGGCATAATGTCTTTATGAATTTTGTTTCCCAGTATGACAGTCAGGCTCTTTCCGGCATCAGTGATGAGTTGCTGGCTTCCATTAAAAATAGTATTACTGAACAGCTGATAAATTCAACCTTATTGTATCAGTATGCCGAAAAAGAGAAGGTAAACATTCCTGCCAGCAGGATAAACGATGAGATAGAACATATTAAAAGCAGCTTTGACTCAGAACAAGATTTTAACAATGCCTTACGAAGAAATAATCTTACTCTGAACCAGCTCAAAGAAAGTCTGAAAAACCAATATATGGTTGACCAGGTAATACATAATGAATATGATAAAATCACTATTTCAGATGAAGAGATTGCACAATACTATGAAGAATATGAGAGCTTTTTCTATCAGCCAGAAAAGAGAAAAATAAGCCATATCCTGGTTGAGGATAAGGAAGAAGCAGAGCTTTTATTAAACCAGCTTAATGATGGAATAATTGATTTTGAAACCACTGCCAAAGAAAAATCTATCTGTCCTTCAGCTAAAAATGACGGGGATTTAGGTTATATTAGCCGCGGACAGATGGTACCTGAATTCGAAGAGGCTTCCTTCTCCTTAGAAGCTGGTAATTTAAGTGATATTGTGGAAACCGAGTTCGGTTACCATATCATTAAATGTTATGATATTCAAGAAGAAAAACAATTGAGCCTGGAAGAGGCAGAAGATAATATAAAAAGCATTATAACCAGCCAGAAACAGAATGAGAGGATTGATGAACTTATAGCTCATTTAAGAGAAGAAGCTGATATTGTGATTCTCTATGATTTCACTTCAGAGATTCAGGACAAAGAAGAAGACAAAGAAATTAGTGATGATGAGATAACAGAAACAGAAATTATTCAGGAAGAGAATGGGATACCAGGAACGTCAGCTGAAGACATTTCTGAAAATCCTGTAACTGAAGAGATGGAAGAAGAATTGGCTGAATAAATATATTTAGCAATATTAATGAGTCAATTAAAATGGTATGGAAACATGGAAACCTTTTAATAATAGAATTTTTCCTCAATAATAGACATTCTTATTATTAAAAATGGTTTAATCTATAAAAATTTTAGCGGGTACACTAATATAACGGTCATCGGAGAGAAACTCCATTGTTTCTCCCGATGAATCTATTATTATACGATATGTCTTAACACTATAACCGGGAATTCCTTCCTGCAAAACATTGCTGGCAAAATTGCCTGTTTTCTGCTCTTCTCGTTTTATCTCAATCACATCATAATCATAAGTTTTCAAATCCTGGTTAATTACCCTTATCTCCTTATCCAACATCTTTTCTCCCCAGATAGTAATAATCAGTCGGTCTGCTTTAACTTCGCTGAAGATAACAATTTGCTGGTCTGTTGAATTTTTAAATTTTAAATCTTTATACCCATAAAATACCGCTGCATCCTGTCCCAGAGGAACATAACTTGTTGGCGTACCGTAGATAGAATGATTGTATCTTTCTACTATCTCAAGATTTGCCAGTAATGCTGCATTGTAAAGTGTAGTGGATACCTGGCATACACCGCCACCATAACCACTGACAAACTGACCATTGGCAATGATAGTGCTCTCTTTATAGCCATCTCCTTTATCAGCAGGACCTATCAGTCGATTAAAAGAGATAACCTCTCCTGGTTTCACAATAATACCATCAATCTCTCCTGCTGATTTCTCTATATTGTAAAGGGTGTTTTTTTCTTTACCCAACAAAGAAGTTTCGTAGCTACTCAGAGTTTCGAACACTCCTATATGGGCTAATATCTCCTTAGTGGATACATCTGGTTTCTGATAATGAACAGGTAGGTTAATAATGATTGGATTATCATATTGGGCAGAATCGATTATACTGTCTTCAATTTCTTTTAACAGATGCTCCCTATCAATCTTAACGCCAATCTGTGCTGGAATAATTCTTTCTGAAGCGAAGGAGGCATCCCGGGAGGGCTTTTCCACTGCCATTTGCAGCTCATGGTAAAAAGATTCAAATATATTCTCGTTTAGTTTTATAGGAGGTCTGATCTGATAGGCATTCCTGATTAGAGAGGTTCTCTCTTTTATTCTAGAAAGAAAAGTACCCCTTCTGCCAATTGAATAGGCCTCATTAAACAGTTTTTCCAGATCGATAGAAAGACCAAGACTTTCATCAGGTCTTACCTTCAGCCGCCATCCCTCATAATCAACCAATACAGGACTGGTTATAATTTCATCCAAAACAGGTTGCAGTGTTTGATAAGCCTGTTCTTTTTTAAGTCCACCGATACTCTGATTTAGAGCGAACAGATTGGGATATATTTTCCCTCTGTATAATATTAATGAGTCAATAGAATATATGAGTAAAAAGAATACAATAAGGGCTATAAGAATTAAAAAAGTTTTGCCCAGAATTTTACTGCTATTTTTGGATTTTTTGCTATGATAGTAATGGTGATTATACAACTACTTCTCCTCCTGCCTGTATTCTACAAAAATTTAAACAGTTTTTAATGTGTTCTAATTGAAAATAAATTGATTATCTTATATAATATTACCTGCTATTACTTTTCTACGTTATTTAAACTTTTGAGCGGGAATAGCTCAGTTGGTAGAGCGTTGGCTTCCCAAGCCAAAGGCCGCGGGTTCAAACCCCGTTTCCCGCTCCACTTCTATTAAAATAATGTGATTTAAAATAAAATCATGATGAACTGAAAAGCTTTGTAATAATATTTTCCCCTCTAAACATGAGAAAGATTAGATAGACAAACATTGATAGCAAAAACCCCAGCAAGGCTCTCCCATATAGAATAGGTATCTTAAATTTTTCATTACCTGATTTCATCATTCTGGTAATAAATTGGGAAAGGGCAAGTATTATAAATAAGAGGATAAATAATAAAACTAACTGCTCTGCCATTTAAAACTACCTTCTATTATTAATCTCCCGGGCAGCCATAACACCACTGACAGAGGATTGGATAAGGCCTCTGGTTATTCCTGCACCATCACCTATAGCAAAGAGATTTTTTATTTTTGTTTCCAGCTGCCGGGTTAAGTCCAATCTTGCTGAATAAAACTTAACCTCTGCCCCATAAAGCAGGGTTTGCTCACTGTAAATACCAGGAGCAATCTTATTTAGAGCTTCCAGCATCTCCAGAATATCGGTTAAAATTCGGTAAGGTAAGGCAAAGCTGAGATCTCCCGGCGTTGCACTGCTCAAGGTTGGTGTTACAATAGAATTACGAATACGGTCAGGGGTAGACCTCCTTCCTAACATTAAATCACCCAAACGCTGAATAATTAATCCTCCACTCAAAATATTAGCTAAATTGGCGATGTATTTACCATAGGCAATGGGTTGCTGAAAAGGTTCGGTAAAGGTTGTACTGACCAGAATAGCAAAATTAGAATTATCAGTCTTCTTATTTTTATAACTATGTCCATTAACCGTGGTAATACCATTATTATATTCCATAACCACTTCACCGTGTGGGCACATACAGAAGGTGCGAACCTTATCATCAAAAGAAGCTGAATAATAGATTAATTTAGATTCATATAGAGAATCAGTTAGATGTTCCAAAATCACCGCCGGTACTTCTACTCTTACCCCTACATCAACAGGGTTATGGGAGACTGATAATTCTAATTCTGTTGCTTGATTTTTCAACCATTCTGCTCCCACTCTCCCCGGTGAAAGAATAATATATTTCCCTTTAATGTATTCTCCACCTGTAGTAATAACTCCAAAAACTTCATCATCCTCTTTGACTATCTTAACAACTTCAGTATCAGTTCTGATTTCTGCTTTATTTTTTAAAAAATCATAGATATTTTTTATAACGGCAAAACATTGCTCTGTACCTAAATGACGAATTTTAGCAGGAATAAATTTTAAATTTGCCTTAGCTGCCTCTTTCTTAATCTTATCCTCTTCCTCTGTACTGCTACTATAGATACTATCATCTGCTCCAAACTGACAATAGAGTCTATCAGCATAGTTAATTAAATTGTCTAATTCTTCTTCACCAATATATTCTGTCAGATTTCCACCAAAATCGCTGGTCAGGTTAAGCTTTCCATCACTGAAAGCTCCTCCTCCACCCCAACCTGATAGCAATGAACAGGGGCTACATTTTTGGCAGGCAGTTTTTCGTTCTCTCATGGGACATTTTCTTCTGGTTATATCTTTGCCTTTTTCCAGGATTAAGAGATCAATGCCCTCCTGACAATTATTTACCAGTTCCAGAGCAGCAAAGATTCCAGCCGGACCTGCTCCAACTATAATAACATCATATCTTTTATCCATTTAATCCACCTTATTCCTGAAACATCTGTTACATTAGACGTTTTATTCTTATCAGTCTTTATGTTCAAATAAAAATATTTGCCTGATGGTTTTATTGAATGAAGTATTCCCACCTTTTATAAAAGTGATTATCGATTATCAGGGTTTGCAAAACTCTAATTATCTAACTTAGTCTTGATTATCCCTTTTAAATCTTTTAATAGACCTGTAGAAAAAATGAATTTTTGTTTTTCTAATATTCCACTATATTTTAAGCCGGCCCCGGTCACCAGGGCAACACAGCGAGATTGTCTATTGATTGTCCCCTCTTTTTTCAACTTTCTAATAGCGGAAATTGACACAGCGGCGGCAGGCTGAGCAAATATACCCTCACTAGCCAGCATAAGCTGCCCTTGCAATGCTTCCTGGTCAGAGACCGCAACCGCAAGTCCATCGTATTTCTTCAATTTCCTTAAAAGTTCATTACCGCTCGGTGGAGAGGCATTGGCAATAGCGTTATCGATAGCCTGGGGGTTTTGTACTGTAGAAATCCTATCTTTTTTATTAATCCAGGCTTGGTAGATAGGTGCACATCCTTCTAATTGGGCAGCAATAATTGTTGGGACTTTGGAAATTAATTTATGTTCATAAAACTCTAAAAACCCCTTTATAATACCCCGGGCATTTCCACCCGAACTGGTTGGAATTACCACATAGTCCGGTACTAAATAATTCAACTGTTCGCATATTTCAAAGGCGATACTCTTTGAACCCTCCACCCGAAAAGGTATATCTGAATTTAAAAAATAGATTCCCAGCTCCTGGCCAATCTTCAAACTTTCATAGTAGATTTTGCTGTAATCACCTTTTACTTTAATCAGAATTGGCTCATAGACTAAAATGGGGTTTAGCTTTTCCTGTGGCAGGTCAGAACTAACCAAAATAATAGTTCTTACTCCTGCACGGGCACCATAAGCAGCAACTGATACTCCCATGTTGCCACTGGAGATAGTGCCAACAGAATTATATCCCAGACTGAGAGCATGCTGCAAAGCTGTATAGGTTCCTCTATCTTTAAAGGACCAGGTAGGGTTTACTGTTTCATTCTTTATATAAACAGAATCCAGACCCAGTAGCTGTGATAATGAATTGGATTTAATAAGAGGGGTAAAACCTTCATACAAAGAGAGTCTCTCGTCTATCTCTTTAAATGAATAAAAAGAATGGTAGCGTTTTATAATATTTTCTGAAAAGGAAATTGGGTCTTTAAGAAAGGGTTTTGATGAATTTATTTTGACTTCCAATGGCTCAAAACAATCATCACATCGAGGAAACATTCTATCCAGAGAGTATTCTTTTTGGCAACCGGTACAAATCAAGCACTCCTTATTCAATATACTCACCCAAATTAATTTGAAACTCTGGTCGGGGCGAGAGGATTTGAACCTCCGACCCCCTGAACCCCATTCAGGTGCGCTTGCCAAACTGCGCTACGCCCCGACTTAGTTTTAACAAGTATATTATACAGGAGGCTATTCATTCTAGCAACTAAATATGGGAAAAGAAAATGAAAATATTGTTCTTTATATTCTGATGAATCTCTTCCCCTCAACCTCTCTAATGAGATTCTTTAATTCTAAAGAAAGTAGTGCCTCGCTTACTTTAGTAAAGGGAAGAACTGCTAATTCAGTTATTTCATCAATATGTAATGGCTCAATAGAAATATATTTTAAGAGTTTCTGCTCATAATCAGTTAGTTCAACTGTAATATTACTCCCCTGGTTATCATTTTTCTTATCTTTAGCCACTGAAAAGAGATTATTTTCCTGCTCGAATTCTTCTAATATATCCTGACAGTTATTTACCAGTTTGGCACCCTGTTTAATGAGATTATGACAGCCAATAGAGAGAAATGAGTGTATACTTCCCGGAACGGAGAAGACTTCCCTCCCTTGCTCTAGCGCATAATCAACAGTGATTAAAGCTCCGCTTTTTTTGGCAGCTTCTACTACTACTGTCCCCAGTGATAATCCGCTAATGATACGATTTCTCCTGGGAAAATTATTCTTTTCCGGCTTGGTAAATAGAGGAAATTCGGTAATAATTGCACCTTTTTCAGTAATACGTCTGGCAAGATTTGTATTTTCTGAAGGGTAAATTCTATCAAGCCCACACCCTAAAACCGCAATAGTCAGCCCTTCTGCTTCCAGAGCTCCCAGATGAGCATTGGTATCAATACCTCTGGCTAATCCGCTAATTACAATATAGCCGGATTTAGCTATCTCTCCTGCCATATCCCGGGCTACCTTTCGTCCATAATAAGTAGCCTTTCTGGAACCAACCATAGCTAAACCTTTTGCTTCTTTCATAATATTTACAAAATTTCCTTGATAATAAATAACCGGTGGTGGGCTGTAGATATTTTTTAATAGAACAGGATACCCTTCTTCTTTGATAGTTACAACTTTAATATTCCTCTTCTGGAGTGAGTCCCATTCTTCATCTGGGTCAATCTGTTTTCTTCCCTGCTCTATTTTAACCATGGTATCTTCTCTGATATGCAGTAAATTCATCATATCAGTATTTTTCATACCATAATTCCAGGCATCTTCCATAGAAGAAAAATGTTGGTACAGTTTTGCAAAACGTACCGGGCCTATTTCTTTTACTCTGTTCCAGGCTAACCAGTATTTTAGTTCTTCTTTTTCCATTTGGGCTACCTTTTTAAAATTATTAAACCTTTTAATACAGCCCTTTACTTACCAGAATATTGACCTTCCCATCAATAATATTATTTTCTCCTGGGGTAGGAGTCTGGGCTATAATCCTTCCTTGGGGTAACCTTTGATGCTGAGTATAAGCTATTTCACCAATTTGGTAGCCAGATTCTGAAAGCAAAGCTTCTGCCTCATCAATAGTCTTGCCAACCAGTTCAGGAATTTGTCTATAAAAACTGGCTGTTTTGATTTCTACTTCTACAGTACGGTTCTTTTTTAATCTGGTTCCGGCTGGTGGTTTTTGGGCGACCACTATATACTGTTCCCCTTGTTGAAAAGTACTATCATCAATTATCAGCATTTTTAAACCTGTCTTATATAACACCTGTCTGGTAGCATCTAATTCCATATCAATAACTGAAGGGACCTGAACAACGGGAACAGCAAAAACAGTCTGATAGGCGAGAAATGCACCATATCCTCCCAAAAGAACTGCTCCAATGCTAGATATAACGATAAACAAGATACGGATAAATACATCGGTTAGCCTGACTTTAGTTTTAGCCATAGTTTTTTCCTTCAGCTATCCTTCTTCAACTTTACCATATAAAATCCATCAATATTGGGACCGGAATATCCTGGTATTAATTGGATTGCTTCTTTAATCTTTGTTTTAAATCTTACTATACCTTTTTTGTGAATAAAGCTCGAGCTATCCTGAATAGTAAAATTGGGATGTTTTTTAATGAATTTTACAATCACATCATCATTCTCTTCTTTTTCCATACTACAGGTAGAATAGAGTAATTCTGCACCTGGTTTCAAATAAAGTGCAGCTATGTCAAGCAGCTCTTTCTGTATCTGGTTTAATTCATTAAAATGCTCTGTACTCCATTTTTTCCACTTTAAATCTGGTTTTTTTCTGATTACTCCTGTTCCCGAGCAGGGAGCATCAACTAATATTCTATCAGCTTTTCCCAGATATTCCTTATTTAATTTACGGGAATCCATCAAAACTGGAAAAATGTTTTCAATACCAAGCCTTCTGGATTCTTCCATAACCATTTTTAATCTTCTCTGATTTATCTCAAAAGCAATAACTTTGCCTTTATTTTGCAATATCTGGGATATATGAGTAGTCTTTCCACCCGGACCGCTGCACATATCAATTATTGTATCACCAGGAATAGGACCTAAAAATTCTGTTGCCAGTATTGAGCTTTCATCCTGAATAGAAAATAAACCTTTCTGAAAGAGTGGGGTTTGAGTAATATTAGAATAACCTTCAATAGTAACGGCAGTATCGGGAAGGTGCTGACTTTTCTGAAAGGGTATCTTTAGCTGGTATAGTTCTTTCTGGAATTGTGGCATGTTTGTTTTCAAAGAATTAATCCGCAAAGTAAGGTCTGGTCTAGTATTACTGGCTTCACAGATTCTAACACACATCTCCAAACTAAATCGATTAATCCACCTTTCTACCAACCATTCTGGAAAAGAATAATAGACAGAAACATATTTTACCGGTTCTTTCTCTGTATCAGGCCAGTTAATGGTGACAGATTGCCGAATAGCATTTCTTAAAACAGCATTTACCATACTGGAATATGCGGGATAGGGGCTCTGCTTAGCCAGCTCAACCGATTCATTGACTATGGCATAGTCTGGTATTTTCTCTAAATAGAGAACCTGATAAAAACCCATTCTCAGTATATTTTGAATGGTAAGGGGCAATTTCTTTTTTTTACTAAACAAAAATTGGTATATGATCCAATCCAATCTTTTCCTAAAACGGATTACTCCATAGCTTATTTCCTGTATTAAAGATTTGTCTAAATCACCTGGTTTATATTTTTTAAAAAAAGAGGGAAGTAAGATATTCAGATAAGAATTCTGATTCTCTACCCTATCCAAAACTTCTAATATTATTTTCCTGTTCTTATATAAGCTCACGGTGTTCACCTTTTATCTTATACGAATGCGATATTGAAAATCATTAAATATTTTTTTTGGTTATCAATGTGAATTATTGTAATTGCTTTCCCGGGATAGAATCTTTTATACTGCTCTCTTTTAACAAAATCTTTAATTAAATGTGTCACCAACTTTAATGTGGTAACCATTAATAAATGCAGAAGCATCCATTTCTTTGGAACCTGCTGGAATCAGCTTTTTAATTGCAACGAGTCTTCTATCTCCGGCTAATACCATTATAGCAGTTCTACTGAGCTCAACTATGGTGCCTGGTTTTTGACTGGAATAATCAACACTTTTATCTGAGTTTTTTACCATGCTTGCTTCACTTATTTTAATTCTTCTACCTTTAAATTCAGTAAAAGAACCTGGCAAGCAGGCAAGTCCCCTCACCAGATTGATAATGTCAATAGCTTTTTGATTCCAATCTATACAACAATCATCTTTGCATATCTTTCTAGCATAAAAATATTTTTCTTCCTGTTGGGGCAATCTTTTGTATTTTCCACTTTCTATAGATATTAATACCTCTTCCAACAAATTGGCACTTTCTGCAGCCAGTCTTGAACTCAAATGTTCAAAATTCTCTTCGGGTAATATAGTGATTTTTTTCTGAAGAATTATATCCCCTGCATCAATCTTTTCGTTCATAAATAAATAAGTAATTCCAGTCTCCTCTTCTCCCTTAATAAGTGTCCAGTTAATCGGGGCAGGGCCTTTGTATTTAGGTAGAAGAGATGGATGAATGTTCAAACAGCCCAGAGTTGGTATTTTAAGTATTTTTCCGGACAATATTTGTCCATAGGCAACCAGTATTATTAAATCAGGTTGCAATCTTTTAATCTTCTGAATGGCATTATCTGTGTTGATATTTTCTGGTTGAAATAACAATAAACCAGCCTGAAAAGCCTTTATTTTTATAGGAGAAGGTAAAACCTTTTTTCCCCTTCCACCGGATCTGTCCGGTTGGGTAATAACCGCAACAATATTCTTCTTTAAATCAATTAATCGCTCTAATACAGGTACACCAAAAGATGATGTTCCAATAAAGATAATTCTCACAATATCATCACCTCAACTTTTTAGCACTTATTCAATATTTTTTAATTGGTCTTTTAACATTATTCTCTTTGCGGGACTCAATCTATCTACAAAGAGGTATCCATCGAGGTGGTCAATTTCATGCTGTAATGCAACAGCTAAAAAACCTTCCTGGGTAATCTGAAACTTGTTTCCATCTAATCCCATAGCCTCAACTGTAACTTTGGATGACCTCCGCACAGGTGAATATACTCCTGGAACACTGAGACAGCCTTCCTCTTCTTCTGATCTCCCTTCCCGCTTGATAATAACAGGGTTAATCAGTACAACAACATCTTCTTCTTCTGTCTCTATTATAATTATACGTTTAGAAACACCCACCTGGGGAGCTGCCAGGCCTACGCCTCCTTCAACATACATAGTTTCAATCATGTTATCGACCAATTCTTTGATTTTTTTATCTATTTTCTCAACAGGTAAGGCTTTTTCCCTTAAAATAGGGGAGCCATATTTTTGCAATTTTAAAACAGCCATTCCTTCTCCTCCTATTACATTAATATAATTTTGTGGGTTCGACATCAATTATCAATTTTACCCGATTTCTTTGAAATTTTAAAACAAAGGGGAATAATACCTCTTTTATCTTCTCAAAATTATCTTTTTCATTTTTTACTCTAATCAAAAAACTAACTCTGCTTTCCCCTTTATCTTTAACTACAAGTGGATGAAAGTCATTTAAAAAAATATCCTTTGCTATGGCTTCCCTGTTGTTAATTTTTTTAATAAATTCTCTAAACTCCTGGATACTGTCTTTTACATGTTCTTCGCTATTTCCAGAAAAATCAATCTTTATTATTCTGGTAAAGGGAGGGTATTCTAACTCTTTTCTCAGCATTATCTCCTTCTGATAAAATAGGGGATAATTAAGCTCTTTTACGGCTTGCAGGCTATGATGTTCAGGAAGGAAGGTTTGAATTAGTAAAACGCCGGGAACCTTCTGTTCTAACAAGTGCAAAGCTATATGGTATACAAATTGAAAGGCATCTTCTGCAGAACGATAATCGGGAACATTGAGGAGGTGATCAATCAGGATAAACCCTACTAATCCTACCGACTTATAGTCTAATCTCTTGAATAATAACTGAGTGGCAATTAATATATTTATTTCTCCCTTTTTAAATTTTCTGAGTAACTGTTGCTGAATTCTTAGATTAGGAGCAATATCTGTATCAAAGCGCTGGATAACTGCCCTGGGAAACATTCGCCTGGTCATTTCTTCTACATATTGGGTTCCAAAACCCATCGGTTTAAGAGCTTTTTCTCTACATTTGGGACAATATCTACTGTAGGGTATTCTTTTCCCACATTTATTGCAGACTTGAACACCCTTTTTTTCTACTTCTTGATAAGATAACAGTGAATTACAGGTTGGACATTTTATTACCTGCCCGCAGTGTCCACAGTAGATATAGCTGGCAAAACCACGTCTCTTATGAAATAGTACCACACCTTTCTCTTCCTTGAGACATTGAACAATCTCTTGCTGTAATCGGAAACTGATAACTCTTTGAAACGATTTTTCTTCTTCTAAATCTACCAATAATGTTTGCAATAATTTTTTTTCTTTACTATCAGGAGTGGCCTCTTCAGTTTTTAAATAAAAGTCGTTATCTAACCCTTGCCAGTAGCTTTCTATTGAAGGAGCACCAGAAGCTAAAATTACTTGAGCCGATTCTAACAAACCCCTCTTTTCAGCAACTTCTCGAGCATGGTAACGGGGAGTTCTTTCCTCTTTGTATAAAGTAGAGTTTTCCTGTTCCACTATTATCAGACCAAGATTATAAAAGGGTAGAAAAATACTGGACCTGGTACCAATAACTACTTTGAGAGCTTCATTTTGTACCTTAATATAGCGGAGATACCTTTCAGCCTGACTCACATTTTTGTCAAAGATAACCAAAGATTTGCCCAATTTTTTAGTTAATTTTTCTTTCAACCCTTTGCAGCTGTATTGATCAGGGATCAGGAGCAATACCTGCTTTCCCTCTTCAATAACGTCCATAATCAAATGTATATAATAAAGGTCTCTTTCTCTAAAACTATGGTATTGAAAGAGTATCGGCTTATACTTTTTTTCGGTTATCGGCACAGATTGTGATGGAAAAAGATTATACTGGTTATCTTTAATTGTGGTAGTATTTTCTGAACTTTGTTTTTTATAAACATTTCTTTCTCTTTGTGAAATTGCATCAGCTAGAGTACCATTGTTCAGAAATTCTGTGATTTTTTTTGCGGAAACCCGATGGGGTATAATTGTGGAGACTATAATTCCCTTAGGACAAAGGTAGTATTTAGCCATCCAATCGGTTAATAAAAGAATTTTTTGAGATAAAATGGGAACAGGGTCAAGGACCTCTTCGATCTCTTTTAAATCCTGCAATTCTGTACTTTCAAATATATTTACAATAATTCCAACTTTTTTACTATTTCGAAAGGGAATTATTACCCTTTTACCTACTTCAGCCGCCTTTTTTAAAGACAGGGGAATAAAATAATAAAAACCATGGTTCAGATTTATTTTTAGAGGAAAAACCTCTGCCACATTGTTGTTGTTCATTATAAGAAATTATCCTTACTCTGATGTTCAAAATGTGATTTTATCAAATCAAAAATATATTCCGAAACATCATATTTGGACATCAGAGGTAGATCAATAGTATTTCCATTACGCTCAATTATTATTACCTTATTGGTATCAACACCAAATCCACTATCCTCTCTGGTAATATCATTGGCAATTATGTAATCTAAATTCTTTGATTTTAATTTTGAGAGTGCATTTTCTTTTAATTTTGTAGCTTCTGCGGCAAACCCTATCACTATCTGTTTACTCTTTTTTTCTCCGGCTTCTTTTAATATATCCACATTTTTCTTTAATTCCAAATAAATACTATCTTTTTCTTCTTTTTTTATCTTACCTTCAAATTGTTTTGCCGGTCTAAAATCTGCTACAGCCGCTGCAGAAATAAATACATCTGCCTGTTCAAAGTATAAACATACCTCTTCCCTCATCTTAGCTGCACTATCTACACGAATAGTTTTTACTCCTTCGATATCCGGTAGACAGGTTGGTCCAGAAATCAAAGTTACATCAGCTCCACGCCTTTGTGCAACTTGAGCAAGTGCAAATCCCATCTTTCCACTGGAATAATTAGAAATAAACCTTACTTTATCTATGGGCTCTCTGGTCGCCCCGGCAGTTATAAGTATCTTTCTGCCCCTTAAAGTATTGCCTTTAGAAATTAATTCTTTTACAAACTTAGCTATCTGCGCAGGCTCAGCCATTCTTCCTTCTCCATATTCTCCACAGGCCAAGCTGCCCTTCCCCGTTTCTACAAAATGATAACCCTTTTTAACTAAATAGAGAACATTATCTCTGAATATGGGATTATTATACATAACTTTATTCATGGCTGGAACGAGGATAACCTTACCCTGGAAAGCCAGCAAAGTAGTGCTAAGCAAATCATCTGCAATCCCATGTGCCAGTTTGGAAATAATGTTCGCAGTTGCTGGTGCAATTATTAGCATATTTGCCCAGCGGGATAGTGTAATATGACTTATCCTGCTTCCTTCTTCATCTTTAGAAAAAAGGTTGGTATAAACTCTGTTTTCAGATAGAACTTCCATAGTTAAGGGAGTGATAAATTGAGTGGCATTTTCAGTCATCACTACTTTTATCTGAAATCCTTCTTTTTTTAGTAATCGAACCAATTCTGCACTCTTATAGGCAGCAATTCCACCGGTGACACCGAGTAAAATGTTCATTTTTTATCCTTTTCTTCAGTCATATTGGCATTTTATATCTATTATTATTCTAACATATTAAGTATGCTATTAAAAATAGTTGTGAGTTGATTATAATATTTTTGGTTTATAGCTCATAGTTTTTAACCAAAAACAAAAAGAACCTTTAGTAAGTATTTACTGAATGTCATTTACCCATCAACGTTCACCTGTCACTATATTTATGCAGGCTGCAGAGTATGAGATTGCCGCGTCACTTCGTTCCTCGCAATGGCAGGAGGATGCTCCTGCAATGACATAACTTATGCGTTATGTTTCGTGCGTATACTAAAGAAGTATGCTGTATATAGTATAACGTGAAAGACATCCGCGAGTTCTGGGTAATGTGTAATGTGTCTTCTCTTTGTCATTGTGTGGCAATCTTTAACTTTTGGTTAAAGAATGACAGGATATTTTATACATTTATACCCACACTCTTCTCCTGTCATTGCGAACCTGCCTCTTAGCTTTAGCTAAGGGCAGGTGTGGCAATCACACTCAATTATTCCCACATTCTTTGTCTTTGCATTTTAACTAAATACTGACGAGCAACGACTGTTCTGGTAATGCCATTCACTCTCACAGTATTTATTCTTTACTAAAAACCATAAACTATTGTCTAAAAACTTATTTTAATACTAACAGCCAGCTACTATTCTGGCTTTTTTTATTTTCTTATTTCACTGATAATAATAGCTTTCAGTTCTCTGGCAGCAATTTCCAGTTCATCATTTATCACTACATAGTTATAGTATTTACTGTATTCCATCTCGCCACGGGCATCGTTCAACCTTTTTTTAAGACTTTTCTCATCTTCCGTACCCCTTCCCCTTAATCGGGTCTCCAGTTTCTCCCGGGAAGGTGGTGTAATAAAAATAAACGTTCCCTCTGGAAATTTATTTTTTATCTTCAAAGCTCCCTGAACATCAATTTCCAGTATTAGATTTTTACCTTCAGAAAGTGTTTCAACAATAGTACTCATTAAGGTACCTTTATAATCCCCATGCACTTTAGCCCACTCGGCAAACTTATGTTCCTCGATATATCTTTCAAAGGTCTCATCATCTACAAAGAAATAATCAATGCCCTCGACTTCTTCTTTTCTTGGTTTTCTGGTAGTCATTGAAACAGAATATTGTAAATCAGGGATATGGTTGAATATTTTTTTTATGAGTGTCCCCTTGCCCACACCTGAGGGGCCAGAAATAACAAACAAATGGCCCATTCCTTTCTCCATTTTAATTCACCCATCCATATCAATCTTCTCTCTTTTTATATACAGAGAGTCGATTGACAACTGTTTCTGGCTGCAAGGCAGATAGAATAATATGGTTACTATCGGTAATAATGATAGACCTTGTCCTCCTGCCATAGGTAGCATTGACCAGCTTATTTGATTGTTTTGCCTCTTCTCTCAATCTTTTCATGGGGGCTGAATCAGGATCAAGTACAGATAATACCCTTTCTAAATTAACATAATTACCAAATCCTATGTTCATCATAGTTCGTTTCATCAAAGACTCCTATTCTATTCAATGTTTCTTGATTGCTCTTTAATCTTTTCTAATTCATCTTTTAATTTAATAACTTTCTGAGAAATGCTCTGATTAACAGATTTTGCACCTATAGTGTTTACCTCTCTGCCCATCTCCTGGGTATAAAACTCTAATTTTTTTCCAATTGGTTTTTTGGTTTTAAAAATCTTTTTTAACTGACTTATATGGCTCTTTAATCTGGTTATTTCTTCGGTAATATCACTCTTTTGCACTAAAAATGCTACTTCCATTTCAATTCTTCCCTCATCTAATGTGATATTCTCGGTTAGCTGCCCTATTCTTTCTTTTAATTTATCTTGAAACTCCTTCAAGCTTCCTGTCTTTTCTTTTTCTATCTCTTTTATTATTTTCGTCATACGGGAAATACCTTTTAAAATATCTCCAATCAATCTGTTTCCTTCTTCTTCTCTGCTTTGTACCAATAAGTCCAGAGCCTTAGTGAGAGATACTTTTATCGATGCCCACTTTCCTTCCTCTTCTTCTTTTTTAATAAATTCAAATATTTCTCTACATCGAAGCAGTGACTCCAGATTGATATCCTCTTTTATCAGAGCAATTTCTTTCAATCTATGCAGGGATTGTATATAGGATTTTAACAAATCTTCATTCACCTTTATCTCGCTAATTCGGTCATTACCATCCTCAATCTTAATCAAAACATTAACTGAGCCCCTGCTTATTCTCTCTTGAATAATATTTTCAATTCTCTGCAGAATGTCCAATGATTGTACAGGCATCCTGACCCTGATATCACAATAGCGATTATTTACTGTTTTTATCTCTGTAATTGAGGTAATACCATTAACCTCCACTTCGCTCATTCCGAAGCCGGTCATACTTCTTACCAAAGCCTTCTCCTTTTTTGCTCTTATTTTAAATCATTTTAGAAAATTCTAATGTCTCTGTCAAATATATAAGGCATGAGAAGTGCTATAATTATTGGTTAACAAAAGTGATGGCTCTTTTAAAAGACCGGTATGGTTATACAGGTTTCAATATCTTGATATAGTTTTGTTAAGTAACAATAGATAGTTTTTCTCCAGCTGCAAATTTGTTGAGAAGTTCTCTTTTCAAATTGATTTATTGACTTGATCAATGGTTTTTATTATATTATGAATGGTCTGTATTTTATTATAATCAAATACTACTTTAAAGAATTAACAGGGAGAAAATGGTATTGGATGGAATTACCCTATCACTTATAACCTATGAGATTAATGAAGAACTCATCCCATCTAAGATTGTAGATCTTCATCAAATCGAGCAATATGGAATATTGATGGACTTGCAGAACAAGAGAGGAAACCAAAAATTATTCTTCTCTCTTCGGCCAGACAGAATGGCTTTTTTTATCAGCGAGATGGGAGTAGGGGAAAATTTGCATTCCTCAGCTTTTCTAAAACAACTGAAAACCCGGCTTCAAAGAGGTAGGTTGGTAAACATTGAGCAGGTGGAGCTTGATCGAATCATAAAACTATATATAGAACCATATCAAAAATTTGGAACCCCTTTAAATTATATTCTAATAATTGAATTTATGGGTAAACACAGTAATGCTATCCTGGTCGATGCAAATGGTTATATCAAAACCGCTCTTAAACAATTTGGGTCTGAGCTAAACCGATACCGTGAGATTAAACCTGGTATTTTGTACAAATCTCCTCCCCAGCAGGATAAATCAAATCTCTTTGCAATAAACAAAGAACAGTTCATACATATGATTCAGAAAAGCAACTCTGTCTCCCCTACAGAGTATTTATGGCATTTCTTACACCATAATTTTCAGGGCCTCAGTACGAAAAGCGCTAAAAATATGGTTGTTTTTATGGGTTTCCCCATTGATTTCAGGCTCTTTCAACTTAACTCAGAAAAACTGTTTGTGATATGGGAAAAGCTTTGTAATCTCAAAAAAATGATTGTAAAACATAACATAAAGCCATTGCTTTTAATAGATAAAGAGAGTGGCAGAGCAATTGATTGTTCTTTTCTTTCCCCTGACATTCACAAAGAGATAGAGCATCTATCATTTGCCCGGATTTCTACCTGTCTCGAATTTTTCTACCATCAGAGTGTAGAAGAGAAAAAAAGAGAGAAGCTTTATCATACAATTAATAGAACACTTAAAAAAGCTCAGGACAAACTGGAAGAAAAAAAAGATTTTTTGGAAAAAAGAGATAAAGAGATAAAAGATTGTGAACAGTATTGTAAAAAAGGTGAATTAATTATAGCAAATTTATGGAATTTGAAAAGTGGTATAGATAAGGTAACCTTAATTGATTATTCCCTCCCCGAGCACCCTAAAGTAGAAATTGAATTAAACCCCAATCTATCACCACTACAAAATGCCGGCAAATATTTTCAAAGGTATAAAAAACTGGCTCCAAACAGAGAAATAAATAAGAAGCAACTATTAGAAAACCAGGAATCCTTGAAAAAATTAAAAGAAATGTTTTTAGCTTTATCTAAAAATAAAGATTCTTTGCCCGGGCTTACCACTTTATATCAAAAACTGGTCCGGCTGAATTATATTAAGAAGAAAAAGGGGAGCCAAAATAAAAATGTGGCGAGAAGGGTGCCTTCCCTGCAAAGATTTCTCTCTATTGATGGCTGGACTGTTCTCCTGGGAAAAAGTAACCTGCAAAATGAATATCTCTTGAGGCATCTCTCCAATGGTAATGATTTTTGGTTACATCACCAGACCAGACCCGGGGCACATGTTCTGATAAAAAACCATCAGAGATTACCATCCCCTCCTCCTGATACTCTGAACTTCGCCGCCCGATTAGCTGCATACTATAGTAAAGTAAAGAATAATGAAGTAGCTCAAATAGTGTATACTTTAAGAAAATATGTTAAAAAACCTAAAGACTCAAGAGCTGGAAAGGTCATTTATTCTCAGGAAAAGACCATAGCGGTATTAGTTAACCATGAAAAGATCAAAAGAGAGATCAATCAAATGATGGTTGTTTAAGAAACCTGGAGTATTTTTACCTGTTCCAGTAAATCGTCTGCTAAGGGTGAGGTGAAGGCTAATGATTGAAGGCTTACAGGATGCTGTATTTTTAAAAAATAGGAATGCAAAGCCTGTCTGTCAATTATTATTAAAGGGTTCCTTTTTTTACGCAGCCCATAAACCTTATCACCTACAACAGGATACCCCAAATACTGCAAATGAACCCTTATCTGATGTGTACGTCCGGTGTATAGAATTATCAATAATAGTGTAAAAGATGCAAAATATTTAACAACCTTGAAATAAGTCCTGGCCTCTCGACCACCAACATCAGTAACCGCCATTTTATTACCATGTTTTAGATCCCTGCCAACTGGTGCTTCTATATAACCTTCTTTATCTTTGACCACACCGTAGACCAGGGTAAGGTATTTTTTAACTACTTTTCTCTCTTTAATCTGCTTGCTCAAAGACCTGTGTGCCTGTTCTGTTTTAGCAACCATCATTAAACCTGAGGTCTCCTTATCCAGTCGGTGTACTATTCCAGGGCGTTCATATCCCCCCATTTGCGAAAGCTGTCCCTTACAATGAAAGAGAAGTGCATTAACCAGGGTACCACTATGAACTTTCCCTGTTGGATGTACAATCATACCTGCAGGCTTATCGATTATCATCATATGTTCATCTTCAAAATAAATATCGAGAGGGATATCTTCTGGTTTTACAGTTAATTCAGGGTTTTCAGGAATTGCCAAATAGATAATATCGCCTGTTTTTAAAATCTGGCTTGGTTTTATTTTTTTATTATTTATAGTAATATGACCCAGATTTATTAATTCTTTAATTTTATTTCTGGATAGATTGTAAATTAGTTGTTTAGCCAGGAAAATATCAGCCCTGACCTCTTCCTGTTCTTGATATTCGATTTTATGGATAGGTTTTTGGGAATTTTCGTTGTTCATAAAACTGGCACCAAAATGGGTCAATACCCTGCTTTGATATTTTTTTGCTAAAAATGTATTTATTTTTCCAGCTTTTTGTCATCCTGTTCATCTTTTTGCTGGAATAAAAAATGAATAATAAGAAGAAAAATACCGATATTAAGAGATGAGTCAGCTATATTAAATATAGGCCAGATCCTAAAATCTAAAAAATCAATTACACTTCCGATTCTAAAACGATCTATTAAATTGCCCAGAGAGCCACCTAAGAGCAGGATAAAGGAGTAGAATACCAGCTTGTTGGCTTTTGCTAATCTGAATAATAAAAAAATACCAACTAAAATAATTATTAATCCTATAATGATAAAGGTTTTATTGCTGAATTTTAACAAACCGAAAGCAGAACTAGGATTTTGAATGTAAGTGATATGAAAAATTCTATTAATTATAGGAATTGATTCTCCCAATTCCATATTACTGGCAACCCATACTTTGCTGACCTGATCAGCTATAATTACCAATAATACTCCTATTATAAAACGCATTGAATCTCCTTTGTTATCTTTATAAAGACAGCATGGCATGGCTGTTTGCCAAAAACGTTTTTCGTTATTTATCGCGTTTGTTGCATTAAAATACGTATACCGTATATCGTATAACGAAAAACAGCCGTCGGCCGTTAGTAAAAAGTTTATAGTTTTTGGTTCAAATCATTCCTGTACATTCTTTAATCGCTGGCAGTTGTTTGTCCTTCTTGGTCATTGCGAACCTGCCTCTTAACTTTAACTTTAGCCAAGAACAGGTGTGGCAATCTTATTCATTTATACCCACGCTCTTTGTATTTGTATTTTGACTAAAAACCAAAAACTATGGACTAAAAACTCTTCTATTACCCTCAATTATTACTTTCGATATCTAATACCGATATACATCTTGCACAAACATTCGGATAACGGTTATCCTTTCCCACTGTTTCAGAATAATTCCAGCACCTTTCACATTTTAGACCTGGAGCAACCTTTATTATTACATAAAGTTCTGGAACTTCTTCACCCTGAAAAGCATTCTCTTCATAACTTTGTTTTTTATCTAAAAATATATTTACCTTTGATACGATAAAGAGCATTTCTAATTTTTCTTTATTCTGGCTTAGATAGTCATACAGGAATTTATCAGCAGTATGGAGATCAACCTGTGCTTGCAGGGCATTGCCGATCAGGCCATCTTTTCTTTGAATTTCCAGAGCCTTTAAAACATCCTTTCTGACCAATAGTAACTTATCCCATTTTTTTTCCAGTTCTATTTGCAATAATTTTTCATCTACTTCTGGCCATTGAGCCAGGAAAACACTCTCTTCTTGCTTGCCAGTCTTTCCTAAAACTTTCCAGATCTCTTCAGCCGTAAAACTTAACACCGGTGCAATCAATCGGGTTAGCCCATCTATTATGCTATATAAGACTGTTTGAGCAGCTCTTCGGGATAAAGAATCGGGGTTTAAAACATAAAGTCTGTCTTTGATTATATCCAGATAAAATGAGCTTAAATTTAAAGCACAAAAATTATGAATATCATGATAAAGTGAATGAAACTCGTATTGTTCATAATTTGCAGTGGTCATCTCGATTAGGTTCTGGAGCTGGCTCAGGACAAGCTTATCAATCTCTTCCAGCTGTTCATAAGAAACAGAATGCTGTATTGGATTAAAATCATATAGATTTCCTAAAATAAAACGGGCAGTATTCCTAATTTTTCGGTAAATCTCAACCAATTGTTGTAATATTTTTTTTGAAATCCTTACATCTTTCTTGTAATCAGAAGATGCTACCCAGAGTCGTAAGATATCTGCACCATACTGATCAATGACCTCCTGTGGTGGAATAACATTTCCCATCGATTTAGACATCTTCTTTCCTTTTTCATCAACGATAAAACCATGTGTCAATACCGACTTATAAGGAGCTCCATCAAAAGCTGCCACGGAAACTAAAAGTGAGGTCTGGAAATATCCACGATGTTGATCAGATCCCTCCAAATACAATTCACAAGGCCAGTGTAGTTCTTTTCTTTTCATCAATACGGCAGCATGACTACATCCGGAATCAAACCAGACATCCATAATATCTTCCTCTTTTTCGAATACGGTTCCATGACAATGGGGGCACTGGAACCCTCCGGGGAGAATCTCTTCAACACCCATCTCAAACCAGGAATTAGAACCCTTTTCTTTAAACAATTCCTTTACTATATTGATAGTTTCGGGAGTAATCACTATCTCTTTACATTTCTGGCAATAGAAAGCAGGGATTGGAACCCCCCATACCCGTTGACGCGAGATACACCAATCAGTCCTCTCTGCAACCATATCAAAAATCTTTTCTCTCCCCCAGCTGGGAATCCATTGAACCCCATTAATAGCATTCAATGATTGCTCTCTGAATTTATCGACAGAAACAAACCATTGCTCGGTTGCTCTGAATAGGATAGGGTTCTTACATCTCCAGCAATGGGGGTAAGAATGCCTTATCTTGCCTGCTCCTAAGAGATACCCCTTCTCCTGTAATGCTTCGATAATTTTTTTATTCCCCTCTTTATAATCAAGTCCATTAAACTGTCCCGCATTTTCATTAAGCCTGCCCTTGCTATCCAGTACAGAGACTACAGGTAGTCCATATTTCATGCCAATCTCATAGTCTTCCTGTCCATGTCCGGGTGCAGTATGTACACATCCGGTACCATCCTCTAAAGTGACATGATTTCCCAAAATGATAACTGAATCTCTATCGAATAAGGGGTGCTGACATTTAATACCTTCAAAGACACGTCCATACTGTTCATCTAAAATATGATAATCTTCTATACCTATTTCTTTCATTACTCTTTCCACCAGGCCGGAAGCCATAATTAAATAACCCTTTTCAGTCTTTACCAGGCTGTATTTTAAATCCCGATTAAAGGCTATCGCGAAGTTGCCCGGTATAGTCCAGGGAGTGGTAGTCCAGATAAGTACATAGGTTTCTCCTGGCTTTGCTTCTGGAAATATGGAGCTTATATCATCTGAAACTTTAAACTTGACATAAATAGAATCACTGGATTCATCACTATATTCAATCTCAGCTGCAGCCAGGGCAGTTTCGCATGAACCACACCAGTATACTGCCTTCAGTCCCTTGTAGATATACCCCCGTTCATACATCTTTCCAAATATCTCTATCTGGGTAGCCTCATAGTCAGGCAAGAAGGTTAAATAAGGATTTTCCCAATCACCAATGACTCCTAATCTTTTAAATTCTTCTCTCTGAATATC
>LSQX01351603.1_pt3 | contig 27661 bp, 26 predicted proteins | sample 654561 | NCBI WGS metagenome assembly LSQX01 (sample SAMN04489861, study PRJNA283612) | anaerobic digester metagenome | isolation source: 4 biogas reactors fed with cattle manure at either 37C or 55C with and... | place: Denmark: Kongens Lyngby | collected 2014
CGACCTGATACACTAGTTTTAATACCTTTTGCCCCAGCTTTTAAAGCATTTCGAATTGCTCTTTTTTGTGCCATTCTAAAAGAAACTCGATTATTAATTTGATACGCAATTGAATTCGCAACAATTTGAGCATCTAAATCTGGCTTTTTAATATCAACAATTGAAATTTGAACATTTTCATTAACAATATCAGTAATCGCTTTTTTAAGTTTTTCAATTTCTTGCCCACCACGTCCAATAATAATACCTGGTTTCGAAGTATAAATAATAATTTCTGTTCTTTTTTTATTACGTTCAATTTCGACTTTACTAATACTCGACTTGTCTAAATTATTATCTATATATTGACGGATTTTAATATCTTTCTTTAAATATTTCGAAAAATCCTTAGATGGAGCATACCACTTAGATTCCCAATCTTTATTAATCCCTATCCTAAGTCCTGTTGGACTAACCTTTTGTCCCATATTAACCTCCTTTTAGTTTATTTACTTGCCACAGTAATAACTATATGACTAGTTCTTCTATCCTTGTGACCTATATGACCTCTAGAATCAAACATATGTCTTTTCATTACAGGTCCAGCATCAACTCTTGCTTCTTTTACATATAATGTATTTCGATCTAGCTTTAAATTATTAATGGCATTACTAATAGCTGAATTTAAAACTTTTTCAGCCAGTCTTGCTGACTTTTTATTTAAATTTCTTAATATGGTCAAAGCATCATCTACATTTTTATTACGTATTAGATCAATTACTAAACGTGCTTTAATAGGTGATACCCTTAGCATTTTCGCTATTGCTTTTGCTTCCATATTTTCCCTCCTAGTCATTTATTTTTTCTTCTTATCAGAACCGTGTCCACCAAATTTGCGAGTAAATGAAAACTCTCCTAACTTATGTCCAACCATGTCTTCTGTTACATATACTGGAATAAATTCTTTACCATTATGAACTGCAAAGGTATGACCAATAAATTCAGGAAAAATAGTTGAACGACGAGACCAAGTTTTAATAACTTCTTTTTTTCCGGATTTATTTAATTCTTTAACTCTTTTTAATAAGCGTTCAAAAACATAAGGTCCTTTTTTTAAACTTCTTGCCATTTCTATCCTCCCTATTTACTACTACGTCTACGAACAATAAATTTGTCTGACGTTTTTTTCTTTCGTGTTTTTTTACCCAAAGCAGGTTTTCCCCATGGAGTAAGAGGTCTCTTATGTCCAATTGGTGAACGTCCTTCACCACCTCCGTGTGGGTGATCATTTGGATTCATAGCCGAACCACGAACAGTTGGTCTAATTCCCAAATGTCTTTTGCGCCCTGCTTTACCTATTTTAACTAATCCGAAATCAGCATTACCAACTTCGCCAACAGTTGCATAGCAAGTATTAAATATTTTTCTTTGTTCGCCGCTAGACAATCTTATCATTACATAATTACCTTCACGACCAAGAATTTGAGCGCTTGTTCCTGCGCTCCTTGCAAGAGTACCCCCTTTTCCTGGGCGTAGTTCAATATTATGTACAGTAGTTCCTATTGGAATAGATACAATAGGCAAAGAATTACCTATTTTTATATCAACTGATGAACCACTTATGATTTTATCTCCAACTTTTAAGCCTTTTGGTGTAATTATATATCTTTTTTCGCCATCAATATAATTAATTAAAGATATATTTGCGCTTCTATTAGGATCATATTCAATAGTTGCAACAGTACCAATAACATCGTATTTATTTCTTTTAAAATCAATTAAACGATATTTTCTTTTAGCACCTCCACCTCGATGTCTAACAGTAATTTTACCTTGATTATTACGACCACTCTTTTTTGTCAATTTAACTACCAAACTTTTTTCAGGAGTTGTTTCAGTAATATGATCATTAGATAAAACACTCATTTTTCTTCTAGCGTTAGTAGTTGGTTTATAATTTTTAACTGACATTTTTAACTCTCCTCCTAACTAAGTTCAATCGTTTGGCCTTCTGCTAATGTAACGATTGCCTTTTTCGAACGATTAGTTAACCCAGTATAACGACCAACCTTTTTCTTCTTTGGTTTTTCATTAATAGTGTTTACTGATTTAACTTTAACTTTAAAAATTTTTTCAATAGCTAATTTTATTTCTGTTTTATTTGATTTAGGATCAACTTTAAAAACATATTGATTACTATTTTGTGAAACATTACCACTCTTTTCAGTAATTACTGGTGCTTTAATGATTTCTAAATATTTAGTATCCATATTTATAGCACCTCCTCTATAATTTTTAAAGCATCTTCTGTAATTATTAATACATCTGCTGCAACTATATCTAATACATTAAGTTCATTAGGTTCCATAACAATAATATTACCTAAATTTCTAGTAGCTAAAATTAAGCTTTCTTCTAACTCTTTTACCACTATTAAAGATTTTTTATCAATTAGTTTTAAATTTTCAAATATTTTTATCACATCTTTTGTCTTAGAAGATGTTAAAGCAATATTGTCTAATACTAATATATTATTTTCATTAGCCTTATAAGCAAGTGCTGACTTTAAAGCTAATCTGCGTTCTTTTTGATTCATTTTAAGACTATAGTCACGAGGTTTAGGCCCGAAAGCAATTCCGCCACCACGCCATTGTACAGCTCTAATAGAACCTTGACGAGCACGCCCTGTTCCTTTTTGTCTCCAAGGCTTTCTTCCACCACCACGAACCTCATCACGAGTCTTTGTATTATGAGTTCCTTGTCTTAAAGATGCTCTAGCTAAAATAATTGCATCATTTAACACTTTATCATTTGGTTCGATATCAAAAATAGTTTCATTTAATTTAATATCTTTTATTTTCTCACCATTTAAATTTAAAAGATTTGTTTTTGCCATTTAAATCCTCCCTTCATCACAATTTAATAATTACTTTATTCGGTAACTTGTGATGATTCTTCTGTATTATCTTCAATTTCTACTGTTGTTTCTGTTGCGATTTCTTCATTTTTAATTTCATCTTTTAATGAAACTTCTTCTCTAGTTGCTTCTTCTACTGGAATTTCTACATAAGAAATCAATTCTTCCTGTTCCATTATTTTACTATCTTTTTTAATAGCGCTTTTAATAATAACTAATGCTTTTTTAGGTCCTGGAATATTTCCTTTTACTAAAATAATATTGTTATCTAAATCAATTTGGATTACCTCTAAATTCTGGATAGTTGTAGTTTCGCTACCCATATGCCCCGGTAATTTTTTACCTTTTAAAACACGAGCAGGTAATAAAGTTCCTAAAGATCCTACACCTCTATGATACTGTGAACCATGTCCCATAGGACCACGACTTTGATTATGACGTTTGATATTACCTTGAAAACCTTTACCTTTACTTATTCCTGTAACATCAACCAGTTCGCCTTCATTAAAAACATTGGCTTTTAATTCTTGACCTAATTCATAATGACTAACATCTACCCCTCTTATTTCTCTTAAGAAGCGCTTAGGTGTCGTATTGGCTTTTGCTAAATGACCTAATTTAGGTTTATTACTTAAACTTTCTCTTATTGTATCAAAGCCTAATTGAATAGCATTATAACCGTCTTTTTCAACTGTTTTTATTTGAGTAACCACGTTAGGTTCAACGGCAATTACAGTAACGGGAATTAGTTTACCATTTTTAGTAAACACTTGGGTCATTCCTATTTTTTTACCTAAGATTCCTTTCTTCATTATATCCTCCTATTTAAGTATAATTTTATAATTTAATTTCAATATCAACACCACTCGGCAAATCTAAATGAGTTAACGCCTCAATTGTTTCCTTACTTGGGTTTTTAACATCAATTAATCTTTTATGCGTACGCATTTCAAATTGTTCACGAGCATCTTTATACTTATAAACAGCTCTTAAAATTGTATATTTTTCAATTTCTGTTGGCAATGGTACTGGACCACTAATATCGCCACCTGATCTTTTTATAGTTTCTACTATCTTAGTAGCCGCATTATCAAGAATTCGATGATCATAAGCTTTTAATTTAATGCGAACTTTTTCTTTTGACATTTAAAATCCTCCCTTCGTCTATATCTGGTATAGACTTGCTCCATGCAAATAACCTAATAAACCTTAACAACTTAACCTGGAGTATCAGCAACCTTGCACATCTAAGCAGTCACACAAAAGATATTTTATCATAAGTATTATATGAAAAGCAAGACTTTTTAGCACTTTTTTTATTTTTTTGATATATAACTAGCCGGAACTATTTTTACTTGTTTGTTTTTACAATTTGAATTTACTTTATTAATAACTTTATCTAAACCATTGTCATTATTGTTTTCATCAAACAACGATAACTGATATTCGTTATTTTCTACTAAATCCGATAATTTAATTCCAACATAGCGAATGTATTCTTCTTTATATAAACTATCAAGTAAAAAACATCCTGTTTTATTTATTTCTTTATAATTATTAGTGGCATTATAAAGTTTTGTTTGTCGCTGAGTATCTTTAAAATATTTGTTTCTTAACGTAATAGATATTGTTTTAGCATAAAGATTCTGGTTGTGTAAACGAACGGCAACTTTTTTACTTAAGTTTAATAAAATGCTTTTTAATTCATCTTTGTCTTGAATATCTATGGGTAAAGTTATCGACATACTAATATTTTTATTTTTCTCTTTTATATAATTAATCTGAGAATTATCCTCCCCATTAGCATATTCATACATATAGAGCGCACTGTTTTTAAAATACTTTTGGAGAAAATTAAAATCTGAATTTGCCAAATCAGCTATGGTCTTAATATTCAGAATTTGCAATCTTTTAGCTGTTTTTTCACCAATCATATATAATTTATGAACAGGAAGTGGCCAAAGTTTATCTTTTATTTCCTCTTTAAACAACGTATGAACTCTATTAGGTTTTAAAAAATCAGAAGCCATTTTAGCACAAAGCTTATTATTGGCAATACCCACATTTACAGTAAAACCAAAATTACTATTTATTTCGTTTTTTATTTTATATGCTAATTTGATAAACTCTTCTTTGTTAAATTTATAATTACTCATATCTAAATAACACTCATCTATTGAATATCGTTCAACATATTTAGAATATGAACATAAATAAGCATACAACTTATCTGATTCTTTTTTATATAGCTCATAATCAGGTGCAAAAATTCTAAGATTAGAGCATTTCTTTCTCGCTATATATATTGGAGTTGCTGTTTGAACTCCTTTATTTTTAGCAACTGGTGATTTTGCTAAAATAATCCCATGACGTTTAGATTGATTACCAGCAATAGCTGAAGGAATTTTTCTAATATCAATCTTGAAACCTTTTTTAAGTAAATCAACAGCCGTCCATGAAAGAAAAGCATTATTTACATCAACATGAAAAATAATTCTACCCATCTTTATCACCTTTTATATTATAACACGAATGTTTGTTCTAGCAATAAAAAAATTATTAGTATTCTAATAACTTTTTATTAATTAACCCATAAATTTAATGGGTATATGTTTTCTTTAATCATTTCATTTATTTGTTTTACAAATTTTTCTTTATCTTCTCGATATGTTATGCCATACCATCTAGCTTTAGTATTTAATACTCTAACCTGAGCCTCTTTTTCATTAATAGCTTGAAAAACAACATCAGGTATTAACCATTCGCATTTTTCTAATTGGTTAATATTTTCTTCAAAAAAACTATTAAGTTTTTTTTCTAAATAATCGAACAAAGTTGGATTAAAACCAAATAAATTCATTGAAACATAGTCATCTTCTTGAATTGTAAAACCTTTTTCTTCATTTAAAGGAGTTGCTATTATTTCTCCATTTTGTTCAATAATAGAGCTTTCAACTAATTTAACTAAATAACCATTATCAATATAACAAACACCACGCTTTACTGATCCGTTATCTGTTAAAGTATTTTTAGCTTTATAACCTACCATACAATATTCTTTGGTATTCATTTCTTTTAGATAACTAGCCATAGTTTTAAAAGCATCATACCCATAAAAATCATCTGCATTAATAATAGCAAAATTGTTTTTAACCTTATCTTTACAAGAATATATAGCATGAGCTGTTCCCCAAGGTTTAACCCTATCTTCAGGAATATCTACAAAAGAAGGAATATTATTAATATCTTGAAAAACATAATCAACATCAATTACATTTTCAATTCTCTTCCCTACTGTATTACGAAACAAATCATAATTTTCTTCTTTAATAATAAACACAACCCGATTAAAACCAGCTTTTTTAGCATCATAAATAGAATAATCTAAAATAAATTCTCCATTTGGTCCTACTGGTTCAACTTGTTTAAGTCCCCCAAAACGGCTCCCCATACCTGCCGCCATAATAACTAAATCCATATAATTTCCCTCCTATTTTTATAATTTATTAAAAGCTATTTTACCTATTAAAGTTTTAGGTAAGCTTTCACGATATTCATATTCATACGGTAAAGAGTACTTAGCAATAAATCTTTCACAATATAATTTTATCTCTTTTTTTAATTTTTCATTTAAAGTAAATTCTGGTTTTAAAACTATATATGCTTTTGGTACCTGTATTTTATAAGGATGATCAACACCAATAACAATAGACGTTTCAACAGCAGGGTGCATATTAAGAACTTTTTCTATATAATGTGGATAGATATTATATCCTGAAGATATTATAATTCTTTTTATACGAGATTTAAAAAACACTATTCCTTCCTCATCAATATAGCCTACATCTCCAGTATGCAACCATATCTTTCCATCGCTATGTTTTTTTAAAGTATTGGTTGTTTCAACTTCTTCATCAAGATACCTCTTCATAACAGTTGGACCATTTATACAAATCTCTCCATCTTGATTAACTTTTGTTTCCTTAGTTGTACCAATTTTAACAATCTTATATAAAGTATCTGGGAAAGGAAGACCTATACTTCCTTCTTTATAATAAAGTTTAGGAGTTAAACAACTAGCTGCTGTTGACTCGGTTAATCCATATCCAACTCTAACTTGAGCATCAGAACCGTGTTTCACTAAATATTGATTAATCTTCTTTCTTAATATTGGGTTTAAAACATCCCCTCCACTCACCACAGTCGAAACTGATGTTAAATATTTCTTTTTAGTAAATTTACTATTTATTAAAGCTTCATACATTGTTGGTACTCCTACTAAAAAAGCTGGTTTATATTTTTTTATTAATTTAGCAAAATCTTGAGCTTTAAATTGAGGTATTAAAACACACTTCATTCCAACATATAAAGGGGCATGAATGCAAACTCCCAATCCAAAACCATGAAAAATAGGCATTATAACCAAAACTGAATCTCCTGCTTTAGCAGGATCACACATTAAATGGCTTTGTAAAGCCAAAGCATTAAAATTAAGATTGGTTAACACAATTCCCTTTGGAGTACCAGAAGTTCCTCCACTATATAAAATAACTGCATCATCATCAGAGTTTCGCGAAGTTTTATATATGCCTTCATAATTTATTCCATCAGCTATAAATTTATCCCATGTAACAGTATTCTTTTTATCTATTTTAATTTTATTTTTATACCCGCTAGTCATATAATATAAAACACTCATAATTGTTTTCATATCGTCATTAAGGTGTGCAATAATAATCTTTTCTATTTTAGTATTTCTACTTGCCATTAAAACTTTATTATAAGTTAAATCTAATGATAAAATAAAACGACTATTAGATTTGTTAATATAAAATTCTATTTCCTTTTCACTAGATAAAGGATGAATCATATTAGCGATAGCCCCTACCATATTCACAGCATAAAACATAATAATAGCTTCTGGCGTATTAGGCATACAAATAGTAATATGATCGTTTTCAATTACCCCTATATTTTTTAAGGCTTTCGCTGCGCTTTCTATTTTGTTATATAATTTTTTATAAGTTACTTGTTTATCGAAATATTCATAAGCTATATATTTAGGATATTTACTCACTGTTTTTTCAAGTAATTCATATATAGAAAACTTAGGATATTCTAAATGCTTGGGTATTTTTCCATAATAATTTTCCCAAGGTTTTTCATCATGTTTAAGAACAAAATTATTTATTTTATTTTTTAAAAGGTCTATCAATGATATCATCAGCATTTCCTTCCAATAACTTAGGATTTTGTAAGATATATTCAAATAATTGTACTGCTTTAGCAAAATAAACTCCATCTGCAATTCTTTCATCTAAATTAATACCAAAATCAACTATATCTCGAGATACTATTTCACCATTTTCCATAACAACAGGTTCTTTATGAATAGTTCCAATAGTAAGCAAAATCGAACTCGTTCCAAAATCAGTTAAATTGTGATAAATAGAACCACAATTAATACTTCCTAAATTAGAAATAATTAAAGTGCTATGATAAATATCGTTAACTGTTAAAGATTTAGGCAATAAATCATAATTATCAAGAAGTTTAAATAACTTCATAATAATTTTAATTAAGAAATTAGGCAACCTACCAACTAAATCAATTAAATTATCTGTTTTATTTTGTTTATTATTTCTTACTCTAGAAACAGCTTCATTAAAAACATCTGATATTTTAAATACATTAGTCTTCGCTGGAATATCAACTGTTAAAAAACATTCTTTCGCATCATCATCAAAAGAGACCTTAGCAACAAAACCTAACGAAACACTATTCCTATCATAATATTTTCTATTTATAATAAATCTATTTAATAAAGGTTTATTATAAATTACTTTAGCAATAGCCATAGAAAAAAGATGAAAATAAGTAATTTTCTTATCAGAATGTTTTTTCTTTAGTTTGTCCATATATTTAACCATTTCTGTAACATCTATTTTTTGGTTAATATAAATATCTGAATTACAACGATTCGGTTTTAAATGAGGAAGCATAACATGCATTCCATCTAAATTTTTAACCCTAATGCCGTCTCTTCTATCGCCAATCTTTCTCATACTTCACCCCATAATTAATATAATTATAGCCTTTTTAACTTTCTTAAGCAAGTAAAACATAAGCATGGTTGCCACGGATGGATTCGAACCATCGAATGTCGGAGTCAGAGTCCGAAGCCTTACCGCTTGGCTACGTGGCAATATATATTTAAAGTATATTAAAATTTACAAAAATAATCAACTAATTTTATAGAACCTTGCAATACAGTTTTATCAATGTGTAAAATACCATCATTTTTAACTTGAGTACTCCATTTAATTAAAGAGATCATTCCTTTATCTATTTCCACACCTGTAATGCCACTGGGAAAAACACAACTGCCTGTATTAAAATATATTGAATCATGAGCATTAGGAAAAAGAGCTCTATGGGTATGACCGGCTATAACAACCTGCTTTCTTGTTTTTGACCAAAATGAAATTCTTTTATCTATTATATTACCTTTTCGATTATTTTTTGCAGCACTAGAAGGATCTTGAAAACCTAGTAATTCTAAATTTTTCCAAAGATATCTTACTAGAAATTGATTAATAGGCCATAAACGATAATTTAAAAAATCTGTTTGATGACCGTGTATTAATAAAATATTTCGTTTTCTATATAAGTGTCTTAAAACAAGTCCCTCATAACTATTAATATCTCTAAAAAAGAATTGTTTTTTCTTAATTCTATCATGATTACCATAAATTAAATATAATCTATTTGCCTTATGAAATTTTATTAACAATTGAAAGAGATCGGGATATTCATCCACAATATCTTTCATATCTTTGTTTTCCCATAATTCATCACCATCACCAAGTTCAATATAAATATAATTATTATTATAATAATAATTTAAAGCTGCTTTAAAAATATTTCGATTTTTAAAAAAATCGTCTGACCACGTACCATTCCCTCTGTGACAATCACTCATTAATATTATTTTAGAATTATCATCAAAATAAATCTTTGGGGAAGTAGCCAAAAGTTTATCTAACTTTTTTGAACCTATCAAACTATTTCCTCTTTTCTTTTTAACCTTTTTCATATTTTATTTTAAAAATAAAAATTGGCAACAAAAAAAGACTTCTAGCAAGTCTTTTTCAATTAATAACACTTAATGAGTTAATTAAATCTGTAAATATTTTTACATGAATTTTTTCATCTATTACTATTCTTTCTAATATTTTTTTAATATTTGGATCTTTTATTATCTTAATATGATAATTATAGTTTTCAATAGCTTTTAGTTCAGCCTGTAAATCGCTATACAATTGATCTAATAAATTATTTCCATAATCAACGAAACTACCATTCCAGAAAGTATTATTAGAAAAATATACAGGCTTTTCTCCTAACAAAGTTATTAGTTCTGCCAATATTTCCATATGATGCATTTCAACAATAGCAATTTTTTCTAGTTTTAGTGCTATTTCTTTGCATTGGTCTTTATTATCAAAATAATGATATAAATATTGATTAATAGCTGTTATTTCACTTACTAGGCCTGCATAATCATCTCTTAATAACAAAGCATACTGTCGATTAGGAGCATTAACTTTTATTTCAGGATACGGCAAATCACTTTTATACATATTGGCATCTTCCACAAATTACACCTCAATAAATAGTATTAAATACAAACACTATTTATGAATTAAAGTAAAATTCTAATTGTTCTATATGATTTTTTGTAGTGAAATAATATGCTAACTTAATTCTTAACTTTTTTTTACAGAATATTATAATATACATTTTTGTCTTAACCTAAAAACCAAATAATTTTTATAAAGATTAAATTTTATAATTTTGGTGGAGCTGAGGGGAATTGAACCCCTGTCCGAAAATAACTATATATATAAATTTCTACAAGTTTAGTTAATTACTCTTTTTATTATATAAATAATTAATTAACAAATAATTATATAATTAGTTTAGTATTATTCTTTTCTTTCCCTAAACAAAAAAGAAATATAACCTGTATAAATAAGCCTCAAATATTTTCCACAGGTAAGAAAATATAAGAAGCGCTATGCCTGTTTATTAAGCAAAAGCTAATTGATTTCTGTTTCCAGTTAAATTTGTTTGCATTTAACGTATGCCTACGACTTGCCATTTATATTTTATTAAATCCGTCGAAGCCATATCAGCCCCATGTACTGCATTATAGCATAAAAGACAGGTTTTTTCAATCCTATCTTTCTTTAATCGTTTTTTCAATATCTCTTTTTAAATCTCTTGCTTTTATTGTTTCTCTTTTGTCATATGTCTTTTTGCCTTTACATAAACCAAGTAAAACTTTTACTTTATTTCTTACAAAATATATTTTTAAAGGAATCAAGGTATATCCTTCTAATTCAATTTTTGAACTTATCTTTTTTATTTCCTTTTTATGTAAGAGTAATCTCCTATTTCTTGTTTCTTCATGATTAAATATATTTCCCTTATTATAATGCGATATATACATATTTAATAAAATTATTTCATTATTTTTAACTATTGCGTAACTATCTTTAATATTAGCTGTTCCTTTTCTGATTGATTTAACTTCAGTTCCCTTTAATGAAATACCACATTCATACTCTTCTTCAATAAAATAATTATATCTAGCTTTTCTATTTAATATTTCCATTTTTTACTCCAAACTTGTTACTTGAATAGTATTGTCATATTCCATCAAAATACTTTTATATTTATCATAGTGTTTTTGATAACTATAAAGTATATCATCATTCAATTCAGCATATGGATAAACTTTAAAATTTCTCCAATTGCTGTATTTAGTATATATTAAATCGGCTTTTATATCGCTAAAAGATATTGATGAAGATTGATCTTCATTTATTTGTTTGGTTATATTAAACGAAACTAATACCCCAGTTAAACGTTCAATTCCTTCTTGTGCAGATATATAGTTTCCCAAAGAATAAAATACTAATGTATTATCAATATATTGAATAGGTTGTAAAACATGAGGATGATGACCAATAATTAGATCAACTCCTAAACTAGCAAGATAATTGGCTATTTTCGTTTGTTCGCTTGTTGGAACATGCGTGTATTCAGAACCCCAATGCATTGAAACAATTAAAAGATCTACTTTGTTTCTTAATTTTTCAATATCTTCTTTAGCTTTTTCATCACTGTAAATATTAGTTAAATATTCTTTTCCTTTAGGGGGTAGCAAACCATTAGTTGTCGTAGTATAGGATAATAAGGTATATTTAATATTATTCTTTTCTTTTATTCTAACTTCTTCTCTGTCTTCCCAACTATTATAAGAACCAGCTGTTAAAACATCTTTTGTTTTCCAATATGCAGTTGAATATAAAACTCCTTCTTCGTTTTTATCTAAAGTATGATTATTAGCTAAGGAAACCATATTAAACCCTAAACCGACCATGCAATCACCTATTTCATCAGGAGAATTAAAACGAGGATATGTAGATAAACCTAAACTTTTTCCTCCAATAATTGATTCCTGATTATAAAAAGCTAAATCATAATTTTTAATTAAAGGTTTTATTAATTCCATTTGTTTTAAGAAATTATAAGTGCCATCACCATTTGAAGCATCATTATAAACTGCTTGATGTAACAAAGCATCGCCCGTTGCAATCATTGATGCTTGATAATATTTAGGATAATTTTCTTTTATCTCTTCTTTTAATTTTGGGATTTTAGGAACTTCTCTACTTAGCAGATAATTTCCTAAACTTAAAATAGAAACCAAATATAATATAAAAAGCAGACAAAATGTAAAAACTTTTTTCTTAATTTTTCTTTTTTTTATCATTTCAATCTTTTCCTTTCACTATTACAAAATCTATTTCACGTTCTGTTTTAGAAGCCCTTATTAATTTTACTAAAACTTTATCACCAATAGTATACCGGTTTTTGTTTCTTTCTCCAATCAATGATAAAGAATGTTCATCATAACGAAAATAACCTTCCATATTATTAATTGAAACAAGTCCCTCAATTAGGTTTTCTAATTGAATAAATAAACCGAAGTTTGTTACTCCTGAAATCATTCCCTGATATGTTTTACCAATATGTTGTTCCATATACTCTGCCATTTTCATAGCTTCAACTTCTCTTTCACATTCAACAGAAGATTGTTCTTTTTTTGAAGAGTGTTCACTAATATAAGCAAGCTTTTTTTCTAAATAATTAATCGTATCCATATTTAATTTTTTATCAATAAAATAAGTTCTTAATAAACGATGAACCGTAATATCTGGATATCTTCTAATAGGAGCAGTGAAATGAGTATAACATTTACTAGCTAAACCAAAATGTCCTAAATTTTCTTTGCGATAGTCAGCTTTGCGCATTTTTCTAAGTAATAGATTTATTAAAATTTTAGCTTCATCCTTGTTTTTTACAAAATCTAATAATCCCTGAATATTTATTGGATCTATTTTTTTTAAATTATCTTTATAAACATATCCAAGAGTTCCTAAAAATGTTAAAAAGTCTTTAATATTTTGTTCTTTAGGAGAATCATGAACACGATAAATAAAAGGTAAATCCATCATAAAAACATGAGTAGCAACACATTCGTTAGCTGCAATCATAAAATCCTCGATTATATTTTCCGCTGCACCAATATTTCTCAAAGTTATTTCATAAGGAATTCCTTTTTCATCAACAAGAATTTTAACTTCATCTGTATCAAAATCTAAAGAACCACGTTTTAATTTGTCACCTCTTAAAACATCAGCCAAATTTTTCATTATTTCTAAATGATCAATAAAAGATTCATAGCCCTCAGGAATAATCTTGTTTTCTAAAAATTGATTAACAGCTGTATAAGTCATTTTTTTCTTTGAATTTATAATACTTGGGCTTATTTCATAATCTATAACTTGCCCATTTTCATTAATAATCATTTCACATGACATACATAATCGATCTTCGCCTGGATTTAGAGAACAAATACCATTAGATAATTGATGAGGTAACATGGGTATAACAGAATCAATCAAGTATACACTTGTTCCTCTATCTAAAGCCTCCTTGTCAAGTGCAGATCCTTCTTTTACGTAATATGATACATCTGCTATATGAACGCCTAACTTATAATTACCATCAACTAATCTTTCAACAGAAATAGCATCATCAATATCTTTAGTATCTTCACCATCTATAGTAAAAATAATTTCATTTCTTAAATCTTTTCGAACATCAATCTCTTCTGATAATACTTTATCAGGAATACTATTTAATTCTTCAATTATTTCATCATTAAAATCAACATTAATATTATATTTATAAACAATTGATAATATATCCACCCCCGGATCATTAATATGACCAATTAATTTTACAATATCTCCAGTAAAGGTTTTAGCATCAACTCTTTTATTTAACTTAACTAACACTTTATGGCCTTCAACTAAACCTTTAGTATCTTTTAATAAAATCTTAATATCAATTTTATGATCGTCTGGATAAACATATACTTTGCTTTTTTTAATTACTACTTTACCTACTAACGTCTCGTTACCTCTTTTAACAATTTTTAAAATTCGTCCTTCATCCTCTTTAATAATTTCTGCAATAACATTATCTCCATTTAAAGCTCCATTAAGATTTCTAAATGAAATAAAAACATCTGGTTCTTCTCCATCAATTATTACAAATCCGTTTCCTTTTTTATTAACATTAAGAATCCCCTTTTTTAAATGACTATTTTCAAATAACAAATATTTATCTTTTGATGAATGATATATAGCATAGTTATTACTTAATACCTGTAATTTTTGATTTAATATATTTAATTCTTCTATTTCAGTATAGCCTAATAAATCGTTTATTTCGATAACTGATAAGGCTTTATTGGCTTTTTTTAAAACTTCAATTATTTTTTCTTCCATTTTAACATCTTCCTTACTATTATTATAAAATAAAAAGAGCGTTTTTGTTAGCCCTAATTAAATAAAAGTCATAATTAAACAAGAAAAAAAGAATAAAAAACCTAAAATCATTGTTATACGACTAATTAGTAGTTCAGTTCCTCTTTCTTTTCTTTGTGCAAATAAATCCGAATTTCCTCCAGAAATTATTTGTGAAGCTGCTTCGGCTTTATTACTTTGTAATAAAACAATCATAATCAATAAAATTGATACTATTAACAAAAAAGTTTTCATTATATGCCTCCATATTCAGATTTATTTTATCATAAAATATTTATTTTGTACAGTTAGTCATCTAATTCTTCTTTAATTCTAAGTAATTGATTATATTTTGCATTTCTATCTGTTCTTGATAAAGAACCAGTTTTTATTTGGCCTAAATTTAAGCCAACAGCCAAATCAGCGATAAAGGTTTCCTCTGTTTCACCACTTCGGTGAGATATGATTGTTTTATAACCATTATTTTTAGCTAAATCAATTGTTTCTAAAGTTTCTGTAATAGTCCCTACTTGATTAACTTTAATTAAAATTGCATTACAAGCTTTCATATCTATTCCTTTTTGTAATAATTCTTTATTAGTTACAAACAAATCATCTCCAACTATTTGTACTTTAGAACCAATTGATTCAGTTAATTTAGCAAAACCTAAAAAATCTGTTTCTTCTAAACCATCTTCAATTGAAATAATAGGATATTTTTCAACTAAATTTACATAATAATTAATCATTTCTTCTGTTGTGTATTTTTTATTTTCAAATTCATATAATTTACTTTTTTCATTAAAGAAGGTACTAGCGGCTACATCAAGTGCTAACATTATATTTTCCCCAGGTATATAACCAGCTTTTTTAATAGCTAATATTATTAATTCTAAAGCTTCTTCTGTTGTTTTTAAATTAGGAGCAAAACCACCTTCATCACCAACATTTGTATTATATCCTTTTTCTTTTAATAGCTCTTTTAAATTATGAAATATTTCTACACCAGCTCTTATTCTTTCTTTAAAATCATCTTGCTTAGGTACAATCATAAATTCTTGGAAAAACAACCTATTATCAGCATGAAATCCACCATTAATGATATTCATCATAGGATAGGGCATTTCCTTTCCATCTCCAATATATTTATATAAAGGTTTTTGATAATGTCGGCTAGCGGCTTTTAAACAAGCTAAAGAAACCCCTATTAAAGCATTGGCCCCTAAATTACTTTTATTACTAGTTCCATCTAAATCAATTAATTTCCGATCGATTTCCTTTTGTTTACTAATATTTGTTCCTATTAAATACTTTGAAATAATATTATTAACGTTATCAACAGCTTTTTTAACTCCTTTACCTAAATAACGATCTTCTAAATCTCGAAGTTCTAAAGCTTCATTTATACCGACTGATGCTCCACTTGGGACGCTTGCTCTTCCTATTACTCCATTTTTTAAAATAACATCTACTTCTATTGTTGGATTGCCTCTTGAATCTAATATTTCTCTAGCTTTAATATTCTTTATTTTCATAATATATCCTCCAAAGTTTATAATATAATTATACAATATTTTATTATTACTATCAATGAACTTATGATATAATGTTAATTGGAGGGCCTCATGAAAATAATAACAATTACTAAAGTCAAATTTGATGCTTTTGGATTACAACATCCTTATAGCACTTTTTATCAAACTTCAAATTATGGCGAGGTTATGAGTCATTTTGGTTTTGTTCCAAATTATCTAGGTTTTCTAGATGATAACAACAACATGATAGGTGCTTCATTAATCTTATTTAAGAAAGTCTTTTTTAATTTTAAATATGCTTATGCCCCTAGAGGATTTTTAATGGATTATAAAGATCCCAAGCAATTAGCAGAATTTACTAAAGAGTTAAAAAAGATATTAGTAAAACAAAATTTTTTATTTATTACAATTGACCCACCAATTCCCTGTACTAAAAGAAATAAAAAAGGTGAGATTATTGCCGTTAATAATAATATTAACGAAATATTAAATTCTTTAAAGTTAAATAATTATACTCATTATGGTTTTAACAATTATTTTGAAACATTAAAACCAAGATGGAATGCCTTTATTGAATATAAAAATGATAGTTCATCTTTATTTAATCAAATCAATAAAAAGAATCGTCAAAAAATTAGGAAAGCCGCTCGAATGGGCGTTGAAATTTTTCAGGATAAAGAAAACAATATTGAAAAGATTTATGAATATTTCAAAATTAAATATCATCGCCGTAACCTAAAATATTATAATTTAATGAAAAATAATTTTAAAGATTTACTGGAAACATATTATTGTTTTTTAAATACAAATGAGTCCTTAAAAAACGCTAAGATTATTTATGAACAAGAATTATTGAATAATGAACGCCTTAATGAAAACTTAATACATAAGAATAATAACAAAAACATAAATAAAAAAATAAATTCTGATAAATTATTAAACAAATATAAAAAAGAATTAATAACTGCTACCAAATTAGCTACTGAACACCCAGAAGGCATAATTATAGGTGGTGGAATATTTATAAAACACGCTAATACTATAAATTTATTAATAGAAGGACATGATGCCAAATTTGGTAGGTTTAATTGTAATTATTTATTAAAATGGCACGTTATTGATAAATATATCCAAACTAATTACAAATATTTTAATTTAAATGCAATAACAGGAATCTTTTCTCATAAAAATAAATTATATGGACTTAACGAATCTAAATTAGATTTTAATGCTTCAGCATTTGAATATATAGGAGAATTTAATTTAATTATAAATGATTTTATGTATAAAGTTTTTAAAATTATTAAAAACAAAAATAAAATATTAAAAAAATAAAAAGAATTATAGATTTTATAAAATACCATATAATTCTTTTTTTATTATTACATAAATTCTTCTTCAAACTTTTCAAGTGGTTCTTCATCTATAAACTGTTTTTTTAAATCGAATTCTACATCGCGATATTGTTTTATTCCCGTTCCTGCTGGAATTAATTTACCTATTATTACATTTTCTTTTAACCCTTGAAGTCTATCAATTTTTCCTTTAATAGCAGCGTCGGTTAATATTCTCGTTGTTTCTTGAAACGAAGCAGCTGATAAGAACGAATCTGTTTCTAAGGCTGCTTTTGTAATACCTAATAAAATAGGTTTTCCAATCGCCGGAATTTTTCCTTGAATAATTATTTGTTTATTAATTTCTGTAAAGTCATGATAATTAACTAGCGATCCTGTTAAGAAATTAGTATCTCCCGCCTCCAGTATACGCATTTTTGAAATCATTCTTCTAGCAATAACCTCAATATGTTTATCACTTATATCAACACCTTGAGATCGATATACATGTTGAACTTCTTTTAATATGTATTCTTGAGTAACTATTGGGTCTGTAACAGCTAATAGTTCTTTAGGACTAATAACTCCTTCAGTTAACTTATCACCTGCTGCTACCTCATCTTTAAGATTAACTCTTAATTTAACACCATAGTTAGATATATGTTCTTTTGTTTCTAATTCATTAGAAACACTTATTTTAAATTTACCTGATTCTTCTTCAATCGCAGTTATTTTACCATTGATTTCTGCTATTGTTGATTTACCTTTTGGGCTTCGTGCTTCAAATAATTCTTGAACACGCGGTAAACCTTGAGTTATATCTTCACCACCTGCTACTCCGCCAGTATGAAAGGTTCTCATAGTTAACTGTGTACCTGGTTCTCCTATTGATTGTGCAGCCATAATACCGATTGCCTCGCCAATCTCAACAATATTACCTGTTGCTAAATTTCGACCATAGCATTTTTGACATACACCATTAATTGTATTACAAGTTAAAATATTTCTAATTTCAACTTCTTTTATTCCAGCTGCAATAATTTTTTCGGCTATTGATTCATTAATAAGTTCTAATTTATTGATAATTACTTCCTTTGTTTCAGGATGAAGTATTTTCTTATTAGTATAACGACCAACAATTCGATCATATAGTTTTTCAATAGTAGTACCGTTCTTTTCATTAATAATTTCTTTAACCTCTACACCAACATCAGTTCCGCAATCATCTTCCTTAACAATTATATCTTGACTCACATCAACTAAACGTCTTGTTAAATAACCTGAATCAGCTGTTTTTAAAGCTGTATCGGCAGTTCCTTTTCTAGAGCTATGCGTTGATAAAAAGAATTCTGATACTGATAATCCTTCTTTAAAGGATGCAATAACAGGAATTTCTATTGGATCTCCATTAGGTTTTTGCATCAATCCTCGCATTCCTGCTAATTGAGTAAAGTTTGATATATTACCTCTAGCTTTAGAATTTATCATCATAAAAATCGGATTATCCAAATCTTCTTTTGCATACACTTCTAAATCTTTTTGGATTTTATCTTTAATATCATACCAAGTTTTTAATACATTAGTATATCTTTCCTCTTCTGTAATTAGACCTCTCTTAAAATGAGAATTAATATTATTTACTTGTTGTTGTCCTTCTGCAATGTATTTTTCTTTATTTTCACTTAGTTTAATATCAAATATTGATACAGTCACACCAGCTATAGTAGAATATTTAAAACCCAAATCTTTTAATTTATCTAGCATAATAGAAGTCTCGGTTGTCTTATAACGTTTAAATATTTGTGCTATAATTTTTTCTAAATGACTTTTAATAAAAGGATTTATTAAAGGCATTTTAGCTATTTCTTGAGGAATATTTACACCTTGATCTAAGAAAAATTTATTTGGCGTTATTTTTTGAATATTCTCATCAGTTGGTTCATTAATGTAAGGAAACGAATCTGGTAATATTTCATTAAATATTAATTTACCTACAGTTGTAACTAGATATTTACCTTTTTGATTATCTGTAAATAATTTATATTTAAAAGAATCTACTGGCACAACTATTCTAGTATGCAGAGTTATTTCCTTTCTTTCATATGCCATAATAGCTTCATTAGAATTTTTGAAAGCCCTTCCTTCATCGGATAAGTTTGTTTTTTCCATAGTCAAGTAATAGTTTCCTAAAACCATATCTTGACTAGGGGTAACTATTGGATCTCCTGATTTAGGATGTAAAATATTATTAGCACCTAACATTAATAATCTTGCCTCTGCTTGGGCTTCTTCTGAAACCGGCACATGAACTGCCATTTGATCTCCATCAAAATCGGCATTAAAAGCTGGACAAACTAATGGATGTAATCTAATAGCCTTACCACCTATTAAAACCGGTTCGAATGCTTGAATTCCTAATCGATGTAAAGTCGGAGCTCTATTTAATAATACAGGATGTTCTTTTATAACATCTTCAACTATATCCCAAACCAAAGGATCACGATTATCAATTAACCTTTTAGCGGCTTTTATATTATGAGCTATATCTCGTTTTACTAAACCATTTATAACATGGGGTTTAAATAATTCAAGCGCCATTTCTTTAGGTAAACCACATTGATACATTTTTAAATTCGGTCCAACAACAATAACTGATCGACCAGAATAATCTACCCTCTTACCTAATAAGTTTTGTCTAAATCTACCTTGTTTTCCTTTTAACATACTAGAAAGTGATTTTAAAGGACGGTTTCCAGCACCTGTTACACTTCTTCCACGTCTTCCATTGTCAAGTAACGCGTCAACTGCTTCTTGTAACATACGTTTTTCATTTTGAATTATAATACTAGGCGCGCCTAAATCTATAAGTTTTTTTAAACGATTGTTACGATTAATAACTCGTCTATATAAATCATTTAAATCACTAGTTGCAAAGCGGCCCCCATCCAATTCAATCATTGGTCGAAGTTCTGGTGGAATAACTGGAATAGTATCCATAATCATCCACTCAGGCTTATTACCTGATTTTTTAAAAGCATCTAATACATCAATACGTTTTACTAAACGTATTCTTTTTTGACTTTGAGCAGTTTCTAATTCTTTTTCTATTTCTTCTAATTCTTTATCCAAATCAACTTGTTTTAGTAATTCTTTTATCGCTTCAGCGCCCATTCCAACTTTAAAGCCACTGCCATATTTTTCATAATATTGGCGATATTCTTTTTCTGATAATGTCTGCTTATTTTCTAATGGAGCAATACCTTTATCAATTACAACATAAGATACAAAGTATAAAACTTCTTCTAAATCCCTCGGACTCATATCTAATAATAAGCCCATGCGAGAAGGAACTCCTTTAAAAAACCAAATATGAGAAACAGGAGTAGCCAATTCAATATGACCCATTCTTTCTCTTCTAACTTTAGAACGAGTTACTTCAACTCCACATCGATCACAAACAATATTTTTATATCTTACTCTTTTATATTTACCACAAGAACATTCAAAATCTTTAGTTGGACCAAATATCTTTTCACAAAATAGACCATCTTTTTCAGGTTTCAAAGTACGATAATTAATAGTTTCTGGTTTTTTTACCTCACCATATGACCATTCTCTTATCTTTTCAGGTGATGCTATACCAATTTTTAAAGCTTCAAATTTATCCACTTGTATCATTAGTTATCATCTCCTTCCGTTTCAAAGCCGAGTTCTGTATCATCATCATCTTGATCAAAATCATTACTTTCATCTAACTTTTCGTCATTTGATAATGCTTCTTTTTCAAACGGAGATTCTTCTAGCTCTTCTATAGAAACTTTTATATCTTCTTTATATTCGTTTTCTTCTATCTCTTTCATGTCAAGTTCAACACCCTCGTCATTAATAATAGAAATATTTAAACCTAATGCTTGAAATTCCTTTAACAATACTCTAAATGACTCTGGAATGCCTGCTTGATGAATTTGATTGCCCTTAACTAATGCTTCATACACTTTAACACGACCAATGACATCATCTGATTTAATAGTCATCATTTCTTGTAAAGTATGGGCTGCACCATAAGCATATAGAGCCCAAACTTCCATCTCCCCAAACCTTTGTCCTCCAAATTGTGCTTTTCCTCCAAGAGGTTGTTGAGTTACTAAAGAATAAGGACCTGTACTTCTAGCATGTAATTTATCATCTACCATATGATGTAATTTAATCATATACATAACGCCTACTGCAACACGGTTTTCATATTTTTCTCCAGTTCGCCCATTATATAAATCAACTTTTCCATCTTCTTTAAGCCCTGCCTCAATCATCGTTTCCTTTATATCATCTAATTTAGCACCATCGAATACTGGAGTAGCAATATATACTCCTAATTCTTTAGCCGCCATACCTAAATGTAGCTCTAAAACTTGACCTATATTCATACGAGATGGAACCCCTTGAGGATTAAGAATCATATCGATAGAGCGACCATCTGGTAAATAAGGCATATCCTCTTCTGGCAAGATTAAAGAAGTAACTCCTTTATTACCATGACGTCCTGCCATTTTATCTCCAACTTGAATTTTACGTTTTTGAGCAATATAAACTCTAATTACTTTACTAACACCAGCTGGTAACTCATCATTTTCTTTTCGTGAGTATATTTTAACATCATGAACTATCCCATCTCCACCATGAGGTACTCTTAATGAGGTATCACGAACTTCTCTTGTTTTTTCACCAAATATAGCATGTAATAGTTTTTCTTCACTCGTAAGTTCAGCCATTCCTTTAGGTGTTACTTTTCCAACTAAAATATCGCCTTCTTTTACTTCAGTTCCAATAATTACGATACCATTTTCATCTAGATTTTTTCTCGTCTCCTCACTTACATTAGGAATATCCCTGGTTATTTCCTCAGGTCCTAATTTAGTTTCTCGACATTGCATTTGATAATCTTCTAAATGAATTGAAGTATATACATCGTCTTTAACTAATCTTTCGTTTAAAACAACAGCATCCTCATAGTTATATCCATCAAAAGTCATAAAAGCAACTAAAACATTTTTACCTAAAGCCAATTCCCCCTTATCAGTTGAAGGTCCATCTGCAATAATCGTTTTATCACAAACTACCTTATCGCCAACTTTAACAATTGGTCTATGAAGTAAAGCTGTATCAGAATTCGAAAGTTCAAAATTCGATAAATGATAAGTATCCTTACCTGTTTTATTTTTAACAATAACTTTTCTAGCATCAATATATTCAACAATACCGTCTGCTTTAGCAACTATTACTGCACCACTATCCTTAGCTGCTATGTATTCAACACCAGTTCCTATATAAGGTGCCTCTGATTTTAATAAAGGCACTGATTGACGTTGCATATTAGCGCCCATTAAAGCACGAGTCGCATCATCATGTTCTAAGAACGGAATAATACTAGTTGTAATAGAAACTACTTCTTGAGGAGATACATCAATATAATCAACTTTGCTAGAATCTATGATAATATTTTCTCCTTTATATCGCGCAGATACTTCTTTATCAGTAATATTATTATTATCATCTGTATTAACAGTAGCTTGAGAAATAATTAATTCCTCTTCCTCATCGGCAGTAAAATATTCAACTTCATTAGTTATTTTAGAATTAATAACTTTTCTATATGGAGTTTTAATGAATCCATATTCATCAATTTTAGCATAACTAGCTAACGATGTAATTAAACCAATATTAGGACCCTCTGGTGATTCAATTGGACAAATACGGCCATAATGCGATGCATTAACATCACGTACTTCCATACCAACTCTATCTCTTGATAAACCTCCTGGTCCTAAAGCCGACAAACGTCTTTTGTTTGTTAATTCAGCAATCGGATTAGTTTGATCCATAAATTGTGATAACTGACTACTACCAAAAAATTCTTTCATAATAGCTGTTACTGGTCTTATATTAATTAAAGTTTTAGGTGTTACTTCATCTATTTCTTGAGTTGTCATTCTTTCACGAATGACTCTTTCCATTCTAGAAACACCAATTCTAAATTGATTTTGTAACAGTTCTCCTACTTGACGAACACGTCTATTGCCTAAATGATCAATTTCATCAATATTACCCACACCTTCTAGCAAATTTAGATAATAAGAAACTGCAGCATAAACATCTGAAATAGTTAAGCGTTTAACTGTTAAATTTTGGTCATTACCAATTATAGTAATCTTTTCTTTTCGGTTATTTGGATTATAAATTTTGATTTTTTGAATATTATCGTAAGTATCTAATTCCTTATTAATAGTTACTTTTTTAACTCCATAACCTTCAGCAAATATTGGTTTTAGAATTTCCATTACTTCTTTATTTACAACTGTGTCCTTAGATACAATTATTTTATTATTAATTTTTATATCTTCTGCTAAAGTTTGATCTAGTAAACGATCTAAAACATTTAATTTACGATTAAATTTATAACGCCCTACTTTTGCCAAATCATATCTGAATTTATCGAAAAATCTAGTAATAATTTGATTTTTTGAGCTGTCTAAAGTAGCCGGCTCACCGGGTCTTAATTTTTCATATATTTCAATTAAAGCTTCATCGGTATTTCGAGTTGAATCTTTTGCCAAAGTATTTTCTATATACTTGTTATTACCAAATAATTTAATAATATCTTCATTATTAGACAAACCAAAAGTACGCAACAATGTTGTTAACGTTACTTTTCTAGTTCTATCTATTCTGACATATAAAACATCTCTTGCATCTGTTTCAAACTCTAGCCATGTTCCTCTTGTAGGAATCACTTGCGAAGTAATAACTAGACGACCATTTTTATCTATTTCACGATTAAAATACACACTTGGTGATCTTACCAATTGTGATACAATAACTCTTTCGGCTCCATTAATTATAAAAGTTCCACTTTCTGTCATAACAGGCATATCACCTAAAAATATTTCTTGTTCTTTAACTTCACCAGTTTCATTATTAAATAACCTTACTTCTACTTTTAAAGGTGTAGCATATGTCGTTTCACGATCTTTACTTTCTTTAACAGAATACCTTGGTTCTTCAAAACGATAATCACCAAATTCTAATGATAAAGTTCCAGAAAAGTTTTCAACTGGAAATATTTCTTCAAAAACTTCTTTTATACCCGTATCCACAAACCATTGATAAGATTTTTTTTGTATTTCTAACAAATCCCTAAGTTCATAAGTATTTCTGATTTTAGAAAAACTTCTTCTTTGACGGTGGTCACCACAATTAATTATTTTATAAGCCACTAATTTCACCCCTATACTATATTTTAAAATCAAAGAACATATTTTACTAATACGTCACCAATGTATATTATTACCATAAATTTAGCAACATGTCAATTATAAAATACATTCTATAACAAAAAAGTTTTTCTTTTTTGTCACAATATTAATATTATATACTTTACTTAAGTCGTTTATTAACGATTTAGCACCCTGTTCTTTTCTAACTACTAATAATAATTTGCCATTAGAATCTAAATGTTTTTTAGCATCCATTAAAATTTCATATACAATCTTTTTTCCTGCTCTTATTGGAGGATTGGTAATAATGTAGTCATATTTTTTAGTTACGTTACTATAAATATTACTTTCAAAACAATTAGCATTATTAATTTTATTTCTTTTAATATTTATTTTTGTTAAATGAACTGCTCTTTTATTAATATCAATCATATGACTTGACTATTCGTTATTTTAGCAATTACAATACCAATGACTCCATAACCACATCCTACATCCAAAACTCTTCCTGACATATTTTTTACTTTACCAGATTCAAGTAATAACTTAGATCCGAAATCAACACCTTTTTTGGCAAAAACGCCATTATCAACATAAAAAACAAATTCTGTTCCTAGAATATTTTCATGTTTTTTTTGAATTTGGCTTTTTAAATAGTCATTAGTAAAGTAATGACTCAAAATATCACCTCTTAAAAATATAAAGGAGCTTACTATAATAAAATATATAGTAAACTCCTTTCTCGTATTAATATGATACTACATTTATCATATTTTTGCAATCTTTTTTATTTTAATTCAACTGTAGCGCCTGCTTCTTCAAGTTTCGCTTTTATTTCATTAGCTTCTTCAGCTGGAACATTTTCTTTAACAGCCCCACCTTGATCAGCAATATCTTTAGATTCTTTTAATCCTAAACCAGTGATATCACGAATTACTTTAATTACATTTATTTTTGTGCTACCAGCATTTACTAATGTAACTGTTAAGTTAGATTGTCCTTCTTCTGTTTCAGTAGTAGCGGCAGCTGGTCCAGCTACAGCTACAACGCTTGGATCTACCCCAAACTCTTCCTTCATTCCATCAACTAATTCTTTTATTTCTAAAAGAGTCATTTCTTTTAATGAATTAATAAAATCTTCTTTCTTTATTTTTGCCATAATAATCCTCCTTATTTATTTTCCCTTTCTTCAGCATAAAGATTTAAACATATCGATAAATCCTTTACTATTTGAATCATTCCAGCAGCAAGCATGGTTAATAACCCTTCTCTAGACGGTAATGCCGCCAATTGAAATAATGATTCTTTATCGGTAATATTGCCATCTATTATACCGACTTTTAATTCCAACACAGGATGTTTTTTTGCAAAATTAGCTAAAACTTTAACAGCTGCTATTTGATCATTACTATAAGCTATAGCACTAGGCCCAACTAAATGTTCATTAATATCGATTTTCAAATCATTCATTGCTCTAATCATAAAAGTATTTTTATATACCTTGTAATTAGCATTATTGTCTTTTAAATCTTTTCTTAATTCTTTAGCTAGCTCATCAGTTAATCCTCGATAATTAAAAAGCACGATATTAGGCGTTTCATTAATTTGATTTATGATTTCGTCTATTACTTTTTGCTTAGCTGCCAAGATTTTTTCACTTGCCATAATAATCCTCCTTTTTTTTATTTGAAAATCCCACAAAAAATCCTTGTATAGACAAGGATTACTTAAATGTTTAAGTTCAAGTTTCCTCGGTAGGGTTTATTTTTATACCTACTGTCTATGGCACTTACAAATTAAATAAATTATAATACATTTTTTTTTATTTGTCAAAAGAATTTAAATTAAGTTTAATTCCTGGACCCATCGTACTAGAAATAGATATATTTTTAATATAAGTTCCTTTTACTGTAGATGGTTTAACTTTTATAATATTAGATACAAATGCATTTAGATTTTCTAATAATTGTTGATCTGTAAATGAACTTTTACCAATAATACTGTGAACATTTCCAAAAGTATCTGAACGATATTCAATACGACCAGCTTTTATTTCATCAATAGCTTTAACTACATCAGTAGTAACTGTTCCTGTTTTTGGATTAGGCATCAAACCTTTAGGACCTAATATTTTACCTATTTTTCCTAGTAAAGGCATAATATCTGGAGTTGCTATCATAACATCAAAACCAAACCAGTTTTCTTTTTCAATTTTTTCAATTATATCGACATCTCCAACAAAATCAGCTCCTGCTTCTTGAGCTTTTTTAGCTTGGTCTCCTTTAGCTACCACTAAAATCTTTTTTACTTTCCCTGAACCGTTTGGTAAAACTATGGTACCCCTTAATTGTTGATCAGCTTTTTTAGAGTCAACATTCAACCGCATAGCTATTTCTATAGAGCTATCGAATTTACTAATAGAAGTTTCTTTTACTAATTTAATAGCTTCTTCTATTGAATATTGAGTTGATTTATCAATCTTTTGCATTGCCTCAATATATTTTTTACTTTTTTTCTTCATATTTAAATACCTCCTTGTGGTAAATTAGCGGATATTAATTCCTCCCACATAGATAATCATCTATATGTATATATAATTATTTTATTTCAATTCCCATATTTAATGCTGTTCCCTCAATAATTTTAATAGCTGATTCAATATCATAAGCATTTAAAT
>LSQX01173892.1_pt1 | contig 27656 bp, 22 predicted proteins | sample 654561 | NCBI WGS metagenome assembly LSQX01 (sample SAMN04489861, study PRJNA283612) | anaerobic digester metagenome | isolation source: 4 biogas reactors fed with cattle manure at either 37C or 55C with and... | place: Denmark: Kongens Lyngby | collected 2014
ATAAGATGTCCTCTGTTGGCGGTGCAGGTGTGTGCCATAAAGTGTTTATCAATCTCCACCACTTTTACATTTTTATTATGCTCATACTTTAGAAAATATGCCGTTTCAGCCCCTATTTCACCGCCGCCTATTACAACAATATTTTCTGCGTTTTCGGCAATCGACGGCTCGTTAAGCAGGTCAACTGCCAAAACAACATTGTTTCTATCAGCGCCCTCAATAGGGGGTTTTACTTGCTGTGAGCCGGTTGCCGTTAAAATTATATCGTAACGCTTTTCTTTTAATAAATCCGTTTTCGCTTCTGTTTCCATAAGCAATGTAAAATCATGGTTGCTTTTAAGTGAGTTTACAACTCTTTCAAGATAATCTCTATAGTTTTTAAGCTCATACTTAATTTTGGGTACGGCTCCCGGAATAATACTGCCGCCTATTTCAGAACTTTTTTCGTATAAATCCACCTTATATCCGCGCTCAATAAGCACCTTTGCCGCCGTCACTCCGGCGGGACCTGCACCGATTACCGCAACATATTTTTTAATATCGCTTTTTGGTATTTCCTTTGTATACTCCTCCTCAAATGCCGTTCTTGGATTTACGGCACACTGCGGGTGGCCGCCCTCTACAAATTCATTTATGCAAGCCTCTTGACAGCCTATGCACGGTATAATCCTTGCCGTATCGCCGGCATATGCCTTGTTGCACCAGTCAGCATCTGCTAAAAGCGGCCTTGCAAGCATTATCATATCACACTTTTTATCTCGCAGCGCTTTTTCGGCTAAATCCGGATACCCAAGTTTTCCGACGGCAACAATAGGAACTGCAAGCTTTTTGTTTGACTTAATTTTATTATCCGCAAAATATTTCTTTGTAAGCTGTGCAAGGTCTAAAAAGCATGCGGGAGGCATTGACGCGGGCGGGTGCGGCAACCACCAATTGTCATAACAGCCCATGTCAACATCAAACATATCGACGCCTGCTTCCGTAAGCTTTTTCATGTATTCTAAGCTTTGAGTCACTGTACGCCCGTTTCTGAATTTTTTAAGCGGGCTTACCGTGTTCATCTTTTCTCTGTATGTTTCTTCTAACGCAAGCGTTAAATCTATGCGGTACATTATTGGATAGTCGGGACCTACCCTTTTTCTTATTTCTTTAACAGTGTCAATACCAAATCTTTCGTAATCAGCATATTTGCCGAGCTTTCTGCGGTTAAATGCAGGGTTTGCAAGCTGTTCTAACAAATAACCCTCATGCCCGTGAAGATAAACGCCGTTTATATTACAGGCTTTGGCATCTGCGCTTGCTTGCCCCATATTCTTTATTATCTTGGTAAGCGACCTGTCCGAAAGGCGCAGACACGGCACATCCTTCATATACCAATTTGGGTTAATGGAAGCACTTCTTGGAAATTTTTTCTCTTTTATAAGACACTCAGGGTTACCTACCCTGCCAAGTCCGGCAGATAATTGTATAAACAGCGCCGCGCCATAGGCGTTGCACATTGAAGCAAGGTTTCTCCATGCCGCTAATACTGTTCTCGTTCTGTCTATCCTTGGAAAATAAGTCAGCTTGTCCGTTTCTGTTATTGAGTAATCTATCCCGTGGGACACTGGTATCAGCCCCGTTGTTATCAGCCCTACGCCGCCTTTCGCCCTCTCCTCGAAATATTTGAGCATTTTCGGACTTGGTCTCCCCGTTTCATCACACATATTAATATTTCCGATAGGTCCCATTACAATACGGTTTTTTATAATGAGTTTATTTACCTGTATCGGTGAAAATAAGGCTTTGTACGGGTAAAGCTCATTAGTCATTTCAGGGATTTCATAATCACTATCCCACCAATTTGCGAAATCGTCCGTTAATTGCATAATTTTTTCTTCATAACTCATAAAATACCCTCCGATGCTTTATATAATACCCTGTTTTTTAGCTGTTGACAAGCTTTTTAATATTAAAACGAAAATCAGTTTACACGCATAAAATCCATTCCCTCAAGAGTAATGCCATTAATCTCCACGCTTTTATTCGTGTAATTTACATACACGAGAGAATTATTGGCATATTGCGTGCAGTATACATCATCAAAAACTTTCGTATGACCCGTTATCCGCTTGCCATAAAGGTCAGAAAGCTGCGCATTCATTTTCTCATACGCTTTTGCAAGCTTTGGACTTTGCGCTACATAATAAGTTTCGCTGTTAGCCCCCGTTCGCCTGTATGTGAGTACAGCCGACGGGGCACAGCCGTATTCTATGCATTTTAATGCGGCATAATCTATGTCACCCGAATAGTTGAGCGGCTCACCCGCATAATAAACGGTGCCGTGTAAAACTGACTGTAAAAACGGGATAGCTGTAATATTTTCATCAAAAGCCGCTTTAGCTGACATTGGCATTGATGATACATACTTTGCATTTTTAAGAAGATAAAGGGCAGGCTCTGACAGCATAATATCACCGTTTGCGCCAAATGCCCGCAAGGATTTGCTTATATATTCTTTCGATTCCTGCTTCGTAAATCCAAAACCAATATCAGAATACAATTTTTCGCTTATGTCGCCAAGCGATATATTTTTATCACTAAAAACTAAAAGAGCATTCGATACGCTTTTTTCAAATGTTTTAAGCGGCGCCGTATAAAAGTTCTTATCCTTTGGCTTAAATAAGTTGTTTATAACTGAGTCTGCCGGTGTATAATTTGCTTTTCCGCTTAGTGACTTTGAGGCTCTGATTTTATCGGTATTCAGCAGATTAATATCGAAAAACACTTCAAGGTTTTGCACTCTTGCATAATCTAAAAGCGCATTTAGCTCATTTTTATTTCCAAGGTTTCTCATAAGCTTTGCTTTTATCATTTCTTCCCCTGAAAGACCGCCCGAAAGCGTCCCCATATAGCGAAGAACAATATTGTTTACGCCTTTAGCTTTCATTATCGAAAGCATTTCTTTAGCCTCACGAAACTCAGTATATGAATCCTTTTTTCTTGAGCTGTTAGCTCCTATGGCCGTTAAAAGAAACGGGATACTGTTTTTTTCTTCAAGAGTTCCCGTCTGGAGTACCGAGTTTCTTACGAGCCGTTCCCGACATACTGTGGCGGCATCTATATAAGATGATTTTCCTTTACCAAGGAATGTATATCTGATTTTTATAACTCCTTTATAAGATGCGCCTACAAACAGGTGTTTCTGTGTACGCTCTGTTAATGTAACCGTAAATTCGGGGAAAAGTACCGCACCGCTCTCACCTTTTTTTCGCGAATAGTGAATAGCGGCTAATGCGTCACCGTCCTCAATAGTCGCACAAATTAAAGATTTTGCATTCTTAAATGCAAAAAACGGTAAATATGCTTTTGCTCCATTTTCATTTTGCACAATATCGGGTGAATAGCAATAGTACACATAACCCGCGTCACTCTCCGCCTTGCCGGAAATATCGGCAGTCACTCCGGAGCCGTCAGGCAGTATAAGAAAGTCGCCTTCTTTTGCCTCATAAGAGGAAAACCCGGGTAATATTTGTATTTTTTCAAGTATAAACCCGTTTGAAATAAAGGTTTTATCGCAGTCTATACTAACTATAAGTGCATCCGTATCAAGTTCAAATTTTAAGGTTATATCAACGCGAAGCGTGCCTTTTTTAATTGTTTGTATGTCACTTGAGGCTTCTTCTTTCTCTTTTGCCAAAGAATATGTGACGGACGCGGCATTGTCACCGTTTTCAGTCTTAAATGTGCCGAACACAACAGAATTGTCGCGAGAGTTTAGGTAGTATTCTTTGCCGTTATTATCTGAAATCGTTAAAAATAATACGGCGGAAAGTCCGTCTTTATCCGCCTGTTTTGAAGCAGATTGAATGTACTCTCCATTTTCCTTAGTCTTTACAGAAATGCATGCGTTTTGGGTATCAAAAAATAAGTCTAAATCAGAAGAAGATGCAATAAGAGAAAGGTTAGCATTATCTGTCACACGAAATTTTTCTTCTGTCGGGACAGGACTGTATGCCGCCTCTTTAGAAAGCCTAATTTTTTTCGTGCCTGCCGTACACCCCGATAATATAATGGCAATCACAAAAGTTAAAACAAAAAGCAAACATATAGATGCGCGCAATCTTCTTTTCACAATTTATGCTCCTTTGATTTTCTAATATAATAATTATACAGTATTACCGTGTTAATCGCAATATAAAAGCAATATAAATTATTCATAGCTTTTCTTGATTTTTCCTCTTATTTGTTGTAGTATTAACTATATATATTTATTTATCGGAGTTGAGCTTGTGCCTGTTTGTGATATACGGCGGCTTATGGAAGATGCCGCAACAAATAACAGGGCTGTCGGCGCCTTTTCAGTGGGAAATATGGAAATGGTTTTAGGAGCCGTTAAAGCCTCTTTAGAGCTTAAAACGCCTATTATACTTCAAATAGCCGAAGTGCGGCTTAAAACCTCGCCTTTAGAGTATATGGCGGCTTTAATGCTCGCCGCCGCAAAGAAAAGCAGTGTGCCTATAGCCGTTCATTTTGACCACGGGCTTGATGAAAATACAGTATACAAAGCACTTTCTTTAGGCTTTACTTCCGTTATGCTTGACGCTTCCCTTTTACCTTTTGAGGAAAACATAGCAATAACAAAGCGCGTTGTAAAAAAGGCGCGGGAGTACGGCGCATTTGTAGAGGCAGAGCTTGGAGTTGTGGGCGGCAGCGAGGGCGGCTCTAAAGCGCACAAAATAAATTGTACAGACCCTCTGCTTGCTGCAGAATTTTGCGAAAGAACGGGTATTGACGCCTTAGCTGTTGCAATTGGCAACGCGCATGGAAACTATCCCATTTTGCCGAGTCTTCGCTTTGATATACTTGAAGCGCTAAATAAAACTTGTCCTGTTCCCCTCGTGCTTCACGGCGGAACGGGTATGACTGACGATATGTTCAGAAAAGCTATTTCACTTGGCATTAGAAAAATCAATATTGCGACAGCAAGCTTTGATAATCTCGCAAAAAGTGCAAAGGCATATACTGACAGCACAAAAAAAGCAGATTACTTTACACTTTCCGCCCATATGGCGGACGGTGTTTATGAAAATGTAATAAAACATATAGAAATATTTAATAATTAGGAGAAGAATATGAAGTATATTGAGTTTTCAAAAAACAAGGATTTTGACCTTATTCTTTTAGGCAGAATAGCCGTTGACTTTAACCCTACTGACTATTACCGCCCGCTTAGTGAAAGCACAACATTTAAAAAATATCTTGGCGGCTCGCCTGCTAATATTGCTGTGGGTTTATCGAGGCTTGGCAGAAAATGCGGATTTTTCGCAAAGGTTTCTGATGATGAGTTTGGAACTTATGTTGAGAACTTTTTCAAAAAAGAGGGAATTGACATTTCCCATGTCACACGCTGCAAAAATGGTGAAAAAATTGGGCTGACATTTACTGAAATCCTTTCAGAAACAGAAAGCTCCATTCTTATGTATAGAAACGACGCCGCGGACTTAAAGCTTAGTACCGAAGATATTAATGAGAGCTACTTAAACAGAGCGTCCGCCCTTTTAATCTCCGGTACTTCTCTTTCGGAAAGTCCGTCAAGAGAGGCGGCTCTGAAGGCTCTGTCACTTGCTAAAAAAAGCGGTATTCCCGTTATATTTGATATTGACTACCGTCCATATAACTGGAAAAGTGAAGATGAAACATCAGTCTATTACTCTGCAGTCGCCAAAAATGCTGACATTATACTTGGCTCACGCGGGGAATTTGACTTGACTGAAAGGCTGTTAGGGCTTGACGGCACCGATAAATCCACTGCCGCCTATTTTCATAATAACGGCGCTAAAATAGTTATCATAAAGCACGGCAAGGAAGGCTCTGCCGCCTATACGAATGACGGTAAAAGCTACACAGTAAAACCGTTCCCCGTAAAACTTCTAAAGTCCTTTGGAGGGGGCGACGGCTATGCCTCCGCTTTCCTTTATGGGCTTTTTGAGGGCTTTGATATATCATCTTCTCTTGAGTTTGCAAGCGCTTCTGCCGCTATGCTCGTTGCAAGTCACGCCTGTTCAGAGGATATGCCGACGGCTCCCGCTGTTACGGAGTTTATAAAGACGGCAAAAGAAAAATACGGTGAGGTCGTTACACAAAATGAGTAAGAATAAGCGTTTATTAAAGTGGCTTTTCGCCGTTCTTGCGGCGCTTATTTCACTCGTGCTTTTAGGTGCGCTTTATGTCTTTTCTATAAATGCTTATATTATTTCTTATTCAAAAGACTACATATTAACGAATGAAAAGGCGGCAGAGCTTACTGATGTTGATTGTATTCTCGTTTTAGGGGCGGGCATTTGGGGCAATTCATTAAGCCCTATGCTTGAAGATAGGATGATTACGGGTGTTACTCTTTATAAAGACGGTGTATCCGACAGACTTCTTGTAAGCGGCGACCACGGAAGCGACGACTATGACGAGGTCAACGCTATGAAGGAATATGCCGTAAAAAACGGCGTTGAGGCAGACAAGATTTTTATGGATCACGCAGGCTTTTCAACATATGAGTCAATGTACCGTGCGCGTGATGTTTTTGAAGCAGAGAAAATAGTTATAGTCACGCAGAAATACCATCTTTACCGCGCCATATATAACGCCCGCAAATTAGGGCTTGAAGCATATGGAGTTAGCTCTGACCTTAGAAATTACGGCTCATACACGAATACATATAATAACAGCCGTGAGTTTTTAGCAAGAAATAAAGACTTTTTGTGGTGCATAATAAAGCCTGCTCCCACTTATCTTGGAAAGTCTATTCCTATAAACGGAAGCGGCACAGCAACAGACGACAGGGATTATTAAAGGAGTTGACAAAGTGCTTAAAGTACCGGAATTTAATGAAAACGGTGAACAGATTATTTCAGAAATAAACGGCATAAATTCAGATATGCTTATGAATATAAAGGTTAAAAAATTTAAGGCGCATGACAGTGCTTTATTTTATGATGAACAAAACGAAACGGCTTTTATGATTTTATCGGGAGAGTTAGAAATTTACTATCAGGGCGAAAAGAAAGTTATGAAACGGGAAAGCCCTTTTGAAAAAAAGCCTTACTGTTTGCATATTCCAAAACAGGTGGAAGTCGAAATTACAGCCGTTTTAGACAGTGAAATTATTATACAGCAGACTGAAAATGATATTATTTTTACACCGGTGTTTTATTCACCAAAGGACTGTGTTTATGAAGAGTTTGGCAAAGACCGGTGGAACGGTACGGGGCACCGTATAGTATCTACTATTTTTGATTTGTCAAATGCGCCGTATTCTAATATGGTGCTTGGCGAGGTTTATAATCTCCCCGGCAAATGGTCAAGCTACCCACCGCACCACCACCCGCAGCCTGAAGTCTATTATTATAAGTTTGACCGCCCCGAGGGCTTTGGAGCTTGCTTTTTAGGCGATGATGTACATAAGAGTACAGACGGCAGCTACTGTGCTATAAAAGGCGGCAGCGCCCACCAGCAAGTAGTCGCCCCCGGGTTTACAATGTATTATGTTTGGCTCATTCGCCACCTTGACGGCAACCCATGGGATAAAACAAGAATTTATGCAGACGGCTATGAATGGCTTGCCAACAGCAAATAAATTTTAGGAGGGTTTTTTATGCCACTACTCACAACAGGTCAGGCGCTCGTCCGGTTTCTTGATAATCAATATATAAGCTTTGACGGTAAGGAAGAAAAGTTTGTAGACGGGATTTTTACTATATTCGGTCATGGTATCGTTTGCGGACTTGGGCAAGCGCTTGATGAGGACAGCGGTGATTTAACCGTGTATCAAGGCAAAAATGAGCAGGGAATGGCTCATGCTGCAACGGCTTTTGCAAAGCAGCATAACCGCAGAAAAATTATTGCTTGCACCTCGTCAATAGGTCCCGGCGCCGCCAATATGATAACTGCCGCCGCAACGGCTACTGTAAATAATATTCCGTTACTTTTAATTCCGGCGGACACATTTGCCTGCCGCCAACCGGACCCTGTGCTTCAGCAGTTTGAGCAACCCTATTCATTAAGCGTTACGACGAATGACGCATATAAGCCTGTGTGCCGTTATTGGGACAGGGTTTCACGCCCGGAGCAGCTTATGAGCGCTATGATAAACGCTATGCGTGTTTTGACGGATACGGCAAACACAGGTGCTGTCTGCATTTCTCTGCCGCAGGATGTGGGCGGTGAAAGCTTTGACTTTCCCGGTAGCTTTTTTGAGAAAAGAGTACATAACATAACGCGTATTGTCCCCTCTCGTGAGGAAGTTTCTGAAGTTATTGATGTAATACTAAACGCTAAAAAGCCTTATATTATTTGCGGCGGCGGCGTTAGATACTCCGAAGCGGGTGAAGCTCTGCTGCGCTTTTCTCATGACTTTAATATTCCTTTTGGTGAAACGCAAAGCGGAAAATCTGCAACACCTTCATCTTCTCCTTATAATCTTGGCGGAGTTGGTGTTACGGGCAACTTATCGGGCAACCGTTTAGCGAAAGAGGCTGATGTTATAATCGCCGTAGGCTCACGCCTTTCAGACTTTACAACGGCATCAAAATCCCTTTTTGCTGATAACGCAAGGTTTATTACGATTAATACGAACCGTTTTGATACATACAAGCTTGATTCCGTAAAACTCGTTGCGGACGCAAAGCTATCTTTACTTTCTTTATGCGAAAAGCTTTCTCTTCATAATTATAAATCAGAGTATAAAGAAGAAATTAAAAAGGCTAAAGAGGATTGGGATATTGAAATGGAGCGTCTTGCCGCTTATAGATATGACAAAGACTTTAAGCCGCTTATTTCTGCTTTTGATAAAAAGACTATTCCGGAGTTCGTGGAAAAGACGGGCGGTATTATTACGCAAACCGCCGCCGTCGCGCTTATTAGAGAGCTTATTGATAAAAATTCAATAGCCGTAGGCTCCTCCGGCTCTTTACCGGGCTGCCTTCAAAGAATGTGGACTACGGAGTCGCTTTATTCTTATAATATGGAATACGGCTACTCTTGTATGGGATATGAAATAGCCGGCGCTCTCGGCTCGAAGCTTGCTTGTCCTAATAAAGAGGTGTACGCTTTCGCAGGAGACGGCAGTTATCTAATGCTTCACAGCGAGCTTGTAACCTCCATACAAGAGGGCATGAAAATTAATGTGCTTTTGTTTGATAATGCTTCTTTTGGCTGTATAAACAACCTGCAAATGTCAAGCGGCATAGGAAGTCTTGCAACAGAGTTTAGAAAAAGGGATAAGGACGGTAAGCTTCAGGGCGAGCTTTTATGTATTGACTATGCTAAAAATGCCGAGTCTTATGGCGTTAAAACATATACGGCAAGAACGCTTGACGAGCTAAAGGAAGCGCTAATTGACAGTAAAAAGCAGACGGTATCAACTCTTATTGATATAAAAGTACTGCCGAAAACTATGACTGACGGTTACGGCGCTTGGTGGCATGTGGGAATTTCTTCAACTTCAAAAAGCGAAGCCGTAAAACAGGCATATGAGGATAAAGACAGAAATCTTAAAAAAGCGAGGAAATATTGATGTTAAACAAAAGCAAAATCAAACTTGGAATTGCCCCTATTGGTTGGACAAATGACGATATGCCTGACCTTGGCAGTGAAAACACATTCGAGCAATGCGTATCCGAAATGGCTCTTGCGGGCTTTACGGGGTGCGAGGTCGGAAACAAGTATCCAAAAGATGTAAGGGAATTAAAAAAGGCGCTTGATTTAAGAGGTATGGAAATCTGTAACGCATGGTTTTCAACATTTCTTACCACAAAGCCTTACCATGAAACGGAAAAGGGTTTTATAGAGCATATTACCTTTTTAAAAGAAATGGGCGCTAAGGTTGTCGGCGTATCGGAGCAGGGCAATTCTATTCAAGGCGCTTCCCTTCCGATTTTTGAGGCAAAGCATATTATGAATGACGAGGAATGGGACTTACTTTGCACGGGACTTAATAAGCTTGGTAAAGCAGCAAAAGATATGGGAATTACACTCACATTTCACCACCATATGGGAACAGTAGTTCAAACCGCCGCAGAAATTGACAGGATGATGGAAAACACAGACCCTGCACTTTTCAATCTGCTTTTTGACTCGGGGCATCTTGCTTATTGCGGTGAGGATTATATGTATATACTCAAAAAATATATAGACAGAATAAAGCATGTTCACTTAAAGGATATTCGCCCTGATGTAATTAAAAAAGTCAAGGACGAGAAAAAGAGTTTCCTTGAGGGCGTAAGAATGGGTACATTCACAGTACCGGGTGACGGCGCTATTGATTTTGTGCCTATTTTTGAAGTACTCGCTAAAAACGACTATGAGGGTTATGTTTTAGTAGAGGCAGAGCAGGACCCTGCAATTGCAAACCCGTTTGAATATGCCGTAAAAGCAAGAAGATATATAGCCGAAAAGGCAGGATTATAGGAGGATTAATGTGACTGAAAGATTAAAATATTTTATTAACGGAGAGTATAAAGACTCTAAAACCGATGTTTGGTACGACCTTTTTAACCCAAGCACGGGTGAAAAAGCGGGACAGGCTCCCTGCTGTACAAATGATGAGGTGTTAGAGGCTATAGCCGCCGCTAAAGCTGCTTTTCCCGCGTGGAGCGCAACGCCTGCCGTTAAAAGGGCGCAGGTTCTTTTTAAGGTTAGAAGTCTTATACTTGAAAACTTAGAGGAGCTGACGCTCTGTGTCGCTAAAGAAAACGGCAAGGTTTTAAGTGAGGCGGAGGGTGATGTCTTAAAAGCCGCCGAGGGTACGGAGCTTGCCACACAAGTTATAACTCAGATGATGGGCGACAGTATTATGGACACTTCAAAGGGCTATGACACTGTGCTTTACAGAGAGCCAATAGGAGTTTTTTCAGGTATAGTCCCCGTAAACTTCCCCGCTATGATTCCTTTTGGCTGGATGGCACCCGTTTGTATTGCAAGCGGCAATACAATGGTTCTAAAAGCGGCGAGCATTACACCTAAAACCGCCCTTAAAATAGCGGCGCTTTATAAAGAGGCGGGGCTTCCCGACGGTGTATTAAATGTCGTAACTTGCTCTCGAAATGAAATAAATACGCTTCTTGACCACCCTGATGTAAAGGGTATAACATTTGTGGGCTCTACGCCTGTCGGCAAGATAATTTATGAGAGAGCGGCAAAAGCAGGAAAGCGTGTACAATGCCTTACACAAGCAAAAAATCACGCTCTTATTCTTGCTGACGCGCCTATTTCAAGAACGGCTGCCGGCGTTATAAACTCTGCTTTTGGCTGCGCCGGTCAGCGTTGTATGGCTCTTACCGCTTGCTGTGTTGAGGAAAGTATTGCGGATGAATTTGTGGCAGAGGTTACAAAGCTTGCCAAGGCTCTTAAAATCGGTCCCGCGTATGACGAAAATTCAAGGCTCGGCCCTATTACATATAAATCGCATTATAAAGAAGTGTTAGAGGCAATAGAAAGCGGCATAAAAGAGGGCGCCGCTCTCGTGCTGGACGGCAGAAATCCCGATGTGCCTGACTTTAATGGCGGTTACTATATAGGACCCACGATTTTTGATAATGTAACTGAGGATATGGTGCTTGGCAACGAGGAAATTTTCGGTCCCGTACTCAGCATTAAAAGAGTTAAAAACTTTAATGACGGGCTTCGCGTTATGAATAATAATCGTTATGCAAACGGCTCCGTTATATTCACTCAGAACGGGCATTATGCAAGGGAATTTTCACGGCATAGCCATGCGGGAATGGTCGGAGTTAATGTCGGTATTCCCGTTCCTATCGGATTTTTTGCTTTTTCAGGTCATAAGGATTCATTCTTTGGCGATTTACACTGTCTCGGCAAGGATTCATACCGTTTTTACACAGAAAGTAAAACGGTTACAACACGCTGGTTTGACGAGGATGAAATACACAAAACAGAAGTTTCAACATGGGACGGAACTATATAATAAATAAATTTTGGAGGAAAAGAAATGCTTAAAATAGGTATAATCGGCGCCGGTAGAATAGGCAAGGTACATCTTCAATCTATAACATATCAAGTTAAAAATGCTGTTGTAAAATCCGTTGCAGACCCATTTATGGACGATGAAACAAAAGCTTTTATTGAAAGTATGGGCGTTACTGAAATATATGACGACTACAAAAAGATACTTGACGATAAAGAGATTGACGCTGTTTTAATCTGCTCGTCTACTGATACGCACTCGTCTATTTCCGTTGAGGCGATAAACGCCGGCAAACATGTATTTTGCGAAAAGCCTGTCGACCAGACCGTGGCTAAAATATTAGATGTTAAAAATGCGTTAATAGGCAAAAATACTAAGTTTCAAGTAGGCTTTAACCGCCGTTTTGACCATAACTTTGCAGCCGTTCGCGCTGCCGTAAATGACGGTAAAATCGGCGAGCCGCACATAATAAAGATTACATCCCGTGACCCTCTGCCGCCCAATCCGAAATATATAAAGGCGTCAGGCGGTATGTTTCTTGATATGACTATTCACGATTTTGATATGGCTTGCTTCCTTTCAGGCAGTGATGTCGGGGAGGTTTATGTAAAGTCCGCTGTACTCGTTGACCCTGAAATAGGCAAGCAAGGCGATGTTGATACGGCTGTTATTACGCTTAAAATGGATAATGGCGCTCTTTGTGTTATAGATAACTCGCGAAAAGCCGCGTATGGGTACGACCAAAGAGCAGAGGTTTTCGGCTCACTCGGTATGGTTGCTACTTCAAATGACACGCTTTCCTCTGCCGTAATATCTGACGAGAACGGCGTAACGGGCGAAAAGCCGCTCTACTTTTTCCTTGAGCGGTATATGCAGTCTTTCACACAAGAAATGATTGATTTCGTAAATGCCGTTACAAACGATACGCCCGTACCCGTTGGGATTGAGGCGGGGCTTATATCTGTAAGAATTGCGCTTGCCGCTAAAAAAAGCGTTGACGAGAACAGACCCGTTAAGCTTTCCGAAATAGAAGGATTTTCTGATGAACAATAATTGGGATATAATTGTTGTCGGCGCCGGTATTGGCGGACTTACTGCCGCGGCTACTGCCGCAATTTCAGGCAAGAAAGTGCTTTTGCTTGAAAAAAATAACACGCCGGGCGGCGCTATGACAAGCTTTGTAAGAGGACGCTTTGAGTTTGAAGCGTCCTTACAGGCGTTTTACGGATTTGGTATTGGTGAAAATGCGGGAAGCGCCCGCAAAATATTAGATGAACTTAAAGTTAGCTCTGCTGTTAATTGGGCCGCAATACCTATGGCATATAAAATTATAACAAAATCTTGCGACGGCGAAAATATTAACGCAAATATGCCTTTCGGAATTGAAAACTACATAGAAAAAATGGAGGAATATGTCCCGGGCTCCCGCCCGTCTATGGAAAGACTGTTCGCACTTGCTGACGATATTGATGATACCCTCGAATTTATGAAAACGGCGGACAAATATGATTTTAAGACCGTTTTAACCGTACTAAAAAGACATCTAAACTTTTTTAGAACTGCTCCGTACAGCGTTGACGATGTGTTAAATTCTTTAGGTGTACCGCCTAAAGCGCAGGATATTTTCAATGCCTGCTGGCAGTTTATCGGCACGCCCGCCGACAGTCTTAGCTTTATTCACTATATCACTATTATTCGCTCTTATCTGATTTTCGGCGCCGTTGTGCCTAAGTTTCGAAGTTACGAGCTTTCTATGGCAATTGCAAGCTCAATTGAGCGGCATGGCGGTCATATATGGTATAATTCAAAGGCAGATAGAATACTCGTTAAAAACGGCAAGGCTTATGGCGTTAAGCTTTCTGACAAAACAGAGGTTTATGCCAAAAACATCATATGCGGCATTTCACCCTCAACGGTATTTTCTAAAATGATAAATCATAACGATGTGCCCGAAAGGGATTTACAGCTAACAAATGCCAAAAGCTTAGGCGCACGCGGATTTTCTGTTTATCTTGCTCTGAACCGCTCGCCCGAAACGCTCGGTATTACTGACTATTCTGTCTTTTTACACGATACTGCCAATACGAGAGAGCAGTTTTCTTTAATGGGTAATTTAGATACAAATAACACGGTAACGGCAATATGCCTTAACATTGCTGTTGCGTCATGTTCCCCAAAAGGCACCACATTGATGTGCCTTTCCTCCCTTTATACGAGTGATTGTTTCAGTACGGTTAAACAAGAGGATTATTATAACCTTAAATACAGTCTTGCTAAAAAGATGATAGAGCGATATGAAAGAGAGCTTAATGTAAATTTACACGACTATATTGAGGAGATAGAAATTGCAACTCCTATGACATTTGCGCGATACATAAGCTCACCGCAAGGCACAATAAAAGGGTACCTCTCTTTACAATGGGACGGAGTAGTTTCAAGGGCTATGATGAGAAAAGACGATTTAAGTCCTTTAGGGATACGCTTTTGCGGCGGCTTTGGCGAAAAGTTTTCCGGCCTTTGCCCGTCAATGCAAACGGGGTACAATACCGTCTTGGATTTACTTACAGAAGAAAAGGAAAAAGCCGCAAAGGAGGAAGCGATAAATGAGCAGTGATAAAGTAGTTGTACACTCTAATTTTAATGATTTAAAAAACTTTGCGCGTTTAGTAAAAATACGAAAAGATGCAATTAATAATACACCTGTTTCCCCGCTCATAAAAACGCACACCGTAAACGATGTGGCAAATATGCTTCACCCTGAAAAGCTTTTCTTGAAAATAAAAAAAGTAGTTCCTATGGACGGAGGCGTTAAAAGCTTTGTGCTTACAAATGATTTTAACAAAGGCACACAGTCGCTTCCCTATTTTATTTCAGGTCAGCATATATCTGTTCGTCTTGCTATCGGCAAAGCCTTTGCCACTCGTTCTTATACTATCGTGTCGTCGCCTCGTTTAGCTCTTACAGATAACGAGTATATAATTACTGTAACGCCCACTCAAAACGGATTTGCATCCTCTTTTATCTTAAACAGTTGGCGCAAAGGCACGGCTGTTGAGGCTGCACCCCCCTTTGGCAACTTTTATTATAATCCATTAAGGGATAAAAAAGATATTTTAGGAATAGCTTCTGACAGCGGTATAACTTCATTTGTTTCATTAGCACAAGCTATTGATGACGGTACAGAAAATGCTAACTTGACTTTAATTTACGGGTGCCGCAAATTATCTGACGCTATATTCAAACCCTTACTTGACGACCTTTCAAAAAGAAATCCGAATATAAAGGTCTCTTATGTTTTTAGTGATGAAAAGGTGGAAAAGTGCGAAAGAGGGTTTATCACAAGGGCGATAGTTCAAAAATATGCACCGGAAAATTATAGTCTGTTTATGAGCGGCCCGCCGTCTTTATACAAAGCTGTTGCCGCAGAGCTGTCACTAATAAGCGTTGCGCGAAAAGATATTCGGCTCGCCCCGATTTACGGACACAGAAATCCCGACTTGCTTATGGATTATCCGGAAAAATCAAAGGATAAAGAGTTTTATATGACAGTATATAAACGCGGTGATATTATTGCGGAAATAAAATGCTTTTCATATGAAACGCTGCTGAATGCACTTGAAAGAAACGGCATAAAGACATTTAATATTTGCCGCGGCGGTGAATGTGACTGCTGCCGAAGCCGCCTTACGGCAGGTGAGGTCTTCGTTCCGAAAGCGGCTGATAAACGCCGCTTTATTGACCCTAAATATAACATCTACAACCTTTGCGGCACATACGCCATAAGCGATGTTGCAATTGAGCTTTTTTAGATTTATTCAGAATAAAAACTGCCGCGAAAGAATTTTTCGCGGCAGTACATTTATTTAATTATTCAATTATCAAGGGATTTTAATGTGGGGAAAAGTAAGACATCTCTTATTGATGTGCTGTCCGTAAGCAGCATGACGAGCCTGTCAATGCCTACTCCTATTCCTCCCGTTGGCGGCATACCGTATTCCATAGCCGTTAAAAAGTCCTCATCAGTTTGGTTAGCTTCCTCGTCGCCCTGTCTTAAAAGCTCCTCTTGTGCTTCAAATCTTGTTCGTTGGTCAACAGGGTCGTTTAATTCGGAATACGCATTCGCTATTTCCCTTTGACTTATAAACAGCTCAAAACGCTCCGTAAGCTCCGGATTTTTGGGGCTTTTCTTTGCTAACGGCGAAATTTCAATGGGGTGGTCTATTACAAAAGTCGGCTGCTCTAAATGTTGTTCGCAAAATTCCTCAAAGAACATACTTAATATATCGCCTTTTTTATGCCTGCTTTCAACCTGTATTCCCTTTTCCTTTGCAAGAGCTTTCGCCTCTTCAAATGTAAGGAGCGTAAAGTCAACATCTGCATATTTCTTTACAGCGTCTGTCATTGTAATTTTTTCAAACGGTTTTTCAAAATCAAGCTCAACGCCTTCAAACATTACTTTAGCAGTACCAAGCACTTTTACGGCAACATGTCTAATCATACTTTCAACAAGCTCCATCATTCCGTTGTAGTCAGTATATGCCTGATAAAGCTCCATAAGCGTAAACTCAGGGTTATGCCTTACGCTTATACCCTCGTTTCTGAAAACGCGCCCAATTTCATATACTCTTTCCATACCGCCTATAATAAGCCTTTTAAGGTACAGCTCCAAAGAAATTCTAAGCTTTAAATCCTCGTCAAGTGAGTTGTGGTGAGTTAAAAACGGGCGCGCCGCAGCGCCGCCTGCGTTTTTTGTTAGCATCGGCGTTTCTACCTCAACAAAATCCCTGCCGTCTAAAAAAGAGCGGATTTCTTTGATTATCTGTGAGCGTTTGAAAAATGTATCCTTTACATCAGGTGTCATAATAAGGTCTAAATACCGTTGACGGTAACGAATGTCCGTATTCGTAAGCCCGTGGTATTTTTCCGGCAGCGGTAAAAGGGATTTAGAAAGAAGCCTTATAGATTTAGCGTGAACGGAAATCTCGCCTCGTTTTGTAAGAAAAACAAAGCCCTGTACCTCAACTATATCGCCAATATCCCATTTCTTAAATTCCTTGTACTCTTCTTCTCCTATATCGTTCATACGAACATAAACCTGCATACGGCCCGTACGGTCATACACATCTATAAAATTTGCCTTGCCCATATCGCGCCATGTTTTTATTCTGCCGCAAATTGAGACATCTTTATTTTCAAGCTCTGAAAACCTGTCTCGTATCTCGTTATTTGTGATAGACTGATTTGCCGTTGTAATTACAAATGGGTCTTTACCGTCATTTTGTAAGGAAATGAGTTTATCAAGCCTTATTCTTTTTAATTCGTTACTGTCCTCTTCTCTTATCGCTTCCTCTGGGGGCGATATACTGTTTTCTGACATATTCTTTTCTATTCCTTTCCGATAAACGGTAAAAATTCAGTTAAAAGATAACTATTTTATTGCTTTTTTGAGCCGGAGGATATCTCTACTATCTTATATACGGCAGCGCCTTTTGGCGCCTCAACCGTTACTTTGTCACCCGCACGCTTGCCTATTAAAGCTTTTCCGAGCGGTGATTCATCAGATATTCTACCCTCTGCCGGATTTGCCTGTGCATAACCCGTTATACGAAGCTCCATTGGCTTTGCGCCTCTTGCCACTGCTTTTATAATTACCTTAGAGCCTATCTGAACGGTTTCAGAAACAACATCCTCCTCAAGGATTTTTGCTCTTCTTAGCATAGACTCAATTTCAAGTATTCTGGACTCAAGCTTGCCTTGCTCACTTTTCGCCTCATCATACTCGCTGTTTTCCGATAAATCCCCGAAAGATAACGCAGTCTTTATCTTTTCGGCGGCCTCTTTCCTGCCTACTGACCTGAGATGCTCAAGCTCCTCTTGTAATTCGCGAAGACCCTCATATGTCAATAACACATCTTGTGGCATCTGTCTACTTCCTCTCGTATGTTTATTATATAATGCGCATCAAATTTTCCGTCAAACTAATAGATTGTATTATAGCTTTGTTGTTATTCATTGTCAAGCATATAGCCGTATATTTCATACATCGCCGCGGCAAATGAATAGGAGTTAATATTCTTTGGAAGAACTCTTAAAAGCTCGCTCGGAATAGTAGGCGCCGGCGGCATAAGCTTCAGTGTTTTTTCTCTGTTTCCGTCCTTTTTATGATAAATTGCTCCGTTGTCAATATCTGCAATAAAGCTGTATCTTTGTAAATCCGTATTAGCGTTAGCACGCAGTATTACGGCGCCGTAGCTTTTCATCGCTTTTTCGGAAAACGAGTGGAAAGCTTCATCATTTTCCGTTTGTATATACATTCCTTCGATTTTTGGTACGGCTTCTAAAAATGAGCTTTCTGTAATAAAATCACTATCCCGAATTAATGCTGTTTTTATTATCGGTTTTTTCGGAATTTCGGCAACAGTCTTTTCCGTAAAGCCCTTCATACGAGAAAGGCTGAAGCTTTTTTCATTAAAAGAAAGCTGTAACAACTCCTGTGGTAACTGTGTTTTTTGCGGAAAAACAAGTCTGTTTTTATACGCATTGAATACTCTTAAAGCTCTTTCAGATGTAAGCTCCTTTTCGGGTATCTTAAATACATAAAACGGAGGAAAGGAATGCTCCTTTACCCTTTCTAATTTGAGCTCTTCCTTTACGGCTGCCTTTTTTTCTGTTTTAAACCGCGCAAAAAATCTTTTTTTAGGCTGTACAAATATTTCGGCGCTTTCAGCAATATCCACAACACAAAACAAAAAAACCACTCCCGACATAAATTATGCCGGAACCTTTTATGATATGCTCATATTAACTGTTATGGTTCTTATCTGAAAGCAGTGATAATGCTTTTTGCATTTGCAAATCGTCTTTTAATGCTATTGCCGTATTAGGCTCATGCTGCTGTGCTAAGCTTACTTCATAGTCCGGTAAAAGCCCTTTACCCTCATAGCTTTCGCCGCTATATGGAATAATATTAGCAGTCGTTAAAGTTACGGCGCCACCGTTTGAAAGCTCAAACACTTTTTGAAGCGTGCATTTGCCATGCGTTTTATTCCCTACCGTTTGCGCTTTGCCGAAAGATTTTAATGTAACGGTAAAAAATTCTGACGCACCCTCTGTTTTGTTGTTTATTAATAAAACGACAGGAATGTTTATCTCGTCCGTATCGGATGAAAATGTTTCAACGGTATCTCCTGCTTTATTGACGGCCCTTGCCATCATACCTCGGTTTTGTGTTGCAAGCGGCACGAAATAGTCTGCCATTTTCGCCGCCGTTTCTATATCTCCCTCAGAGGTGCTTCTTAAATCTATTATTAAAGATGTTACGCCTTTAGAAAGCAACTCATCAAGCGTAGATTTTAGTTGTAAGGCGGCATTGTTATAAAAATCGAATATAGAAATAATACCGGTATCTCCATTTATCTCATTCGTTACAGCCTGTGATTCATAGCCCTTTACAACGCTTACTATATTTGTTTTGCCTTTCTGTTCATACGAAATTTTAACGGTCGCAAGCATTTCACCCTCAAAGCTTTTTAAGAGTTTTTCATAATTATCGGAAGTTACAGGAACTTCGTCTATCTTTTTTATAACGGCGTCTTTTGTAATGCCCGCAATCTGTGCGGGAGAGCCTTTTTTAGAGGATAATACTTTAAGCTGTTTTTTTGAACTGTCCCACCCGCATACAAGCCCTATTCCTGCTATTTTACCCTTTGCTCTGCTTTTATACTCGGAATACTGAGGGGCTGTCATATATTTACTGTATTTGTCATTAAGACCTAATACATAGCCGTTAAAAATTTCACTGTCAAGCAAATCATTGTCAATATTTCCGTAATACTCGCGGCGAACTATATCATCAATTTCAGAAACAGATGAATAAAGCTGCTGCTTGCCCGGAAGGTCGCTTATTATTGAATTGTACATTTTTACTGAGGCAGACATCGTTATCGCCACAGCCGCGGCAGCCGCTATAAAAGCCATAGCAAGCGCCGCCCCTAAACTGACTTTTTTATTCATATTATTTTATCACCTTTAGGTGTTTATACGGCAGTCCGCCGGTTTATTTACATAATTGAGCGGGTTTTTCCATTTACCGTTTACCAATACCCCGAAATGAAGGTGAGGACCGGTTGAAAAACCTGTGCTTCCTATCTTTGCAATAATTTGTCCCTTTGATACATTCTGACCTGTGGAAACTAACACACTTGAACAATGTGCATAGTATGTCTGCACACCGTTGCCATGGTCTATAACGACATATAGCCCATACCCTCCGTTGTAACCGCTGTTATATGCGGTAATTACTTTGCCGGCGGCAGATGCGGAAATATTTTTACCATGAGTGCCGCCATATATACAAATATCAATACCATTATGATATGTACTGCCTGCCAAGTTTCGAGGACCAAAGAGAGATGAGATATATGTATTTTTGTACTGCACAGGCCAAATCATTCCCGTTGAAACGGTGCCGCTGCCCGATGAAGATTTGCCGCTTAAAATTTCAACAATCTTTCTCTCGTATTCTTCTATCTTTCTTTCGGCATTGTCGTTTATTCTTTTGTACTGGGCGCTCTCGGTGTTAAGTTTTGCAACATAGCCAAGAATTTCGTCCATATCGGCTTTGATTTTTCTTTCCTCAACCTCAACAGCCTCTCTTGCTTTTACTTGCTTTGCCTTTTTTTCGTCAAGCTCCGCCTTTTTTCCATTAAGGACAGTTTTTTCAGCGTCACGCTCTTTTATTGTGTCTTCTATCTCAATTTGAAGTTTCTTAATATCTTCTATACCTTGATTTATTGCTTCCACAAGATTATTATCATGCTCTGAAATCCGGTTAAGAAGCTCAATTTGCGACAGAAATGTTTCATACTCAAATGTATCTGAGGAAAGCACAAGCTCTAAATTTGAAGTAGGTCCCGCAAGGTAAAGCGCGCGTATCCTTTGCCCTAACCTTGTATATGTTTCAGCGATTTCAAGCTGTTTTTTTACAATTTCGTCATCGTAACGCTTTATATCATTTTCAAGCTTTTTTATTTGCTTTTCTAAAGTGCTTATTTCATCGTTCACTTTATTTATTTGCGACTGAACTTCGGCTATACCTTTATTCATTAAATCAATTTTTGATTGAACGGCGTCAACTTGCCCTTGAAGCTCGTCTATGTACTGCTGCTGACCATCCGCTTTCTTTTTCAGGTCGGCGAGTTTACCCTTATTCGCATCAATCTTTTTTTGTATTTCATCTATTTCCTTTTCAAGCTGACCCGCCTGTGCTTTATCTGCATCTGTCACCGCCTCTACGGTTATGACTGCTGAAAACAAGCATATTGCCAAAGACATTATAAGCGTTAAAGATATGATTGTTTTGAGCTTTTTATTATTCATCACAAACAACACTCCCTTGCTCTTTTAAATATTTACCCATAGAAAATGCACTTCCAAATGAGCCTGTAAATACACCCACAAGTACAAAGCCGAAAAGCAAATGCAATGCATACCTTGTGAAAGGCACGGGTGTGCCGCCTATCACTGAAAGCAAATTAGTGAAAACGCTTGCCGCTAACTCATAAAGTCCCCATACGATTGTCAGTGAAAAAACACCGGATATAATTCCGAGTAAAACACCCTCAACCATAAAAGGAAATCGTATAAATGAATTAGTGGCGCCCACGGCTTTCATTATGCTAATCTCAAGCCGTCTGCTGAACATCGTAATACGAACGGTGTTAGCAACTATAAAAATAGCAACTATAAATAACAGCGCGACAAGCCCTATCGAAACATATGTAACGGATGACCTTATAACTATCAGTTTGTTTGCAAGGTCGCCGCTTTCTCTTATTCTTAAAATATTCTGATATCCTTTTATTTCATTTACGGTTTCAGTAAACTTTGCCATATCGGAAATTTTCACTTTGTATGCATTCGGTAAAATAGATGCGTCTAACGCGCCAAGATATTCGGCGCCGTCGCCAAGTTTTTTTAGCTGTTCCTCAAACGCTTGCTCTCTCGGTATAAATATTACCTCGGATACATTAGCTGTGCGCTCTAACTCCACTTTTAAGACTGAGGTTTCATATTCAGATGCCTCATCCTTAACATATACCATAATAACATTTTGACCCTCGACAATGTCAAGCATTGATTCGATATTCAAAAAAACCATAGCGGCGCAACCAACTATTAGAAGGCAAGCCATTAAAACCGCAACAGACGCGAGCGACATAAGCCGGTTTACCCAAATACTTCTAAAGCCCTCTTTCACAAGGTATCTAAAACTACTGCTTCTCATTCAACATCACCCGTCTTTTCCGCCTCGTCACTTTTCGTTTCAGGCTCTTGTATGCCCTTTGTATCTAAAGAAGAAGGCTCATCCCCTTTTGCTTCGTCTTCGGGAAGTTCATTTTCCGGTAAAGCGTCTTCACTCTCCGACTGAGGCGGCTCCTGCTCTATAGCTTCAACACCGTATGTACGCATAAGATACTCAAAATCTAAATCGTTTTTAGGGTCAGAGTAGTATGTACCCTCCCTTTCCTCTTGCGGTTCTTTTGTATGTACATCCGAAAGCTGCGAAGCGTCCTCCGTATCTGCCACAACCTTGCCCTGCTCAATCTTTATAACACGCTTGTTAAATTGTTTAACGAGTGAATGCTCATGTGTTACCATAACGACCGTTGTACCCTCTGCATTGATATGATTTAAGAGGTCTACAATTTCATAAGACATTTGAGGGTCAATATTTCCCGTAGGCTCGTCCGCTATAATTATGCCCGCGTTATTTGACAAGGCTCTGGCTAAAGCTACCCTTTGCTGCTCACCGCCTGAAAGCTGATTAGGCAAACTTTTTGCCTTTGAGGCAAGCCCCACAAGCCCCAAAAGATAGGGAACGCGCTTTCGGATTTCAGATTCCTTTGAACCTATGGCGCGCATAGCAAACGCTATATTATCGTAAACGGACATATTGGGAATTAGGCGAAAGTCTTGAAACACAACACCAAGAGTACGGCGAAAATAAGGTATTTTCTTCGCCTTCATAGTATTTAACTCATACTCATTTACCGATATTGTCCCCGAAGTAGGCACTTCCTCACGCATAATAAGCTTTAGGAAAGTGCTTTTTCCCGCGCCGGAGGAGCCGACGATAAATACAAATTCGCCTTTTTCAATTTTAATATTTACATTCTGAAGGGCTTTGACGCCGGTGTCGTCATAAACCTTCGTGACATTAGAAAACTCAATCAAAAACCACACCACATTCCATAAGTCTTTACCTACATCATACCACAACCGGTAACATAATGTAACCGGTTGTAGTAAATTTGTAATAATTTAATTTTTGGTAAAAATGAAGCTAATATTTAACCGGTCTTGCGTTCAGGTACTTTTTAACCATAAGCGCTACCTTAAATACAATAGCATCGTCAAATTCCCGAAGGTCAAGCCCCGTTATTTTTTTAATTTTCTCAAGCCTGTACACAAGCGTATTTCTATGAACGAATAGTTTACGAGAGGTTTCTGAAACATTCAGATTGTTTTCAAAAAACCTGTGTATTGTAAAAAGCGTTTCCTCGTCAAGCGTTTCAATAGAATCTTTCTTAAATACTTCTTTTAAGAAAATCTCACAAAGTGTAGTAGGAAGCTGGTAAATAAGCCTTGCGATACCAAGATGCTCATAGCTGATAATGTTCTTTTCCGTGTCAAACACTTTCCCAACCTCAAGAGAAACCTGCGCCTCTTTAAATGAGCGGGCAAGGTCCCTTATCCCAACAACGGTTGTACCGATACCAACTAAAGAGCGTGTGTACAGCTCTGTTGAAAGTGCGTCAGATATAGAGCGGGCAAGCTTTTCAAGGTCTTTCGTGTCATTTTCCGGCTTGACCTCTTTTACAAGAGCAATATCCGTTTCGCTGACATTAATGACAAAATCCTTAGACTTGTCCGGAAAAAGGCTTTGAACTATATCAAAAAGAGAAACATCTTCCCTGTCAGGTACTCTTATTAAAAGCACGGCTCTTTGCGCCTCATTATTAAAATGAAGCTCCCTTGATTTTAAATATATGTCTCCCGGCAAAATATTGTCAAGGATTATATTCTTTATAAAGTTTCCCCTGTCATATTTTTCGTCATAATGCTGTTTTATGCTGCTTAAAGTTATGGACAGAATTCCCGAATAGGTTTTTGCCGTCTCATCATTTCCTTCAACAAATACAGCATATTCCGGAGACATAGGCGCGCCCACCATTTGATAAATATACCCATTATATTCAAAAAGCTCTGACGATGCCAACACCTGAGAAACAGTAACCTCCTGCACTTCTCCAATTCTGCTAAGCTCACTGCATGATATAACTGTTCCTGATTCATCTATAATACCGATTGTTCTATCAACCACATCCCGCATTTGATGCATGACGCCCTGAAACAATCTATTAGACATAAAGCAACCTCCAATATATTAATCACATTACTATTATGATTATACATTTTACACAATATAGCACAGTTTTGCAAGCATAATTTTCACAAATCGAGTTTTTTTAATTAAAACAGCCGATTTTTATCGAAAAAGTTAATACCGTATAACCGGGAACATTAAAGAACCCTGTCATACGGCTACTTTTATTGATAATTATAAAATAAGTTAATATTTACCTATAAGTGATAATTCATCTTTAGTAATGCGCCTTGAATTGCCCTAACTGAGAGTATCGTCAAGAGCTATGCCCCGTATTTCTACTCTTTTAGCTATGATACCGTCAAACCCAATTTATAAACATCCTATTTCTTTGTCATATCCGCGGTTGCGCTGACGGCGGTTTCTGATGAGCTTTCTGTTGATGTATCTTTGCCTTTTTCAATAAATCCATGCATAAATCCGTCAAGCTCCACAGAAGAAACATCTCCGCCTATTATAAGCCCGTTAAATACAAGAATATTCGCACGAATGGCATCAGAACTTTCACCATAGTCGGGATAATTCGTAACTTTGTATGTCCATTTCTTAACTCGTTTGCCGCTATAAGACTGCAAATCAAAGCCCTGTTTTATTTGTATTTCGTTATAATCTTTATATACCTCGTCAAATTCCACCGGTATTATTATCTCTGTTACCTCTAAAGGCTCCTCGTCAACACTTAACCCGCAGTTATGAAGAAACTCTATTCTCTCACTTGAAGTGCCGCCTTTAATCTTTACGGGTAATAAAGACTCTGTGTTTGCATTTCTTCTTTTAACTGTAAAGAAAATTGCCGCGCCTACTAAAATTGCTGCCGCTAATATTATAGCGATAATCTTAAACTTTGATGAACGAATTGACATTACAAGCATTTTTACAGCTCCTTTCTAAGATATGAATATGCCGTGAAGCTGTATAAAATGTAAGCTTGATAAAAAAAGTTTATAAAATCGAAAGATACGCTTCTATCAAGCTGTCACCCACAAACATTGACAGCACTATGCCTATTGATAAAAACGGTCCGAACGGAACTGCGCCTCTCATCTTCGTTTTATTAATTAGTTTTGATAAAAGTGAGTATAACACTCCCGCAAACGCACCTAAAAACAGTGATAAAATAATTAATTTCCAACCGAGCAAAAACCCTGCCGCCGCCATAAGCTTGACATCGCCGCCTCCCATGGCTCTTCCGCCTGAAATTACGCCGATTAGAAAAAACAGTCCTCCTACCGCAAAAATACCTATAACTCTGTTTAATAGCTTTTGCCACTCAAAACCATCGTTTATTATCTCATCTATAAAGACTAAAATTCCGCCTATAAATATTGTTATCCACATAGAGTCGGGGATTATTTGATGCTCTAAATCCACAAACGATAAAACTATAAGCGCTGAAATAGCGGCAAACCACCCTAAAAGAGCGATAGAAAAGCCCGAAAGACCGTTGCCGCCCGCAATAAAAATATAAATAAGCACATATAAAGTGCCGTTTAACGCCTCAACGAGAGGGTACCTTGCTGATATTTTTGCTTTGCAGTATCTGCATTTCCCTAAAAGAAAAAGCCAGCTAAAAAGCGGAAAAAGGTCTTTAGAATGAAGCTCGTGACGGCACGATACACAAATAGAGCGCCCTTTTTTAAAGGACATTGCGATAGGGAGCCTGTAAATGAGCATATTAAGAAAACTGCCTATAATAATTCCGAATAAAAATACAATTATTGAAAAGTATGCAGTAAATAAAGCGTTGTAATTAATAAAACCACTCCCCTACTTTTATAAAATTATAAATCTTGCCTTGATATAAGTCAAGACAAATAACATTTCACATCCATTTAATTAAAATTTCACTACTTTTTGTATGTATTATACTAAATAAATGGGACTTTCTATTGTTTTTTTTCGCCGTCTGTGATATATTGTACAAGTAGATATTTTAAGGAGGACATATAATATGAAAAGCAAATTCAAACGCACACTTGCCGTAATTCTTTCCTTTTCGTTTGTTTTCGCGCTTGTAGGTATTGGCGCTGTGGGTTCGGCAACCTATTCGGCGAAAACTGAACCTCTCTATTCATCAGACGATAAGTTTATTGAGCTTAATTCAGTTGAGGAAGTTTCAGAGTTTATTATTAATAATCCCGAAACTTATGATTACAACGCTGACGGAATTGAAGAAAAAGTGCCGGTTATTATTCTGCCCGGTATTAGCCAGTCCATATCATACCTTGCAAATGAAGATGGCACGCCTGCCCTCAATAAAGATGGCAAGGAGCTGACGGGCGGGCTTTTAATAATTGATGAGTCCACTATTTATAACACTATCCTTTCAAAGCTTTTAGTTCCTCTTACTCAAACGCTTATTTTCCAAAAGGATATGGGCTTTACTGACGCTGTTTATGATACAATTTGTGAAGCGTTTTCAGTACAAGCGTCTGATTTGCACGGAAATCCTGTGAATAACCTTCAAACAATTACATATGAATATCCCGTAAGCGAAATGTCTCCCGACGATAAAGACAAATTCTACCGTGCCATTCCTATGGAGCCTGTTACTGATTTAATCGGAGAAGATTACCTTTATGTCTTTGCTTTCCCGCTTATCAGCAAGCCTATGGAAAACGCGCAAAATCTCCATGAGTTTATACAGCTTGTAAAAGCGCAGAAAGGCGTAGACAAAGTTTCTATTGTATCCGTTAGCCTTGGCGGCACGATACTTACTGCGTACCTTGACCTTGACCATGTTGACGGCAGTGATATTTATCAGATTATCAATGTTGTTTCCGTGCTGCAGGGCAGTGACCTTATGGCTGACTTTTATGCCCGTGAGTTTAACCTTGAGGACGAATTTGTCTATTCCGAATATATCCCGATGATATTAAAGGAAACGAGCGGAAACGCCGCTTTAGGGTATCTTATAAATATTGCAATTCGTATTTTGCCAAGAGATGTTTTTGAAAAAACGCTCACAAGAGCCGTGGACGGTATTCTTGATACGTTGCTCGTAAACTGCCCTCAATTTTGGACATTGGTTTCTATGGACAGATATGAGGCTGTTGCAGATAAACATTTAAATGATGCAGAGCATGCGGAGCTTCGTGCGATTATGGACCGTTTCCATACTGCTCAATTAAATCTTAAAGACAATCTTTTAGCACTCAATGCACAAGGAGTTGCCATTAACAATATTTGCGGATATGACCTTGATTATTCCGCTTATGACTATAACTTCTTTGCAATTATGAGGACATC
>LSQX01287216.1_pt1 | contig 27655 bp, 25 predicted proteins | sample 654561 | NCBI WGS metagenome assembly LSQX01 (sample SAMN04489861, study PRJNA283612) | anaerobic digester metagenome | isolation source: 4 biogas reactors fed with cattle manure at either 37C or 55C with and... | place: Denmark: Kongens Lyngby | collected 2014
AGGTAGGTCAATACTGCGCTCTTCTCACAATTACTGCCGGCGTAAACTTCCTCAAATACCCACAAAAAAACCACCCGCTGAACCGGCTGGCCCAACGGGTGGCATTAACATTATGAAAAAGGTTAGAACAAAGAAATAAACAGATTATTTCACCAGTGTCAGCTTTTTGGTGATCACAGTGTCGCCTGCTTTAAATTGTACGAAATACATTCCGTTTTCGAGTGCGGCCATATTTACAGAGATTTTGTGTGCGCCGGCTTCTAACACGCCATCGTTGAGTTTCATCACCAACATGCCGATGCTGTTGTAGATCTCGACGGTGATGTGTGTGGTCTGGTTGAGGCCAAAAGCGATGGTAGCTGTTCCGATAACGGGGTTGGGATAGATGCGCATAGCAGTAGCCTGCGGATTTTCACCAATTCCTACGCATTCGTCAACCATCACCTGCTGCTCTGCAAAGTTCACGCAGTCGTGTTCGTCGGTGTAGGTATAAGTAATGGTGTGGGTTCCGGCTCCGGCTACTGCCGGGTCGAACCAGCCATTGGTAACACCTGTGCCTGAGTAAACACCACCGGCGGGCATTCCCTGGTTGAGTTCAAAAGCGGGGTAATACACGCACTGGTCGCCGATGTCCTGAAGGGTAACCTCGGGCAACGCATACACGGTAATATAATCAGGTGCGCTGAAGGTGTTGCTGTTGGTGCCGTCGGAAACGGTGAGTGAAACGTCGAAAGTTCCGGCGTTGGTGTAGCTTACTGTCGGATTCTGTTGTGTGGAGGTAGCGGGTGTGCCGCCTTCAAATGTCCAGTTCCAGGAGGTAACGGTGCCGTACGACATATCGGTGTAATCGATGCTGAGCATTTCACAGCCGCTGGTGGTGCTGCTGGTAAATGCTGCTGCAACGCCTTCGGCCAGAGCCGTGAATTGTGTTTCGTCCACATAGGCAAAGCTGCCGCCACTTTTGATTGTAACAATTTGGCCATCTACATTGCTGCGCAACGAATAATAGGTAGATAGTCCGTCACCGCCCGAGTCGTAAACAAAAAACTGATAGCACCCGGGTGTAGCAAAATAAACGGTGTCTTTAATATACTGATATCCTTGTGTGTAAGGGCCGCCCGATCCGAGCACTTCGCCGTTGGGACCTAAGCATTCCCAGGAGGTTTGTGTAGGATTAGCATCGGTTTTCAGCAACAACGCCACCCAGTCGGTGCACATTTCAGTGGCCTCGGTCTGCACAGTGATGGCATCGTTATCCGGGTTCATGTCGGGTTGGTTGTTGGGATCAGATAAATAGACGTGGATGGTATTTTCGGTCTGAGCCGTAAAGCTGATCTCGGGAATATCCACATCAACTGCTTCGGGGAACTCCAGTGTGCCGATCCAGGGATGCGTTAAAACCAATGTTCCGTTTATTTCAAAATTGATATTTACGGAGGTGAGCACCTCGGCGCCTTTGTTTTTCAATTTCACCGTGGGAGTAATCACGCCGTGGCACAATTTGCCGGGTATATTTGCCACACCGGCAAGTTCTGCATCAAGTACATATTCGGGTATGGCCATGGTTTTGAGGTCGGCCTGCAGAATCTCTTTAGAGCTGTCGTCCTGCACAAAAGCAATAAGCTCGCAGTTTTCGGTTGCCCAGGCGCTCGACATGTTAAAGTCGAGTTCGATGGTTTGCACATCACCCGACGAAAAGTCGAGCGTTACTCCGGTTTGGTTGGGAACCATCAGGCGGTTTACGGAATTAACATCCGGGCCTAAGCCCCAGTTGATGTCGAGATGCGATTCGGTAACCACCACGCGCAACTTTAGGTTGGTGCCGCTATAGGGCGCTACTTTTTCGACTACTATGGTTGCATGGTAGTTATTACCGCTAACGCGTTCAAATTGCAAATCAACAGTAAAGTTGCTCAACACTGCATTGCGTTGGTTTACTTTGGTAAGAAATAAAGCATAGAGGCTGCTACTGCCGCCACCCACATGGGTGATGACGCCGTCGAATTTGGTGGTGGGATAGCCTGTGATGCCATAGTAGGAATTACGTGCATTGCTGTATACGTTGGCAAGTGAATCGCCATTGTGGTTTTCAATTACAGCCACATTGTGGCCGTTGCTTTTCAGGTCGTCAGCTCCTAATGCTGCGCCCGGACAGTAAGGTCACCAAAATCCGATACCGGATTCGACCACAACATATTGTCGAGGAACCTGTTGTGATACGGCCATCAGCATCAGAAAAAGGCCTACGAAAGTGAATAATAGTTTTCTCATCTTGGTAAAAATTAGTTTAAATGAATATTAAAAACAGGTTATTAAAAACCCGGCAAACTTACACAAACTTTTTTTAAAGTAAAGTCTCCGATGTTAATTTATAATCGTTCAAAAGTTTTTCTATTTTAAAACAACTATTTTCTTGGCAATGTTGCGTTCCTCGATGTTTAAATGCAAGAAATAGATACCCGCCTGAACCCCTGTCAGGTTCAGTGCGGTTTGGTGCGACCCTGCTTCGAGGTGAAGTGGAGAAAGGTGTTGTACCACCTGTCCGGTTTGGTTCATCAAACGAATCCTTACTGCTGCGGGCTGGCTGGTAACAAAACTAATCTGCATAGCATCTGTAGCCGGATTGGGATAGATCCTTACCTCGCTCTGCCAGGGTTGAACGGCGATGCCAACATTTACTTCGCCCGAAAACTGCACGGTAGCCATGCTGCCGAAAGCGCTTCCGGAGAGGATGGGCTGGGTGCCCTTGAAAAGGTTAAAAAATCCCGGTGTTTGCAGGCCGTTGCCTGCGGCGTCATAGATTGTAAAGCGGTAGCAATCGGAGGTTTCAAATTCCAGCACTTCGCTGATGAAGCCGTTGGGAGTGGAGTAAGGGCCACCACTAAAAACTACCTGGCCAGCGTCGTTTGTTATCTCCCAGGTGATCTCCTCCGGATGGCTGTCGAGTTTTATCATCAGGCTTACGTCGTCTTCTACCACAGGGGCTTTGGCGAACGACTTGAGGATGGTATCGTTGATCTGATAATCGTCGTCGCCGCCATTAACCGAGGCAAGATAGATGGTGAGCACGTTTTGGTCGAGCACTTCAAAATTGATCTGCGGAAGTTCAATTTGCCGGATCTTGAGATACCCCACGCTGCCGTTCCATGAGTAGGATTGCTCCGGACCATCGTTGACGTTGTAGCGGATTTCGAGCGAGGAGATGTCGTTGGTGCCATAGCTGGCCACGGCCAGTTGCGGCAAAAGATAGCCGGAGCAATGTTTCGCGGTAACGTTGGAGATGCCGACGGCGGCAGCATCGGTGGGAAATAAGGGATCGAAAGGTACGGTGCTGCTCACACCCGACTGGTGGATGGCTTTGCTGTTGTTGTTTTGCACAAATCCCACCACACCCAGTTGGTTGATGTCGTATACATTTTCGAGTTCCCACGCTTGCGCGATGATGTTGTACTCGCCGGCCTGCCAGTTGCTTTGCAGTTGTGTGCCAGAAGCGTTGGGCAGCATTTTTTTCATCACATCCAGGAAGTCTCTCTCACCATTGCTGCCGGGAGGGCTAGTGAAATTAATTTCTTTTTCGACCACCGCGCACATGCCGCGCAATCCTGTTTCGCTGATGTTTTGTGCAGCCCGCACACGCATAAAGACGAATAAAGAATCCTGATTGTCGGAGAGCTGCTGATAGATATCAATCTCCTCGAATGGCGAAGGGACGGCAGCGTAGGAGTTGAGCATGCTTTGGGTAACGCCGGATGGCGCACCGTTAAAGACGCCACCCACTATAGCGCGCGGTACCGAGTTGATGCCGTAATAGCCGATGCGGGCATCGTTTTCGCTTTGGTTGTGGTTGTACATCGGGTCGTAGCCAGGCCATGAGGCATGGTATTTCAACACGGTGACGATGTTGGCATTTTGCTGAAGCAAGGCATCGAATGCCGGATTTTGGCTGGCGCAGGGGCCGCACGAAGCGTTGGTGGCTTCTTCTACCATCACCCGCCGGTCGGCCTGGGCGTAAGAAAATATAGCCAGAGCCAGGAAGAATAGGAGTAAAAATTGTTTTTTCATGGTATTAAAAATTTAATGGTTAATAAAAGCGATTAATATTCAACAAAGAAAACCAATTTTAAGATAGCCGGATTCTCGCGGCTAATTAGTGTCTGTCCATAAAGTCACACTTTTTGTAGCCCAGGCATAAATGCCTGGGCTATGGATTCATAAATGCCTGGGTTATGATTTCCTCAATAAACTTTAAAGACAGACACGAATTGATGAAAACGCCGCTCTGGCAGCACCTGTTAAAAAAGGTAAGACGAAGGCAGAGCTGCCTCTAAACGCCGGGCTAACACTGTTCAATATTCGTTTAAAAGACGTATTTGATTTTTTAAATTTTGTAAGAAATGGGATGCCCACAGGTAACGAATCCGGTTGACCTTGTTGATTTTGGGGGATGATCTGCGAAAAATTATGATGGAGGCAGAATGCTCAAAAGCCCGTCCTGATGTGACGCGCATTTCGGTCGGGTTGGCAGCGGCAGGGATTGAAGCGGCAGCTAAAGCGGAAAGCCCGTAAGCCGCCCTCATTATTAACAACTATTAGCAAATACCACATCTGATGTTTGCAAACAATGAAAATGATAAAGTGTATCTTTGCCTTCGTTTGCAACTTTTTTGACAAACTAAACGGATCGAAAGCTGAATTACTAAAATTACGATTATGGCAGAAAAATCTAAATCAACAGATTTGCGTCGCAGGATGCGTGATGCGCTTAAAGGTGGTGGCGACAAAGCCATCGAGCGGCAAAAGGCTACCGGAAAGCTTACCGCGCGCGAGCGTATTCTCGCCCTGCTTGATGCCAAATCATTTCATGAGTACGATCTCTTTGTGGAACATGCCGGCAGAGATTTCGATATGGATCAGAAGTACCTGCCCGGCGACGGTGTAATTACCGGCACGGGAACCATAATAGGGCACCCAGTGTGCATTTATGCGCAGGATTTTACGGTGGCCGGCGGTTCGCTGGGCTACATGCACGCCAAGAAGATTACCAAGATTATGGATCATGCCATGAATCTAAAGGTGCCACTGATTGGCATCAACGACTCGGGCGGCGCCCGCATCCAGGAAGGTGTGAACTCGCTGGCAGGCTATGGTGAGATATTTTACCGCAATACGCAGGCCTCGGGCGTCATCCCGCAGATTTCGGTGATTTTAGGCCCCTGCGCCGGTGGCGCTGTCTATTCGCCGGCGCTCACCGACTTTGTGTTTGTGGTCGACAAAATCTCCAAGATGTTTATCACCGGCCCCGAAGTGATAAAGACGGTGCTGGGCGAAGAGATCACCATGGAAGAGCTGGGCGGCGCACGCACCCACGCCGAAATTACCGGCAACGCACACTTCTACGCCGAGAGCGAGATGGAGTGCTTTAGCCAGATAAAACAACTGGTGAGCTTTATCCCGTGGAATAATTTTAAAAAAGCCGACCCTTTCCCCAAGAAAAAACCCAAGAGCCGCAAGTTCAATATCGAAGATATCATCCCCGGCGATGCCAAGCAGCCCTACGATGTGCGCGATGTGATACGGGCGGTGGTGGACGATTCCGAATTTTTTGAGATTCAGGAACTTTTTGCCGCCAACATTGTCATCGGGTTTGCCCGGTTAGATGGCGAAACGATAGGTTTTGTGGCCAACCAGCCGCTGGTGCTTGCCGGCGTGCTCGATGTGGATTCTTCTGACAAAGCAGCCCGTTTTATCCGCTACTGCGATGCTTTCAATATTCCGCTGTGTACCTTCGTCGACTTGCCGGGCTACCTGCCGGGCGTGGAGCAGGAACATGCAGGCGTAATCCGCCACGGCGCCAAAATCCTTTATGCCTACAGCGAAGCCACTGTTCCGAAGATTACGCTGATATTGCGCAAAGCTTATGGCGGCGGCTACATAGCCATGTGCTCGCACCATCTGCGAGCCGACTTTGTGTTTGCCTGGCCTACCGCCGAAATAGCGGTGATGGGTCCCGAAGGCGCCGCCAACATCATTTTCCGTAAGGAGATCATGCAAGCGAAAAATCCCGAAAAGCTGCGTCAGGAAAAGATAGAAGAGTACAAGGAGAAGTTTGCCAATCCATATGTGGCAGCAGCTTACGGATACATTGATGCCGTGATAGAACCCGAAGAAACACGTCCTTTTCTGCTGCATGCTTTGCAGATATCCAAAAGTAAATCGGTGGAACGTCCGCAGAAAAAGCATGGCATCCCGCCGTTTTAATCAACGAAACCATTACACGCTAATTATTGAATATCTATGGATAACCAAGAAAAAGAACTCGACTACAGGAGTTTATGGGTTGATGAGGTAAAATACCGCACAACCCTTACGCGCAAATATCTGAACCGCAAGCCCTATGAGCCGCCCAACATAAAAAAGATAAAGGCGTTCATCCCGGGCACCATCAAAGCGGTGTACGTGAAGCGCCGCTCACGTGTAAAAATGAACGACGACCTGCTGATACTCGAAGCGATGAAAATGCAGAACATCATAAAAGCTCCTATGGACGGCGTAATAAAAGCCGTTTATGTAAAAACCGGCCAGGCTGTGGCCAAAGATTTCCTGCTGATAGAGTTTCAGTAGAAGTTTGTTGGCTCACATTTTTTAGATTTCTCTCTTCATCCCGTAAATATGGGATTTCGGTTGAAATGACACGAATTGGTGTGAAATAGGAGAGGCGGGATCGGGTGCGCAACGCCCGATCCCGCCTCTCCTCCCATTAGAGCCTAAGCGCGGTCTTTCCGATCCGCCAACCGGCGGAGAGGAATCTCAGAAATATCCTTATCAGCTTGAAAACATAGGATAATGTTTTAATTTTTTTATTAAAGCTGAATTGCAGCTAAATTCAATTACTCTTTTATAACTTTTTGCACAGCCACCTGCTTTCCGGTTTCATCCGTAAGCCTGAAAATATAGGTGCCGGGCTGATAAGCGGAAAGGTCGATGGAGCTTTCTCTGTTTCTGAGTTTCTGGCTGAGGATAAGCCTGCCATTGATATCGCTGATTTCCAGTTGCAGTCCGGCTAAGGATTCCTCGCAGGTGATAAAAACCTGGTTGCCCGCCGGGTTGGGATAAATTTTTACGCGTTCTGTATTGGAAGGTTTCGGATTTTGAATGCCAGTTTCCAGTGTCTGGCAATCTATCTGCGCAAACTCCAGCATCCCGCTGTTGTTGACCGTTCCGCGCCAGCAGTTGCCGTCAGGCGATTTCATAATGATGCCCCGGTCGATGTCTTCGATAAAGATGTCGCCGTCTTTCACCTGAATTTTAGCAGCGGGTTGGTCGGTTCCTATTCCTACGTTCCCGTTTTCAAACACAAAATGCGTGTTTAGGCTGGTGCTAAATTTAAAATCTGAATCAGGCTTGGAGTAGATGCTATGATTTTTGTCGCCAATCCAGAGGGTTGAGTATTGGTTGCCGGCTGACTCGATGAGCAGGGAGGCTTCGGTGGGATTATAAGAACTGGCATCGCCGAGTATATGAAGTTTGGCCTGAGGATCAGTAACGTTCCCAATGCCGATTTTGCCGGTACTATTCGAGCCGGAAGATTCACTCACAAAAAATGTAGGTTTTGAGGAGCCGAATCCAATCATTAGGGAATACGGAATCTCGTTTTTTAGCCTATAAGTATTATCATTAAATCCTGCTCCAATAACCATTGCTGCAGTTGTTGTGGTCATCAGGCTTTTCCCAAATACCATTGATGCACCACCAAAAGCAGTTACATCTTGACCGATTGCAACAGAATAAGCACTCATTGTTAAAGCATTTTCGCCAAAAGCAAATGATTGTTTGCCTTGTGCTTCGGAATCCTCCCCCCCTGCAAAGGATGAATTTCCAGAGGCTATATTATTTGTTCCGATCATTATCTCCCAAAATATGCAGCTTCGCCGATGGGTCAGTTACGTTTCCAATGCTAATTTCGCCGGTTGAATTTAATCCGTATGCCTGACTGACAAAAAACGTATGCCGATTGCTGTTAAAGCCGACCATTAAGGAGCCTGAAATATTATTGGTGATCCTTACGTCATCTGCTAAGCCGCGTCCAATTACTACCGCATTTTCATTTATAGTTTCCACAAAGCATCCCATAGCGATAGCATTTGTTCCATAAGCCCTGAGAAAACTTCCAAGTGCCAGGCTAATGCTACTTTCGGCAGATGCATATCTGCCAAAAGCCAGCGATCTTTTCCCGGTTGCACTGCAACCTTCCCCGCCAGCCAACGAAAACTTTCCTTCCGCGTTGTTACCATACCCCAGGCTTGTTGAGTAATCGCCCAGTGAAGTATTTAATTTTCCTGATGCAAAAGAGGCTTCACCGCTTGAAATATTCTGGATGCCTAAAACACTGGAATAAAAGCCTGAGGCATTTGAACTGGAATCGCATTGCACGCACTGAGCGTTGGTGGTTTCAAGGCAACACAAAATAATGCTGAGGATGAGTAATGTTGAGATTTTTTTCATGATGTTGTGATTTTATTGTTTAACACACATTTAATTAAGTCTCAAAAACGACGTTTCATCGAATACCGGAGGGCAGCAGGAAAGAGTAGTAAGGTAGCAGTGCTTGTGAGCTGCCATGAATTCCGTTAGCAACAGATCACGAAAAAAAATAAATAAGAACGCCGGTGGAATTTTCGATAATTTTTTTTTGATTCATCGGATGGATGATAAAATATCAATGGCTCGGATCAGCACCCTTGCTCGTCATTTTGATGTTTCTATCGTCAGCCGGCCGGCTGACGATAGAAAGTCGCAGTAAGCCTACAGCCGTAGCTTCGGAACAAATGAGAGAAGGGAAACGTTAATTCTTTTTGACATTAAAAACCTTATTCTGTATCCTAAAATCTCAGCAGAGCATGTGATTAAATAAAAAATGGTGGTGTTCCGAACAGTTAATTTATCGGTTTCCCAAAGTTCGCGCTATAGCTTCGGCATCGAAGAATTGCCGGCTTTCGTCAATAAAGGCAAGCACCTCGTCGCGACCGGTAGCTTTTTCGGCGCTGGTGATAAACATCGGCGGCAGCTCCTCCCAACGTTCGAGCAGCGACTGCCGGTATAGCTCATAGTTGGCGGTTACTTCGGCAGGTTTTAGCTTGTCGGCTTTGGTAAATACCAGCGCAAAAGGCCATTGGTTGGCGCCAAATTTATCAATCATCTCCTGGTCGTTGGCCTGGGGTTCGATGCGCAGATCCACAAGAATAAACGTACACATCAGGTTGATGCGGTGCGTCAGGTAGCCGTCGATCATGCGTTGCCACTGTGCGCGGCTTTTTTTGGAGACTTTGGCGTAGCCGTATCCCGGCAGGTCCACCAGGTACCAGCGGTCGTCGATAAGAAAATGGTTGATAAGCTGCGTTTTTCCCGGCTGCACCGAGATGCGCGCCAGGTTCTTGCGTTGCGTCAGCATATTTATCAGCGACGACTTGCCCACATTGCTGCGCCCGATAAAAGCAAACTCCGGCAGTACCGGCGGCGGACACATCCGTTGATCGGTGTTGCTCGTCACAAATTTTGATTCTTTTATCTCCATCGTCGTGTTTTTTTAGGTTCGATTTTTATTGTGCTATTCGCAACAGTTTTGGTTATTGAGGTTTCAATACATTATTGTTCCGTAAACATAATTTACTATAAATAGATTCTTCGCTCCATCCCGAAATTTCGGGGTTTCGCTCAGAATGACAAGGCATTTGGGTTTTTGGGAGGGCTAAGCTGGCGGCGGAGCCGCCAGCTTAGCCCTCCCTCCTCCAATCCATCGCAAGCCATTGTCATTCTGAGCGCAGCGAAGAATCTATTGTTTTTAACCCGGACAACATCATTTCAATCTTGAAATTTATTTGTGATTGTTTACACCGACTACTGGCGGTTGTTTTCTTGTCATTTGTTATTACTGTATTAAAAAAGCTGATGCTTTCATTTCACAAGCCCATGTATATGCCGGTCTTTCTTTTCGCTGTAGATGTCGCCGATTTTTAAAATGATGCCCGACTCCTCCACCTCGCCAAAGCCATGGTTGATAGCGGTACCAAAAAATCGCATCGTCGATGAGAGGTTCATGTAGGCGTTCACCAGCGGGGGGATGTTCTCGTTGCGGCTGCGCACATATTGCTGCAAAAGCTTATAGTTTTCGTCGTAATTGTTGCCGGTAAAAATTTTCTCAAAAACTTCCTCCGGCGTTTTCAGCTCCACCGGATCGTGTGGCACCACCAGCTTGTCGGGGTCGGGGAAATATTTTTTAAGAAAAAAAACGATCGCCTCGCGTGCCAGCAAGTCGCTGTGGGCGTACATGGTTATCTTCCCAAAGAAAAATTCCACATCGGGGTTTTGTGTAGCCACTGCTCCCAGGCCGTCCCACAGGTTGTCGAGCGAATACATTCCCTTGCGCATGTTGCGTGAGGGCTGATATTCGGGCTGCACAAAGGAGCGCCCCAGCTCGATGGTCACGGGGATATATTCGCGGATGAACTTTTCGGAGTAATAAAAAAGTTTTGATGTCGGCGTCTGCACCTGCCCATGTTCGTCGAGGGGCAGCTCTTTGCAATGTTTGAAGCGGTATCCGCCCACAATATCTTCGTTGGCCGGATTCCACACCAGAAGCTGCTTGAAGGCATTCGCGCCCATATCGTAGCGGTCCAGATCCAGGCTTTTGCCGGTGCCGCCGCCGGAAGCTCTGAAGGAAACCTCCCGCAGCCATCCTAACTCCCGCAGCACGTTAGGCGCCGACTGCTCGTCGATGATGTATATCTCGTTTTTCCCAAAATTTGTGTCCTTCACAAATTTGTCTTTGGTCAGCTCTTTTTTCAGCAGCGCTCTGTCGGTTTTTGGGATCAGTTCTTCCATTTTCTTACGCTTATTATGTTTGATTGCTTTTATGCCACTCTATAAAATTCTCTTTCGTGCCGGCGCCCAGCGCATACACATACTCCCGCAGCAACTGTGCCCATTGTGCAGCAGTGTGTTGTTTATCAAAAAAGCCGATGGGCACCGGCTGTCCAAAGGTGATGTGCACGGTCTGGTCTTTTTGTTTGTACATCTCATCCACCAGATAGAGCATCTCTATGTTGGCTTTTATCTTTAGTCGTTTGCGCCAGTTGGCCAGATTATAAAAGAAGTTGGTGTTTCTTCCGGAGATGTGCACGGGAATGATGTCGCGTTGGAATTTCTGTGCTTTGGTCAGGAAAGTCTTTTTCCACTCCAGGTCTTTGATGATTCCTTTGTTTTTGCGCGACACCAGTCCGGCAGGAAAGTAAAGGATGAGATTGCCGGAGGCAAAGGCCTCGTTGAAGATGCGGATGTTTTCGGCGTTGCTGCCGTGTTTGTTCACCGGAATAAAAAGTTCGCGCAGGTTGGGCAGATAGAGCAGCAGATCGTTGACGGGGAAAAGGATGTCGCGCCGTATTTTGCCCACCTCGCTCATCAGCGCCATGCCGTCGAGGCCGCCCAGCGGATGATTGCTTACCAGCAGTTGCCGTCCCTCGCGCGGCACATTACTTATTCCTGCAGAAGTTACAATAGCGCCAAAAGAAGCCAAAATGTTGGTGGCGAAGTCTGAACCGAAAACGTTGCGGTTTTCCCAAATGTGGCTGTTAAGCTCCTGCTGATGGATCACCCGCTTGAGATACGAGATCAGCGGGCGCGGCATCATCTTAAGCAGCCGCGGGCTTTTGCTACCAATCACCTTCTCCAGATCAAGAAAATCTGGTGTAATATGTATTTCCTTATTCTCTTGCTGCATGTACATTTACTAAGAAACCACAAAATTAAGGATATTCAATCATATTTGTTTTAAAAAAAATCAGCATGCGGCTTTTCAGTGGCCGCTTCATGCGTGGCTGGCAGTGTGTTTTTGGTTTCTTTTTATTAAAAAATAAGGTAATAATGATGGAGGGCAGAGGATGGCTTTTCTAATAAAGTTTATAAAGTTGGAGATAAGGTTTTTGATTCAAAATTTACTTCGCGCCACGCGACCAGCGCTTCGCGCCACGCGACCAGCGCTTTGCGCCACGCGCCACGCGCCCTGCCCCTAAGTTCCGCACTTTTATCTCTTTATTTCTAAAACCCTCACCATTTTTATCAGCTTCTTCATTTTTTTGTGAATTTAGAAAATTTTAAGAAAAATCTTCAAGCATACGATGGGAGAAGGTTACAGCGTTTATAATCGGAATTTTAGGTGGGAGAAAGTGGAAAAAGTTATCAACAAGGTAGAGGTAAGTGGGAAAACTTATCTAAATTTGATTTTTGAAAATCAAGCAAAATGTTTCTCACAGGCACATACGAATGTAAGCTCGACAACAAAGGCAGGGTGTTGCTCCCGGGCAAGCTCAAGAGCGATTTGTTGGCGGGCAGCGAAGGCGGCTTCTACTTGAAGCGCAGCGTCTTTTCGCCCTGCCTGGAGCTGTGGCCTAAGGCGGAGTGGGATCAGAAACTTGAGGAGATCAATCAACTCAACCGCTTTGTAAAGAAAAATGCAGAGTTCATACGCCGTTTTTTGGCCGGTGTGCGCTGGGTGGATGTAGATAACATGGGCCGCATCAACATCCCCAACGAATTGATAGCATTTGCCAACATCACAAAAAATATCACCATCAACGGACAGATCAACATCCTGGAGATTTGGGACACCAACGCTTACGAGCAGTCGGTGAGCACTACCGATTTCAATTTCGACGATCTGGCCGAAGAGGTGATGGGTAACAAACACAATCAAAACTAATGAGCACCTATCATCAGCCGGTACTTCTGAAAGAGAGCATCAGCGGACTTGATATCCGTCAGGGTGGCACTTACGTGGATGTTACCTACGGCGGCGGCGGTCATGCACGCGTTATTCTTGAGCGGCTGCAGGGCGGACGCCTGATAGCTTTCGATCAGGATGCCGACGCATTGGCCAACCGCATCGACGATGAACGCCTTGTTTTGATACATCATAATTTTAAATATCTAAAAAATTTCCTGCAGTACCACCAGGCGCTGCCGGTCGACGGCATCCTTGCCGACCTGGGGGTAAGCTCACATCAGTTCGACGAAGTGGATCGCGGCTTCTCGATTCGTTCGCAGGAAACACTCGACATGCGCATGAACCGCAACCAACAGCTTTCGGCACGCGAAGTCCTGAATGAATACGATGAGGAGCAAATGACGGCCCTTTTCAGAAATTATGGTGAGCTGCCGCAGGCGAGAGCCATCAGCAGGGCGCTGGTGCAAAAGCGCGAGCAGCAAAAGCTAACCACCTTTGGGCAGGTGCAGGAGGCTACGCAGCATCTGGCACAGCGTGGCAAAGAGAATAAATTCTATGCCCGTCTGATGCAGGCATTGCGCATCGAGATCAACGGCGAGCTGGAGGCGCTCAAAGCATTTCTGCAGCAGTCGGCGCTAGTGCTACGCCCGGGTGGCCGCCTGGTGGTGATCAGCTATCACTCGCTCGAAGACCGCCTGGTGAAGAATTTTATCCGTGCCGGCAACTTTAAAGGCGAGATAGAAAAAGACTTTTATGGCAATCCGTCGGTTCCTTTTGAGGCGGTAAACCGCAAGCCCATCATGCCATCGGATGCCGAACAGCAACAAAACAGCCGCTCGCGGAGTGCACGCCTGCGCATTGCTTCCAAAATTAAAAACCCTGATCATGACACCTCCGGTAAATAAAATAAAAGATGCCAAAGCACGTGAACGGCTGCGCAGCAAGCGTCATTTCGGGCGCTTCAGCTTTCTAAAGCTTTTGCACGCGCTGCTCGACGGGTCGTTTCTCAACAGAAACGACATTTTCAGCAGGCTGATATTCGTCATTTTCCTTGCTGTGCTCGGCTTATTTTACATCGGCAACTACCACATGGCCGAGAAGAAAATCCGCAGGATTTCGCAGGTTACCAGCGTCAACAAGGAGCTGAGTTTTAATTACCACCACATGAAGACAAAGCTGTACGAAAAAAACCGCTCCTCTTACCTGGCCGGGAAACTTGCCCCCATGGGCATAAAACCGTTGGTGGAGCCGCCTGAAAAGATATTTATAAAACCATGACAATGATTTAAAAGATGAATCAACCGAAGAACATATCAGAACAAACACAGCGTGGCCCCGGCAAGCAAAGCATGGGGCGTACTTATTTTGTGTTTATCCTGATGCTGTTGGGTGGTTTGTTGATCATGGGTCGTGCCCTTAAGGTGCAGCTTGTCGAAGGCGGCGAACTGCGCGCCAATGCGCACAAAATGGACTATCGCTTTTTTGATTCAGAATCGATGCGCGGAAATATTTATGCCACCGACGGCAGCCTGCTGGCCACTTCGGTGCCTATCTTTGAGATTAGAATGGATGCAGCCTCCGATCTCATCCCCGACAAATTATTCAACGACAGTGTGGGCTACCTTGCCTCGCATCTGGCAAACATGTTTGGCGACCGAACGCACTGGGGCTACAAACAATGGCTCATCAAAGGCCGCAAAGCAGGAAACCGTTACCTGGCAATTCAGAAAAACGTCACCTACGATCAGTTGGCAAAAATCCGGCGTATGCCTATTTTAAACCGCGGCAAATACAGCGGCGGCCTCATCGCCGAGCGCACCACGCGCCGCGAATATCCTTTTGGGATTCTGGCCAAGCGCACCATTGGCTATACACTCATCAACGGCAAAGACTCGCTGCTGGTAGGTCTGGAAGGTGCTTTCAACGACTACCTGCAAGGGCAGTCGGGACGGCAGCTCAAAAAGCGCATGGCCAACAGCGCATGGAAACCTGTGTACAACGAACTCAACATCGAACCCATTGATGGCAAAGACATCATTACCACCATCAATACCCATCTGCAGGATGTGGCCGAATCGGCGCTGATGAAACAGCTACGCCTGCACGATGCGGAGAAAGGAACGGTGGTGCTGATGGAGGTGCAGACCGGCGAGATAAAAGCCATTGCCAACCTCAACTACGATGAAGCCACGGGCGATTATACCGAGATGTACAACCTGGCTGTTGGCGAAGCCATCGAACCCGGCTCTACTTTTAAGCTTGCCTCGTTCATGGTGGCCATGGAAGCGGGCGCCCTCGCACGCATCGACTCGGTTAACATCGGCAACGGAAACATCGTTTTTCACAACCGAACCATGCGCGACTCTCATCGTATCAAAGAAAACGGCTGGCTGACGCCTGAAGAGTGCTTGGTGTATTCGTCCAATGCCGGCGTTTCCAAAATCATTTACGACAGCTTTGTCGGACGCGAATGGGATTTTTATAAAGGTCTGCAAAAGATTTTCCCCATGGAAGCCACAGGCATTAATATTTCGGGCGAACCGACACCCGGCATCAAAAATCCCGATAATCCTCACTGGAGCAAAGTTACACTGCCGTGGATGTCGATAGGCTACGAACTCACCGTGACGCCGCTGCAGATGCTTACCTTTTATAATGCTGTGGCAAATAATGGTGTGATGGTGCGCCCGCGGCTGGTCAAAAGTGTGAGCGAGGCCGGAATCATTACAAAGACTTTTGAACCCGAGATTATAAAAAAGAAGATTTGCTCTGACAAAACCATTGCCACCGCGCGCAAATATCTCGAAGGTGTGGTAGAAAATGGTACAGGGCGCAATGTGAGGAATGCCGTGTATAAAATTGCCGGCAAAACCGGCACCTCCAAAGTGAACGAACATGGCCGCTACATTGCAAAATATAACGCCTCTTTTGTGGGATACTTCCCCGCCGACAATCCCAAATATTCGTGCATCGTCATGATTTATCGCCCGAAAGAAGGTGGCTATTACGCTTCGCAGGTGGCTGCGCCGGTTTTTAAAGAAATTGCCGACATCGTCTATTCGCTCGATCTCGACATCCATCCGGCTGATTATAACGCCTACCTCGAAAACATCATCGAAATGGCTACCGATACCATTAGCGACAAGCTGCTTCCTTTTTTGGCTGGCGCCAATGAAGCACTTCTGGCAGGGCATGTGAGGAGAGAAGAATTCAGTAGTCAAATCCAAGACGAACAAATTCCCGACGTGAGCGGCCTGAGTGCCGGCGACGCTATTTTCATGCTCGAAAATATGGGGCTGGTGGTAAAAATAAAAGGCCGCGGGCTGGTGAAGCGCCAGTCGCTGGTGCCTGGTTACGTTTTTCGCAAAGGCGATCACATCTATTTAAATCTGGAGATATGAAAACGTTGCAGCAACTTATCACCGGACTAACTATTCGCCAGACCATCGGCAGCACCGCAGTCAGCATCGATTCTGTGGCCTTCGACTCGCGCCGCGCTGGCCAGGGTAGCTTGTTTGTAGCTGTGGCTGGCACCCGCACCGATGGGCACGATTACATCCAGAAGGCCATCAGCCAGGGAGCGGTAGCTGTGATCTGTGAGCAAGTGCCCGATCATTTGCGCGAAAGCGCCACCTTTATTTTGACGGATAACTCCGCAGAAGCCCTCGGACATGTGGCAGCAGCGTTTTACGAGCATCCGTCGAAGGATTTAAAAATTATCGGCGTTACCGGTACCAACGGCAAAACGACAACAGTTTTTCTTTTGCATCAGCTTTACAGCAAATTGGGCTTTGCCTGTGGCTTGCTTTCTACCATCGAAAACCGCATCGGCAGCCAGCAGATTGCTTCTACACATACCACTGCCGACGCATTGCAGATCAACGAAAACCTGCGCCGGATGGCCGACGCCGGCTGCGAATATTGTTTTATGGAGATCAGCTCACACGCTGCCCAACAGCATCGCACCGCCGGCCTAAATCTCCACGGCCTCATCTTTACCAATATCACCCACGACCATCTGGATTATCACATCACTTTCGATAATTATCTGAAAGCTAAAAAGAAATTGTTCGACCAGTTACCGCCAGCCGCTTTTGCTTTGGTCAACAGCGACGACCGCAACGGCATGGTGATGCTGCAAAATACCCGTGCGCTCAAAGCTACCTACAGCCTCAAAAAACCTTCGGAGTATAAAGGGAGAATTTTGGAAAATCTTTTCGAGGGTCTTTTTTTGCGGATTGGGCAGCACGACATCTACACACGGCTTACGGGTGCCTTTAATGCTTACAACCTGCTGGGCACTTTTGGTGCAGCTATGCTCGACGGGCAGCAGGAAGAAGCTGTGCTGGTAATCCTTAGCGAGCTTCATCCCGCCGAAGGGCGCTTTCAGGTGGTGCCATCAGCTTCGGGCATCGTAGCCATTGTGGATTATGCCCACACGCCCGACGCGCTAAGCAATGTGTTGCAAACTATTCAGGCCACGCGGCAGGGCGGCGAACATCTGATAACGGTGGTTGGCGCCGGCGGAAACCGCGACCGAACCAAACGCCCGCTGATGGCCCAGGTGGTGAGCCGCATGAGCGACCGTGTAATACTTACCAGCGACAACCCGCGCGACGAAGACCCGATGGAGATCATCGACGAAATGGAAGCAGGAGTAGCCGCCGCCGACCGCCGCAAAACCGTGAAAATTGCCGACCGCCGCCAGGCCATCAAAACTGCCTGCATGATAGCCCTAAAAGGCGACATCATACTGGTGGCCGGAAAAGGACACGAGACCTACCAGGAGATAAAAGGCCGGCGCCATCACTTCGACGACCGCGAGGTGCTGAGCGAATTTTTAAACAACGAAAACGAAATCATCAAATAATATCATTCGGCTTTGACCGAAAAAAAAGAATGCTTTACTACTTTTTTAAATATCTGGATCAGGCTATCGACTTTCCGGGCGCCGGAATCTTCGAGTACATCTCTTTTCGGGCAGGGGCCGCGGTGATTACTTCGCTGGTGATCTCGCTGCTTTTCGGCAAGCAACTGATCAACTTTCTGAAGAAAAAGCAGGTAGGCGAAACCATCCGCGACCTGGGCCTCGACGGTCAGATGGAAAAACAGGGCACGCCAACCATGGGAGGGCTTATCATCCTGGGCGCTATCCTGGTGCCCACCTTGCTCTTTGCCAAGCTCGACAATATCTACATCATCATGATCCTCATCACCACTGTGTGGTTAGGCTTGTTTGGATTTATTGATGATTACATCAAAATTTTTAAAAAAGATAAAGCCGGACTGTCGGGGCGTTTCAAAATTCTCGGACAGGTGATGCTTGGCATTTTCATCGGCTCGATGATGTATTTCAATTCTGACATCGTGATCCGCGAAAAGGTGCTGGAGACCTCCTTTATCGAAAGTATGCCTGAGGAGTTCGACCAGATCAACGCTACGCCGATGCTCTTTAGCAGGGAGGAGACCAAAAGCACCAAGACAACCATTCCGTTTGTCAAAAACAACGAATTTGATTATTCTATTTTCCTCACCTGGCTGGGCGAAGGTTTTGGCAAATGGACTTTCCTGATCTTTATCCCGGCGGTGATTCTCATCATCACAGCGGTATCCAACGGAGCCAACCTCACCGATGGCATGGACGGGCTGGCCACCGGCACCTCCGCCATCATCGGTGCAACGCTGGCTGTGTTTGCCTACGTTTCGGGTAATATCTTTTTTGCCAATTACCTCAACATTATGTACATCCCCGACACTGGCGAACTGGTGGTTTTTATCAGCGCTTTTGTGGGCGCATGTATCGGGTTTTTGTGGTACAACTCTTATCCGGCGCAGGTTTTTATGGGCGATACCGGTTCGCTGGCCCTGGGCGGCATCATTGCCGTGTTTGCCATCATGCTGCGCAAAGAGCTGCTCATCCCTGTTTTGTGCGGCATCTTTATGGTCGAGAGCCTTTCGGTGGTGATGCAGGTGGGCTGGTTTAAATTTACAAAACGAAAATATGGCGCAGGTCGACGCATCTTCCGCATGTCGCCGCTGCACCATCATTATCAGGTGCTCGGATATGCCGAGCCGAAGATCGTTTTGCGCTTTTTCATCATCGGCATTATGCTGGCGGTTTTTACGATAATCACTTTAAAAATCAGATAAAAAACCCATGACTGTAACTTTTATAAACTATAAAAAACAAAAACAATGGTAATGACCCTTCAGGAATTATCGCTTAGCGGACGGCAAACGGCTTATCACTCTACGGCGGCGGCAGCTATGGCGCGCTGGGGCGACGTGCGCAAAGAGAGCATCAAAGAGAGCCTGAGCAACTTTCAGGGCAGCGGCCACCGGCTCGAATTTGTGGCGGCCATCCGCGGCATCCGTTTTATCAACGACAGCAAAGCCACCAACGTAAACTCTACCTGGTATGCCCTGGAAAACGAAAACGCTCCTGTGATCTGGATCGCCGGCGGACGCGACAATGGCAACGACTACGAGGCGTTGATTCCGATAGTACAACAAAAGGTGAAAGCCATTATTTGTCTGGGTATTAATAACCGAAACCTCATCGAGTGCATGACGCCACATTGTGCCACCATCCTGGAAACTACACGCATGGAGCAAGCCGTGCAGATGGCTTACAAGCTCGGCCAGACTGGCGATACCGTGGTGCTTTCGCCGGCATGCGCAAGTTTCGATTTGTTCGATAACTACGAAGACCGTGGCAATCAATTCGTGAAGGCAGTTGTAAATCTTTAGAAAAAAGAAATTTCTTTTTTATTAAAAATAAAATTGTGCGATAATAAAATCATTAAAACACAGAAACAAAAAATGCTGAGCAAATACATACAGGGCGACAAAGTAATATGGGTGCTGGCGATCATGCTATCGGTGGTGTCGTTGCTGGCTATTTACAGCAGTACCGGCTCGCTGGCCTGGCTGCAGCGCAACGGCAACACGGAGTATTATCTGGTGAAACAGCTTATCACTGTGTTTCTCGGACTGTTTTTTATGTTGCTGGTGCATCGCAGCAAATACCAATATTTCTCGTTTTCGGGATTGATCTTATTTTACATTTCTATCCCGTTGCTCATTGCCACGCTGCTGTGGGGACCGGTTATTAATGGTGCGCGCCGTTATTTGCTTTTTCATTTGCCGCTTATCGGCGAAATAACTTTTCAAACCTCCGACCTGGCCAAGCTGGCGCTGATCATGTATCTGGCGCGTTTTCTGGCCAAAAAACAAAACGTGATCGAAAACGGCAGGAGTTTTCTTTACGCCATTATCCCGGTGCTGATGATGTGCGGACTGATTTTCCCGATGAATCTCTCCACCGCCCTGCTGATGTTTGCAGGCAGTCTGGGGTTGCTCTATATCGGCAGGGTACGAATCAAGCATTTGCTGTTGCTTTCCGGATCGGCCATGGCAGGCGTTTTATTGTTGCTGGGCGTGGCGGCCTCTCAACCGGAGCTTTTGCCGCGCGTCGATACCTGGAACAAGCGGATTGTGAGCCATTTTGATGATAATGCAGAGGAATATCAGGTGTTGCAAAGCAAAACGGCCATCGCCAAAGGCGGGCTGGTAAGGCTGGCACCCGGGCAAAGTACCCAGCGGAATTACCTTCCGCACGCTTACTCCGATTACGTTTATGCCATCATCATCGAAGAGTATGGCTTGGTGGGAGGAGCATTTATTTTGATGATGTTTATTATTATTCTCTTCCGGTCGATAAAAATAGCACGACTGTGTCCGATGCGGTTTGGTAGTTATCTGGTTATTGGCATCAGCTTTATGATGGTGTTTCAGGCTTTGGTGAATATGAGCGTGGCCGTCGACCTGCTTCCGGTCACCGGACAGACGCTGCCTTTTATTTCGATGGGCGGAACTTCCTATTGGTTTTCGTGTATCGGGGTGGGAATGATATTGAGCGTGAGCCGTTCGACAGAGCAGGCCAAAGCTGCCGAAGGCATAAAAACTAAAAACATAGCTTATGCTGCAGCAACCTAAAATATTGATTTCTGGTGGCGGCACAGGCGGACACATCTTTCCGGCCATCGCCATTGCCGATGCACTCAAGCAGAAGGTGCCGGGAGCAGAACTGCTTTTTGTGGGCGCCCTTGGTCGCATGGAGATGCAGAAGGTGCCGGAAGCCGGCTATGCTATCGAAGGGTTGTGGATTAGCGGCTTCCAGCGTAACCTGTCGTGGCGCAACCTGTCGTTTCCGTTCAAGCTCGTTTCGAGCCTGTGCAAAGCGGCGGCCATCATCCGTCGCTTCCGGCCCGATGTGGTGGTAGGAGTGGGTGGCTATGCAAGTGGCCCGACGCTGAAAATGGCTGCGCGAAAAGGAATCCCTACGGTGCTTCAGGAACAAAATTCGCTGCCCGGCGTCACCAACCGGCTGCTGGCCAAAAAAGCTGCGAAGATTTGTGTGGCTTATCCCGGCATGGAAAAGTATTTCCCCGCCGCCAAGATTATCCTTACCGGCAACCCCATCCGCAGCAAAGTGATAAGCATTGAAGGTAAGCGCGCGGAAGCTCTTGAATTTTTTGCGCTTGACGCGAAAAAGAAAACAATACTGGTGGTGGGCGGCAGCCAGGGCGCACGCTCGGTTAATGTAGCTGTGGCTGAAAATCTTAAAACTTTGGCCGCTGAAAATATTCAGATGATTTGGCAAACCGGGCTGCTTCAGGCTGAGTGGGCACAGCAAATGATCGATGAGCACCTTTCCGAAGAGGAGAGAGGGCATTTTAAAGTGCATGCTTTTATCAATCGCATGGAGCTGGCTTATGCTGCTGCCGATGTGGTGATATCGCGTGCCGGCGCCATCGCTATCTCCGAGTTGAGCGCTGTGGCCAAACCGTGTATCTTCATCCCGCTGCCTTCGGCGGCTGAGGATCATCAGACAAAAAATGCCGTTTCGCTGGAACAACGACAGGCCGCCATTCATCTGCCGGATGCAAAAGCAGTAGAAGCGCTTGGTAAAATAGCTGTGGCACTGATCGGTGACCGGGAACGGCAGCAGACCTTGTCGGTAAATATTAAGAAGAACGCTGTGGAAGATTCGGCTGGCAGGATTGCCGATGAGATTTTAAAATTAGTACAAAAGAAAAGTGATGTTTAAAGATTATCAAAATATCTGGTTTTTGGGCATTGGCGGCATTGGCATGTCGGCGCTGGCCCGGTACATGATGCTCCAAGGCAAGCATGTTTCGGGCTACGACCGCACCCCCTCCATGCTTACCCGAAAGCTCACCGAAGAAGGTGTTTCGATAGTTTTTGATGACGAGGTTGCACTTGTCCCGCACGAATTTAAAGATGCTGCTACCACCCTCGTGGTGACCACCCCCGCTATCGACAGCGAAAACCGGATGCTTACATATTTCCAAAATCATAATTTTAAAATTGTTAAGCGGGCGCAACTGCTGGGTAATGTCAGCAAACATTACAAAACCATAGCGGTGGCCGGAACGCATGGGAAAACCACCGTTTCTACCATGGCGGCGCACTTGCTGCGGCACTCGGCCATCGGGTGTACTGCTTTGCTGGGCGGCATTGCCAAAGGCTACGACACCAACTTTTTCTTCTCTGCACATTCTCCCTTTCTCGTTACCGAAGCCGATGAGTTCGACCGCTCTTTTTTGAGCCTGCATCCCCACATGGCCGTCATCTCTTCTACCGATGCCGACCATCTCGACATCTACGGTAAGGCCGAAAATCTTATTGCATCCTTCAACGCCTTTGCAGGCCAGACTGACAATGATGGGATATTGTTGGTGAAAAAAGATGCGGCGATAAATCTAAACCTGCTTTCGGGAACGAAATTATTTACGTATTCTCTGACGGACAGCAGCGCCGATGTGCATGCTGCCAACATCAGCTACAAGGGCGCCTTTATGATTTTCGATCTGGTGACGCCCGAAGCTGTGATAAAAAAACTTCAAATGGAGGCCACCGGTATTATTAATATCGAAAATGCTGTGGCGGCCTCTTTCGTTGCTTTGCAGGCTGGCATCACACATGAAGAGTTGCGCAGCGGGCTGGCCGGTTTTAAGGGTGTCGTCAGGCGCTTCGACAAGCAGTTCAGCAGCCGTGAGGTAATCTACATCGACGACTATGCGCATCATCCCAGCGAGATACGCGCACTGATAAGCTCTATAAAATCTATTTACGGCGCCCGTAAGATTACCGGCATCTTTCAGCCGCATCTTTATTCACGCACACGCGACTTTGCCGGGGAGTTTGCGCGCAGCCTGCAGGAGCTTGACGAAATATTGCTACTCGACATCTATCCTGCCCGCGAAAAACCCATCGAAAATGTGAGCGCTAACACCATTTATCATCTGATCGATCATCCGCGCAAAGCATTGGTGCACAAAGAAACTTTGCTCGAATACCTGAACGACCTGGAGCCGGAACTGCTGCTTACTATCGGCGCCGGCGACATAGATAAGCTGGTGGCGCCAATAAAGCGCTGGCTCGAAAAGAAATATCAAAAACCCTCATCATCATGAAAAAAATCCTCGATATCGTTTTGTGGATGGTGCTCACGGGCGGCCTGCTGGTGTTGTTGGGTTTTGCGCTGGCCGACTATCGCAATACAAGATGCAGCCAGGTGGAGATTGTTCTTTCGGATAGTTGCACGGCGGGATTTATCGTCGAACAGGACGTCCGCCAGATCATCGTCAACCACTTTGGTGTGCTTCAGGGGCAGTTGCTCGATAGCATCAACACCGACACGCTCGAATCTATCCTTCGCAACAATGCTTATCTGAGCAATGCTGACGTAGTGAAATCCATCACCGGCATTATCCGCATCCGGGCAGAACGGGAGGAGCCGCTGGTTCGGATTGTTAACACGGCGGGCGAAGGGTTTTATATGAGCCGACGCGGAAGTCTGCTGCCCCTCAGCCCCGATTATGTGCCGCGATTGCCCGTGGCCAGCGGTGCCATCAGCGAAAGCTACCACAGCGGCGCCTGTTATGCACAATACATTGTTGATAAACCGGACGCCTCACCACGCTCGTCGATGGAGGCACTGCATTATCTTTGCACCCAACTGGCTTCGCATCCTGTCCTGAGCAAGCACATCGTACAAATATATTTTGCCCCCGACGGCGAGATAGAATTGGTTCCCGCCGACGGGTCGCATATTATATTGATTGGGGATGTAAGCAATTTGCCCTACAAGTTCAGGAAGCTGCTTGCTTTTTACCGGGCCGGCCACAACGAAGCCCCCGGCGGATATAGTGTGGTAAATTTGAAATACTCCAATCAGGTTTTTTGTAAAAAATAAAACTATGGAATCTAACAACATCATCGTAGGACTCGACATTGGAACCACCAAGATTGCAGCCATCGCCGGCCGCCGTGGTGAGCACGGAAAAATTGAAGTGATTGGCTATGGCAAAACCGAATCCATTGGCGTGAAACGCGGCGTGGTTTCCAACATCGAAAACACCGTGCAGTCGATACGCAAAGCTGTGGAAGATGCCGAGCAAAAATCCAATGCCGAGATCAAATACGTCAACGTGGGCATTGCAGGTCAGCACATCAAAAGCCTGCAGCATCGTGGCAGCCTCATCCGCAAAAACAACGAGGTGGAAATCAATCAGGACGACATCGACACGCTGCTCAGCAGCATGTTCAACCTGAACATGAGCCCCGGCGAAGAGATCATCGACGTAATACCGCAGGAATACATTATCGACAATGAGCAGGGAATTCGCCATCCCATCGGCATGTTGGGAAACTCACTGGAGGCCAATTTCCACATCATCATCGGACAAACCACGGCAGCAAAAAATATTTACAAATGTGTTAAAAAAGCAGGCCTCGAAGTGGTCGAGCTACTTATCGAACCCATTGCTTCGGCTTCGGCGGTGCTTAGCGAAGAAGAAAAAGAAGCCGGCGTGGTTTTGGTCGACATTGGTGGTGGCACTACCGATATCGCCATTTTCCAGGATAACATCATCCGCCACACTGCTGTTATTCCGCTTGGCGGCGATGCGCTTACCGAAGATGTTAAGGAAGGCTGCAGCATCATCCGCAAGCATGCCGAGGAGCTTAAGGTGAAATTTGGGTCGGCGTTGGCCAACGAAAACAAAGACGAAGAAATCGTGGCCATCCCTGGTCTGCGAGGACGTCCTCCTAAAGAGATCAGCCTGAAAAATCTGGCCAGCATCATCCAGGCACGCATGGAAGAACTTATCGAGCACATCTATTTTGAGATAAAAAATTCGGGATATGATAAAAAGCTCATCGCCGGCATCGTGCTTACCGGTGGCGGCGCGCTGCTAAGGCATGTGGCACAGCTCACCGAATTTATGACCGGCATGGACACACGCATTGGCTATCCCAACGAACATCTTACCAACAACACGCCCGAAGAGATGAGCAGCCCCATGTATGCCACCGGAATTGGGCTGGTGATTGAAGGCCTCGAACGCGTAGAGATGAAAATGCGCCGTGAAGAAAAAGCTATGGTGGGTACTAATATGGAAAAAAAATCAAAAGTTGCCGAAGCAAAACCCAAGCGTCAGGGCAGCTTCCTGAAAAAAATTCAGGACTTTTTTGAAAATGATACAGAATAGAAATTAAGAAAACAAACATAAACACCTAAAAACAATGGAAGAAATGCTAACCTTTGATGCCCCAAAACAGCGTGCATCAATCATTAAAGTGCTGGGCGTAGGCGGCGGCGGAAGCAACGCAGTAACGCATATGTTCCGGCAGGGAATAAAAGGAGTCGACTTTATCATCTGCAATACCGATGCGCAAAGCATGGAGCTAAGTGCTGTGCCCAACAAGATACAGCTTGGCGACAAAGGCCTGGGCGCAGGTGCTGTGCCGGAGGTGGGAAAAGCTGCTGCCGAAAAAACTCTCGACGATATCCGCGACTTTCTCGAGAATCATACCAAGATGCTCTTTATTACCGCCGGCATGGGCGGCGGCACCGGCACCGGTGCGGCTCCCGTAATTGCCAAGCTGGCGCGCGAGATGGACATCCTCACCGTGGGAATCGTTACCATTCCTTTTGCCTTCGAAGGACGCAAACGACGCCTGCAAGCCGAAAAAGGTATCGAAGAGCTTAAACAGCACGTCGATACGTTGCTCATCATCAGCAACGAGAAGCTGCGCGAAATCCACGGAAACCTGAAGCTGTCAGAGGCTTTTGGCAAAGCCGACGACATCCTGGCCATTGCCGCCAAAGGCATCGCCGAAATTATTACCGTTACAGGCTACATCAACGTTGACTTTGAAGATGTGAAGACGGTGATGAAAAACAGTGGCACCGCCATCATGGGATCGGCTACCGCCGAAGGCGAAGACCGCGCCCGCGCCGCCGTGCGCGAAGCACTCTCTTCTCCGCTGCTCAACGACAACAAAATTCAGGGCGCCGCCAACATCCTGCTCTACATTTCTTCAGGAAAAGAAGAAATCACCTTCGATGAAGTCACCGAAATCACCGATTTTATTCAGGAAGAAGCCGGTCAGAGCGCCGAGGTAATCTGGGGCAACGGCTACGAGGAGGAGCTGGGCGATAAGATCAGCATCACCCTCATCGCCACCGGCTTTCAGTCGCCCGACGACATCGACGAATCTACCCTCAACCGCGAACGCAAAAAAACTATCTATACGCTCGGCGACACCCTCCCTTGCGACCAAAATACTACCACGGAGACAAAAGTGCCCGCGGCAGCCAGTACCGTAGAAACCGAAGAGCCGATAACAGAAATTAAGCTGATAAAAAAAGAAAAACCGGCTGAAGCCGAAAAATCGGCTTCGGCAGATACTCCGCCAATGGCTTCCAAAGGTGCTCCTGCTGAACAGCCCAAACAGCATACACTTTTTGGCCACCCGCATCAGCCGTTGCAAAAGCAAATCGAAAATGCTTCTGACGCTGCGCCCCATGGAAATGGCAAGCTGCGCATAAAACATACTGTGGGGGCATTCCCTGCCGACCAAGAGCACGCCGCCGGGATGCCATCGCATGAGATGATGCAGAAAAGGGTAGAGGAGCGCGTGCAGAAGCTCAAAGGTCTGAGTTTTTTCTCCGGCAAAAAGGAGCCAAAACCGGCAGAAGATATCGATAAGGTGCCGGCCTACGTGCGCAAAAACATCCAGCTCAAGCCGGTGTTGTCTTCGTCGGAGCCTAACGTTGCCCGTTATGTGCTTAGCGCAGATGATAACGACGAAGAGGGAGCGCTGCGCCAGAACGACATCCCGTTTATCCACAACAAGCCCGACTGAACCTGAGTTGCGGCAACCACTAAATTCTTTTTTTATAATCATTAAAAACTTGGTGAAAAATGAAATTAGCTGAAAAAATCAATGATGAGATCAAACGGGCAATGCTTGCCAAAGACAAGCAAAAGCTCGAAGCATTGCGTGCCATCAAAGCCGCGCTGCTGGTAGCAAAAACCGGCAAAGACATGTCGTCAGGCGAAATTCCCGAAACCGTCGAGCTGCAGCTATTGCAGCGGCTGGTGAAGCAGCGCAAAGAGTCGGCAGGAATTTATCAGGAACAAAACCGTCCCGACCTGGCCGAAGAAGAACGCTTTCAGGCAGCTATCATCGAAGCGTTTTTGCCGCAGCAAATGACCCAAGATGAGATACGCGCCGCCGTCAAAAAGATCATCGCCGATACCGGAGCGCAAAGCATCAAAGAGATGGGCAAAGTAATGGGTGCCGCCAGCAAGCAGATGGCCGGCAAAGCCGACAATCGCAGCGTTTCTGAAATTGTTAAGGAGTTGTTGCAGTAGGAGATATTGGCTTTCGCTGAAAACCATGCGGTGCACAGCATTAGAAATGTAAAAACAACGCAAGCTAATCCTGTTAAGGGAGCGTAAAACCAAAATATTTTGTTACAAAAACTCACCAGGCCAACAC